>Ga0272443_10001497_pt1 | contig 33684 bp, 26 predicted proteins | sample SSMAcet12_FD_193581 | JGI IMG/M metagenome (GOLD analysis project Ga0272443, IMG submission 193581) | Marine sediment archaeal communities from Little Sippewissett salt marsh, Falmouth, MA, United States - SSM-Acet-12 | ecosystem: Environmental > Aquatic > Marine > Wetlands > Sediment ... | reverse complement strand
TAGTCTCACTATAGCTTTGCCGATTTTGAATCCGAGTACCCTCGAACAGATGTTCAGGGCTATAAGCAGGAATGCGATGGCCAAGATAAACGGAGTTGCTGTTCCCCCACGTACAGCTTGAGTCATCCCTTGAATAAGGCTGATGCCGATAATGATAATTATCAGCCAGAGGGCCAATTTGAAGATAACTCGAAGAACACGAAGGAAACGAGGAGGTGGAGCGGCCTGCGAGAGTTCTCCACGACCACAGGTGCCACATATGTTAGCGTCCGGTGGATTCACGTGACCAGCTGAGCAGAGCTTATGTCGCGTCCATCCGCAATATGGGCACCTGGGGCTATCACCGGCTCTCCAGCGCAGGCAATGGAAGCAAAGTCTCATTTCTCAGTCCTCCTCAAGTTGATTGAGGGAAGGGGCCCCGGAGTGGTTGATTCGGGTTTAATCCAGATTCCACCCAGTGGCCCCTTTTCTGTCAATAAGGACTGGCTGGTGAAGTAGAAGAAGTCACAGTGGAGCTTCTCAGCGAGTTTCACAAGATTCAAGGCCCTTTGCGAACTTGGAGTGACTACGAGAACAGTGTAGCAAGATTGGTTGAGCAGCTTATCGAAAACGCCTTCTTTACGAAAAGTCCTGTAAGTCTTGAACTTCGTGCTCAGCTTACGTAATCCACTCGTGGAGCGATCAATCTCAAGGAAATAGGCACTCAGTGACCGGTACGACTTCAACTCGAAGTATCCGTCTGGCTTCAGGTAATATATGACCTCTTTACTTCCATTCGATTTGCCAAACTTAAATTTGCACTCACTCGCATGCAGAAAGCGTTCTACGGACACTGAAGATTCTGAAGCCGCAGTTTCCAAATGTATCCGGAAGTCATTGATCAGACGTTCATGCTCCAACTGGTCTGTCCGAAGTGCCTGGTCGCGCCGACATTTATGAACCACTTCGTCAGGATCAAGATTCAACCGCTCGCAAACGATGGGCATCCCTCGCCGACCAAGAAAGTACATGGCTTGAGAACTGCCTTGGAGAAGCGGCAGAAAACGACGATCAAGGTATTTTGCATCGAATAGCCTTCTCAGGAGGCGATTGACAATTGTCACACAGGGGATATCAAACATCATCTGGATCTGTTCACGAGTGAGGAAGCGAGATTGGAAAACAGCAACGATAATGTCTCTGTCTCGTGGTTGCAGTATCACCTGCCTGGTGCGTTTGTGGCGGGTGAAACGAGACTGACGCTGCCCTTTCTTTCTGATTGTCATGGAGACACCTCATCACCAGCGTCTGACGGTGATTTCCTCGCCCACTTTGGAGATTCGTAGATGACCACAGACGATCGCGCTGAAACGCTGCGTGCCTTGATTAGCTCGGCATCGATCTCAGCGCGTGGGCGGTAGTATCTGTCATAACAAGCCTGAAGAAGCTCACGAGCAACTGATTCATCTGTGGTAAACCGGGACAATCGATCAATTTCAATCTTTCGGAAAGAACCGTCATCCTCCCGTTTGACAGCCTCAGCAACCTGGAGTGTGCTTAATGTCTGCCTAACCAGTGTCTGGCTGGTCGAATTGAACTCCTGGGCAAACTCCCTGATGTCATGATGACCCAATCGAAACAGCAACATGGTACCTATATTGCCGAAGATTGCAGCGCGCATCGAGGGCTGCAGTTGAGCGAGATTCTGGTGAGCCAGGATTAAGGCTAAGCGGAATTTTCGAGCTTCGGAGAGAATCTCCTCGTAGTTGTCACCAACGAAGTTCTGGAATTCATCAACGAAGAAGGGCGCCAAGACACGTTTACTCTCCTCAATATCGACTCTGGACATGGCAGCGGACTTGATCTTATGGGTGAAGAGCGAGCCGAGGAGTGACGCGTTCTGGCTAAGAAGCCCCTTGCTGAGATTAATGATGCACCAGCGTTGGCGATCCAGAATCTCGCGGAAATCGATCCGAGATTCCTTCTGCGCAGCCAGGTGTCTCATCAGCGGGCCTTCGGTTAGGATCGATATTCGATTCGCTACGGGTTCTGTTACCATCGGTTTCATGCGATCGGAAAATGACGCAAAGCGCGTATTCCAGTAGAAAAGAAGATCAGGTTCAGTCAGATTCGATATGACATGGTTTCGGAACTCATCCTTGGTCAAAAGCAGGGGCGCCTCTATTAGCGGACGACTACTCAGAGCGAGAGTCCACAGAGTGTTCTTCAGAACCTCCTCCATCCGTGGGCCCCATGTAACATCTTTCCAAAGTCTCTTGAATATTGCCAGCAACTCCACAGCGTCGACAAAGGCAAACTCTTTGGAGCGCGCTCGAAGCAGGTTTATACGGGGTGCGTACACCGAGTTGAAGGGCTCGATCCACACTAAGCGTGCTGCCACACGGGCAACATCGCCGGCGTTAGTGCAGGTCGAAGCCAGATAGCTTAGGATCATGCGAGAGAGATCACCATGAACGTCAATGACGGTAAAACCCATCCCGATCTGTACTAGGGCTATGATAAGTAGTAGGATCAACGACGTCTTACCGGATCCAGATTTCCCTGCTAAATAAACACCTCTATTCAGTTTGCTCAGCTCCAGATGGATTTCATCTATTTCGTGAGGTCGAAACAGATTTGGCGATTTGCCTATTCTGACAGTATTCGGATCTGACACTGGACGCCCAGACCGGATGCAACTCACGAGAAGATCTGTGAGCAGCTGAATTGGCGAGATCAGTAACCTCTCCCACAAAGCTGGGGCAAGCCTGCTATCGGCACTGTTGGTCTTTCGGCCCATTACGCACCTCGCCACTCGTCTACTTGGTCCAACGTTCTTCTTGGCGAGGAATTCACAGGTACAATAGCCTCCCAATGAGGGCCCCAACGAAACCACCCATGGGCCTGATCGGCTGTATTGTTGTGAGAAAAGAAAGACGGCATACTCAATCCTCCTTATAAGGATCCAAACCTCGCAGCAGCAGCTTTGTGGTCATGGTGATGCCACGTTACTGAAAGCTCTACTGCCGTTACCGTCTTATTATGTGTTTAAGTAGACTACAAACCGAGTGAGTTGTTTTATGAGGATATGAGGAAGGCTACTTTGCCAGGAGCCTATAACCCTTGTTTGTAACTGGCTCTATCTTTACCTTATGTTCAAGCTGCTTACGTATAGCAGATACATAGTAACGAGCTCGTTCTTTCTTACTTAGGATGGCCGACGCATCATCTCCGCATTTGCTTAGGATTTGGTCGTAGGTCACTAGCCGGTTCTTATGTCTAACGAGTAGCGCAAAGATAGGCAGTCGGTTTCGAACTAGTTTCCCCCGCTTCTTGCCATCAATTAAGAACTCTCCGTTCTCAAGGTTGACTCTAAGTCCGCCCACTTTGAATACTCGACCGGGTAAGTTTCTCAAATCATACCTAACAAAATCGATATATCTGGTGACTTCTTCAAGCAGCCGTGTTTTGGCAAGGGTTCGCGCTGTACCGTGAGCGAATTCTCGCCTCTGAACATCTAGCAGCTTGTCCAAGAAGGACACCAGCTTCTTAACATGGTCGTTTTGTCCTAAACCCTCGAGGGCGATTGATAGCTGTCGCACCGCATCACAAAACTCATCGTAGTGATCCTCGGAATCAGACGAGACGAAACTGAATACATGCCACAGTCTCTTCAACGCCGCTTGATTTTGACCCTTTGCATTGAGTGCAGTTGCAATCGTCACGTCCAAGAACAAGCTGAAGCTAGAGCCTCTCCAAGCTGTCAGTTCTTTCTCGAGCGAATACAGGTATTTGAGGGTTTTTGTGTAGAATGCCCCGCCAAGCATAACGCCTACGTTATCCGCGACAATTTCCTGAAGTGACACTTGTGCGAATCCAGAAGATGCGGATTCGATCGCTTTGCTCCTCATTTTTCTCGCCCTGTCATGATCACCAATAGAGCGATATATGAAGGCTCGCGTTAGCATTATGCCACCATTGTGTTTTTTGAATCCATGCTCTGCCGCGAGTGCTTCTGCCTTGTCTAAATCGTCCAGCGCCGTAGAATAATTGCCCATTTGACGATAGATACGTGCTCTACGCAGAATTAGAGATAGTTGTAGTTCAATCTGGCCACTTCTTTCAGCTATGGACATAGCCTCACGAACGAATGCCAAGGCATTTTGGTGTTCCCCTCGGACGGCATTTATCTGAGAGAAGAGGATATAACTACGGCATTCCTTTCTGCTGTCTCCCAGATTGCGCGCCTCCTCAATGGCACCATAAGCCTGTTCGATCGCTTGATCAATGTCACCTATCCCTGCATAGACGTATCCAAGCTTCAGGAACACTGTCGTTCTTGCAATAGGAGAGCATCCCTTATCAGTCAGTTTCGCTGCTCTTTTAGCCAATCGCCTTAACTCCGCAACCTTCGCATGTCCAAGTCTCAGTTCTGCTTGATAGGCAATGCTAATTGCCAACGAATCCACATCTGACTCAGCTTTTGCGTACTCTTCTGCTTGCTGGGCGAGATGTACGGCATCATCCCACCTATTTTCATTCTGAGCATCATGGACTTCGTCCAAGGTTGTCTTGGGAAGTTTCTGTCGCTTTCTTGGCATATGTCCTAGTCCATTTAAGCCATAGCTTCAATTTGTTATAAATATAGCTAATCGGGTGAGTTCTGTCCATTGGTATATTCTTGGATTGCTTGGGAAATCGTGGTTGTCCTCTTCTCGGAGCCGGGGGGTAGCCTCCAGAGCTGCTCTGCGAGAACATTCGCACGTACAAGATTGGCCCTATCTACGTAGCTAACTAAATAACGCGGGTTGGCGATTCCAGAACGAGCTAATCTTGTCAGCAAATTCTGAGCTCTAGTCCGAGAAAATAACATAATCAGGAGCTTTGTTGGAGTAGGAGGATTCTTGCTATGTTCAGCGGATTGCATCCAGACATGATAAGCCTTCAGCTTTTTCACCAGTCGCGTAAGGGGCATGGTTCCGTTGTCAAGTTCTAGGAAGAAGTCAACTGACCTTTCCTTCGTTTTCAAACTGAAATGGGCGTCAGCTCTAATTGGACAATAGATGAGAGAGTATGTGTTTTCGTCGGCGATAAGCACTCGTTTGGTTATCGAGTTATCGTGTCTCCAGCGCTCCAGCGACACAAGGCTGTCTTCACGCGTCGACTTGTCCAGAGCGATTCTAAAGCTGTTTCTGAGCAAAGTGTGGCTGAGGAACATTAGGCTACCGGGGCGCTTGCTTAATTTGGGAACTTGCACTCCGTGAGTAACTACTCCTCTACTGCGCAGTATACGCATTCCAGCTATTCCTATCCAATAAACTGCTTCAGGAGATAGCGTATCAAATCCCCGCGGTATCATATAGCACTTAAGGTACCTGGCATTCGAGAGTTGTCGAAGACGTTTCCGGCAGCGATGAATTGATGGAAAGTGCGCCTCGCAGATCTGGCTGGTGGTCAAGAACTGGTTCTGGACAATAGACAGTAGAACTTCAATGTCTCTTGGAGTGACGATCACGTTCGTCCCTTTCGAACACGGAATTGTGTTCCCATTACTTGCAAGTGTCCGCATTCTTCCGGGATCTTCTTATATGAGTCACACCGACGGCTATGGCATCGAACATATTGAAGAAGTGGAGTGTCTGATATCGACGAGTTGACCCTGAGAAGACTCTCAATTCTGGAAAACGGCTGACAAGAATCTTCATGACATCTTGTTTCGTAGCATGGCCATTGCCACAAACGGTTTTGCGGATAGAGATTGGCACATACTCGTAGACCGGGATTCGCCTGCGTCTGGCCAAAGCCAGTATCTTGTAGTATGCCAAGACAAGAAGTCCATTCTGGGTTGCAGATGAGAATGTTGTCTTCTCCAATGCTATTTGCGTAGGCTGTTTTTCGTCCAAGTATCGGTTCAGTACTTGCTCCAACGACTGGAGACGATCACGAACCGATCTAGCTCCAGGAATGTCCCTAACTATATAGTCTGTCAACTTCTCATCCTCGAAGCTTGCCAAACCAATCTTCCTCATACCCGGATCGATTGCCACCAAGCGATTGCTTGAACTAGCACTACTCGAAGTCGTATTCAATGTTATGTTTCTCTTTGTTTTCATAGGTTTCGTTTCTTAGTTGATTGAACAAATCAATGAACAGCACTTCAACCGGGCACTTCATGGCGGCGGAAAGCCGCAGCGCATTAGGCAAGCTTGGAATCTTCCGACCTTTTTCCCAATGCGACAAATGCGACGGGGTAGACTGTCCTGTTAATCTGGCCATATCCCGAAGCCGGAGACCGCGCTTACGGCGATATCTCCGGAGATTATTAGCTAAGTGTGTTTGGCTAACTCGGGACATTGCGATTTGTGTTGTTTGTTTTGGTCAATCTTAGATTACCAGTGGAGATTTGCAATTGCCGGAAAGAGCTATTTTGGTGCTTTGCCTGTGGGCAGATCACTTACCCCTGCAAAACTAGTTAGCCTAGCACATCTACGGATTCTGTCAAGGGTGACCACGCTGGGTGATATTTGACAGCACTGCCCAAATTGTGCTATGCTAAAAGTGTTAAATCACAAATCTCAACATGAAGAACGAAAAGGGCCAGTTTATTGGCTTTTCCAGTCCAAGATATACACAGGTCCCAGATGAGCTGTTCGACGAGCTATTGTCAGAGCTCACCGGGGCCGAATTGAAGGTCCTGATGTACGTCGTCAGGCGGACTTTTGGGTTTAAGCGTGACTCAGATCATATCAGCCTGTCACAGATGGTGAACGGAATAGTGAAGAGGGATGGAGTTGTCCTGGATAAAGGGACCGGATTAGCTAAGGATTCCGTCGCGCGGGCAACAAAATCCCTTGTGGAAAAGGGCATTTTGGTCCGAAAACTGGTTACCTCACCTGAGCGTGGATGCCAGGCATCTGAGTATTCCCTTCGGGTTATCCACACCCCCCTGTCCGAAAATTGTGACAGGGGGCCTGTACCAGAAATCGGACAGGGGGTAGTCCGAAAATCGGACAGACAAGATACAGATATACAAAAGACATCTATAACGTTTAATAACGCTGTGAATAGACCTTTAAGAAGAGCACCTGTGGATAAGTCTACTCGTGAGAAGCACGAGTACCTGGCTAACCGAATTCTGGAAACGTGTCGAGATAAGCAGTCGCTAGCATTTTACCGAAAGGTTGTCAGACTCCTGCCAGAACAAGCCATTCACGAAGCCTTAAGCCAGGTAAAGGAGGCCGAGCAACTCGGTCGGGTCCGAGAACGACCAGGTGCTATGTTCACGGATTTGATCAAACGCAGAGCAAAAGAGCTTGGAATTGAATTCAAAAAGCAAGGTGAACAGCCCGAAACTCGGCGTGAATATCGTGAGTTGTATGACGTCCCAGAGCCAGCTGAGATTGCCTTTGTTTCACGTATGGGAAGGCGATAAACAACCTTTGGGATCGGAAATCAGATTTTTACGTCGACTGCTTATCCATATATATATCAACTTTTGTTTCAAGACATTTCCGTAAGGAAAGATCATTCACACCGATATCATGCCAACTATCAGGCTTCTGATAAAAGTCTAAACCACGGCCAATTTTTATAACCCAGCCATTGTCAAACCGAATCTCACGATCATGCTTATTCGGATCGAATGTGACATTCAATTCCACATCAATTTCTAACAAGCTTTGCTTCAAACTCTCCAAGTTGTCAGCTGCTGCCTGACGCTGCTCGTTGTTGTCAAAGCCTGTCACCAAATGAATTTTCTTGATTGCGGAGAGCTTTATTATCGATTCACAGAAACGAACGAAATTCTGAATCTGGTGCGGCATACGAACATAAGGATCTTCTATTCTAACGGTTTTTGCAGTTGCTACATATGGAGCAAGGAGAGATTCATAACTGTGCCCTGTATCTCCGTACAAGATTGTAAAATGACGCTCTTCTGTCTCGCTCTTAACTGACGAATCCGGTGGCGGCGATCCAATTGATGATTCTTTGTCGTCTGGGCTTTCGATTGTTTTGCTTTCAGCCGTGCTCTTCATCTGCTCAGAGACTTTGGCCTTGTTGTCGGCCGCGGATGCTTCTATAGACTTGCGAACTGGTCGTTGAGTTACCTCAGATCCCTTTGACTCTGGACAGTACACAACAACCTCTTCGTTTGCACGGTTGATATAGCTAAGGTTTATGCTCGCGAATTCATCATCTGGTTTGCGCTTGTTCATCTGTTCTTTGATGCGGCGTCTGCCTTCTATTGCGTACGCTACATACTCCTCGAACTCGGAATCCTCTGGTGCTCCATCCGGATGTAGTATCTTTAAGAAGGCACTAACCGTCTTCTTGATTCCTTTTTCGTCACGACCCTCAACCGATGCCCCCAACCGGATGCGCTTTGATACTTCATCGTATCGATTTACATGGGCGAATTGGAAGTGAAACGCCTCCGCAATGTAATCCGTGATAAACCCATAGTTGTCGGTTAGATATTCAGAGCCAGTCTTAGGCATTTCCCAACCAGGTAGGTAGAATGCATATCGATCCATAACAGCTAAATCGAACTCTCGCGGCAAAGGTAGGAACAGATCATGTTCAGGTGAATTCACAAGCTGCTCTATAGACTGATCAATATTCCCAACAAATGCCATACTCGCATCGGCAATGACGTCAACGCCTCGCGAGAAGCGCCCATTAGCCATATAGTCTTTCATGATCTGGATTGTGTCCGGATCTTTAATCTTTATACCTGCAACCTCATCAAATGCTACCGTGTCCCAGAATCCAACCAAACCGATTCTCTTGCGGGCGTTGTTGTAGAAGAGAATGGCTTTTGTTGCCTGTCCACCGCTAATAAGAGTTGAGTACGGAGAGAACTCACTGTAGAAATAAGATTTTCCGGTTCCCCTAGGACCCAGCTCTATAAAGTTCCAGTTGGCCTCGGCCAAACAGGCTAATCTGGCAATGATATGGAATTTTAGACGTTTGGATATTTTGGATGGTTCTAAACCAACAGAGCGAAGTACTACATCAAGCCATTCATCCCGACTGAATTGCTTTCTTCCTTCGACATACCTATCGAAGTCAAATCGGCTCAGTTGTATTGGCCGCAAATCTTCCACATAAAACGCATAGTCATCGTCATCTATCTCATTGTAGCCAATTGTCACTTCCGCCCAGATCCCACCTTCTAAGAGACGGTCGTTATCACGATAGAACTTAGCGTTGATGGCTATTCGTTGCGAGGCGAAATTCTCTAAGGCTGCCCAGTGTCGCTTTTCCTTTTCAACATAACGCACATGCACTTTGTCAATGAATCGGTGCTTTCCTTTTGTAGCCACCTTAGACTGGGCAGCGTTCGATTCGTCCGGTCGCACGTAATTATCTTGTAAAGTTGCTAGGACAGCCTCTATTCCAGCCTGGATCTCAGCTGGTTCATCGCTGGCGCAATAACGCGCGAGCAGGAATTCAAGGACAAACGTCGGGACATTTGTACCTTTCTTGATACGATGTAGAAGGTCCTTGCGGACGACCCTACCATCGTAGAATTCCAACAGTTTTTTGTCTAATGCATCCATAGTTTACACCGCATAATCGGTTTCAAGTTCAATTTTGCTGAGTACCTCCATTGTAACCGGATTAAGGGCCTTGATTGCGAATTTGCCCTCATACTCCATATCCATTCTTATTGTTACAGGTACTGTTGTACCGGACTTCACTGAGAGCGTACCGGTAGATGGACTGATAGGTCCCCCTGGAGCTGCTTCGCCGATAACTTTTCCGTCTTTGTCGTGTGCTTCAATCAGAACCTCGACTTCGGCAGCAGCGTCAAATAGATCTTCGCCACTGGCTCGCACCTCTACCACCGGCAAGCGCGTTGTCACCTTCTGCGCTCCTCGCTTATAGGAGAGCTCAACAGTGATACGCTTAGCCTCTTTCTCTTCAGACCGGAGCTTAATTTCCAAGACAGGCACGACACACTCTTGAAGTGATAACCCACCGTGGAAATACTGCAAACCCTTGCGGTAGGCAACCAACGCCTTTGGGCCAGCAACCTGACTGTAGTCAGTGCGAATTCCCAGTTTCTCAGCCGGAAGTACAAAGTTGGCATTGCTTTCTGACCCGTCCCCCAGTAGTAGTCTTTCATGAAGATTCAGCCAAGCGCCATCAGGCTTCTTGCATACGTCACCCGGTTCCATACCAGTATTAAGAAAGAAGCCGTGGTCGGTCGCCACAATCACATATTTGAATCCGAGGTTCCGAAGTTTACGAATAGCAACCCTGATCTGCTTTAATGAATCTTGGATCATTCGTAAGGCCATATCGGGCGCAGCTTCAAGCTGGCTGTCTATAGTATTGCTTCTTATGACCAGCAGCTCGATTTCATTCTCTGGCGTGAACTGACCTCTTATAAAATCCGATAGAGTGGTTGAATTAAATCGATTGCCAAACCTCTTTTTGAAGATCTCCATACGTTGTGTGACACTGGTCAGTCGAGTATCACCCAGTATCGGAACCATCCCGGAATCTTCCTTCATCAATCGCAAGTCCGCCCCTGCTGAGGGAAGCAGACCTGCCATGCCTACTGTTGTAACCGAAGGAAGAAGGGCAAATGCAGGACGCAAGACGACCTCACCTTCATCTTCCAACTGATGGCTTAGGGTCAATCCCAGTTCATACCGAAGCGAGTCAATCAGGATATAGGCAACCCGATCACCTCGTTCTTGGAGTTTAGGGGCTACAAAACGATCAAAAATATCTGCGTTGGATAGACCACTGCTGGGTGGCCATCCGGCTTCCGTCAAATGGGCAGCGAACAACTCCTGGACCTTATAGGCCAACTTACGATAAGCCCTACGAGGTTGCGCCAATACATCCTTCATCAGATCATCTTGATCAATTGAGTCAGCAGCGGCCTGTTCGAATTCTCTATGTACCCGATCAGCCTCTCGCAGAAATCCAATATAGTATTCGATTAACTTGCTTTGACTCTGTCCGTAATCTGGTAATTGGCGGGATAGATCATCGCAAACTTCTAAGACATTCGTAGCTGCCTGTAAAAGCATCCATTGTGATTGATTTTCACCTCGTTTAACCCACACTGATTGTGAATGACGTTCAATGATGGGGCGGACCTCATCCAGGTTGTCATTCTTTAGGGCTTCAACAGCTTTTCTGAAATAGACTCTTTCCTCAAACGGAAAAGTGTCTCTGTCTCCGTGGTCGCTGATTTCCTTGCAGGCAGCTGGTAGGTTTAGATCATTTTCTATTGTTTCTGCCCGATCAATATAGATCGATTGGGTACGCTGGTCATTACGTAGTCTATCACACAAATCTTCAACTACCGGCCGAGCATCTTCAGTCGCCACGGGAACATCAGCCAATGCTTCCGGTAATTCACCTGGTAGATCAAAAGCAAACTCACTGAACAGCAAGAATCGCCACAGTTCATCACTGATGGTTGCCCAGCTCTTTGAGCGTGTCTTGAGCGTTAACCCAAGGCATCTCTTGAATAAGTCCTTGGTCTCTGGCACCCAACCATCTTGTTCTTTCAACGCCTGCTGCTGTTCAGGGGAAGGAACCAAGAGTGCATGTATGAGGTCTCGGGCCGACTCAACTTTTAGAGTGGCTTCCAGGTTCGGCCAGCCGGATCCTCCGCCAACGGCATCAATAACATCAAATGAAGGATTCGGATTATCTTGGAAAATACGGCGTATCTCAGCCACATAGTCGGCCTTTGCTTTCAAGCAAAGACTTTGGTACTCATCACCATCACCTTCCGGGAAGACCGATCCACAAGCGCCGTATAGCGCAAAGGGGTCGGCTTGTTTCTCTTCTTCTGTTACGGGCGGTTCAGTGGGGACATATACTATCATCCCTTGGATCTTTGCCCTTGACGAGCCGAGTTTCTGCAGCGTTTGAATCGCCTGCTCACGTCCCTCAATAGAGCTTTCCGACACATCAATAACCTTGCACGTGTCACTGGCCAGTTCTAGACAAAGCTCTCGTAGACGCTGAGCCTTGTCGTATACTACCAGTACGCTCTTCTTCTTGAGCCGTGGCAGCAATACTTCTTCTTGGATAAAGTTCTTTATACTCATTCTCAGCTCATTATCTACTTCTTAGTTTTGCTCTTCTTAGTATTTGTTCTAGATTCTACATAGAGTTCTTCCAAGCCGTGAGCTATTGCCAATGACTTATCCATTTTGCACTTTTCTTTCACGCGATCGGGCCAGATACTGTAAGCCAGGTGCGCCCAATCATAATCACCCTTTTCGAGCTTCTTCCAGGTATCTTTTAGCTTATTCTGCCACTGGCGGTGTTGAAACAGCTTCCAAAGAGGCGCGGCTGTGATCTGCACGCCATCGTTAAGGTTCGGTTTCCAGAATCTAGAGAGCCTGAGCAATTCATCGCGGAAGTCTTCAAGCTCCCGCTGCAAATCACTCAGATGGGTGAGCTCCTTTTCCTCAGCACTGGATCTGCTGCTCTTCCCCCGAAGCCTGAGCACTTCTTGCGAAATTTGCTTGAGCTTTGGTTCGACATAGTCGTTCACGCAGGTAAATAGGGTCTGGCTTGTCAGACGGTGGTAATACAGCCAAAGGGTGTAAGAAGTGGATGTGGTCGAAAGCGGCCAATAGATGGGTGCTTTGCGGCGGCATTTAGAATAGCGCCTTAAATGAAAGTCAAAGAATGAACTTGACTTTGCGAAATACGTCCGCAGCGATTTCACTCCTAACGCATCACATGCCTCACGTTCTACAGCGTCCGAATTTTCTGTCCATATGACACGTAAGACTTGTCGGATGCTACTCTCTATATCATCTCGGTGGCCCCGATCATCTACTAGTATGCCGTTCCAGGAAACCGAGATTGGATACTCGGTTTCTGCAATGATGGGGCTCTGCACTACACCATTAGGAGGTAGTGCATTGGCATCTGGTTTTGCGCGCAGCCATTCCTCACTCACTATATTAGTTGCTTGTGCGGGTAATGCAGTGACCCCAACAAGCATTCCTGGAGCACATATTGGCATAGGTTCGAGAGAATCTTGTATGCGAGCAGTAAGTGATTGATCCAGTGCCATGCGAACGTCCCAACGTCCAAACAGACACCCGATAATGAAGCTCAAGTGCGCTGCCGTGAATTCCTTCTTGTTCTCTGTGCCGTCTTTCTGATCAGATCCGCTATGGTCCATTTGTTCCAAGTCCGCGACCGATGGCTGGAGTAGATCTCTCTCCACCAAGTCGAATCCTTCGAGAACCCGTGCAGTTGCTAACTTACGCACTTCGGACTGTAGCTCAGAGACCTCTCGATGGTTTTCGGCAATCTTACTGAGGGCGCTATCCAGATTATTCGAATGATCAATCTGCCCTGGAGCACCGTACCTGGAGGTTTCGTTTAGCTGACCCAGCTCAAGTAATTTCCGAACAAGAACGCTTGTTTTGCCTATGATCTCCTCATCAATGTTTTCGGAAAGCGCCTGCGGGATTGGAAGCCTCTTAACACTACTGACAATGAACTTAGGTTGAAGCCACTTTTCCATGTTCAGCTTCACTATGTAATCGTAGACTGGTGTGTTTAGATAAGACAGCAGGAGAAAGGGAGAGATATTCTCTGCCAGTGCCAAGTACCTGCTGACTGAGGGGATGCAACCACGGGGGATGATGTGAGGAGAAAAATAGCTTGTTCTGAGTGCCCAACTCAAGCCCTCCCGAAAGTAGACTTCGGAGTTGAAAACATGACGAGACCAGTGTCCACCCTTAAGAACGATCGTGATCGCTTCTTTTAGCTCTCTCCCGTCCTTTTTCCAATTGAGTACTGCGGAGATGTCCGAGTAGAAACCTCTAGCGTCCCCACCTTTAATAAACGCAAACCACTCTTTTTCACTTGCCGAGTCATTAATTGAATTGCCAATGGCGGCTTGAGGAATTTCCCACCACAGTCGTACAAAGCGGTAATCATCATCTGTCTGAACGCCAACGCAGACTTTGGCGATCTCGGGCTCAATGGATGGATATCGATCAAATGATTCAACGACCTTCTCTGAAACCCAGTATGCCCATACCTCCTCGGGGAGTTTTCGAAAAAGCAGTGTAGGCTTGATATACAGATTGTCGGGCCATTCACCACTTCTCAATTTGATGAGAGCTGTGTTGATAGCTTGGTCTTTACCCTTGTCTGCAGAAGCATTGATGAAAACGACTTCATCAACACAACTTCTTGATATTACATAGGTGGCAGTCTCGACCATTGCGGAGTCGAGAACACCGCCCCCCAGATCAGCAAACAGCGTCGGGCTGTATTCTCCAGACAACAGATCTTGGCGCCAGCCCCTGAGACTGTGTAGAAAGAACCCGGTTCTGGCTGATATTACGCCTACAAGTCCACCGGACAATAGCAACCTTGTAGCGCGATAGACAAAACAGGCATACAGATCAGATTTAGCATTTTCGTATGATGTCTCAAGAAGTTCTAGAGTGCTTGGAATGGCGGCCCCAAAAGGGGGATTCATCAGAACTGTGTCGTACCGGATTCTGCAAACATCTATAAACGCAAATCCGCGAGCTATATCATTGGCGAATAGGCGTCGGCTGGTCGACTTTCCGTTCTCCACCAATTTCGAGTATGCAAGTAGCGCGTGTAGTATTCGCTCTTCGGCGTCCTCCCAGAACTGCTCATCAGTAACACCTGAGAGGTCAAATAGCTGCTGTTGCACAGCCTCTTGCTTCTTAGGAAAGGCGAAGAGCTCTTCCTGCTCAGCCTTCGGTGCCTTTTTCCACTGTTCTTTAGCCTTGGCTACGACACTGCTAATTTCCTCTTCAATCTTGAGCAAAGACCCTGCTTCACCGGCCAACTTCATCTTATCGAAAACAACCTCGACCAACTGACCAAGAACCTTCGGCCGTAATCCGTTCAGGAATTCCTTCTTTAAATGCTCCTCTCCAGGCATTGGCTCAGCCACAACTATACCCGATTTCTCAATCTGAGACCGATCTGAAGCCTTCAATCCCTGGTTATTCCATGACTTTTGCGCCCTCAGCCACAAACAAAGACCAGCAATCTGCGCACAACGAGGATCGATCTCTATACCGTAGAGATTGTGTTCAACTATTAGCTTGGGGATTGCTCGTATCAGATCATCAGTCGAGTCAAAATCCTGTATCAAAGAGTTACCGGTCAACTCAGATTTTGGCGACTCTGCATCTTCCCAGGCCTCTCGATACATCCGCTCCAGGAGATCGAAGCTGTACAAGAGAAAATGTCCACTACCACAAGCAGGGTCGAGTATCTTGAGATCGCGTGGGTCCTTCTTTGGCCGATGCTCAATATAAACCGTCTTCTTGAGTAGCTCTTCTTGAGACAGATCCGTGTCATCCCCTTTATCTTCCGGTGGATTATCTCCTACCTTCAGGAAGACTTCATTAGGTCTACGAACCAGGTACCGGCATTCGTCCTTCAGTGCCGTTTCTCCTTTGCGCATCTCATACCAGATGCGCCCAAGTGTATTGTCCGTGAGGAACTCTACCACATAGCGCGGTGTGAAGAACTGATTCCGGACAGCCAATTCCCTGCTATCGCGCGGAGCAGAGGAGTCAGCCCGCATCTGTCGACGCTCTTCAATCGAGTTGAAGTATTGATAAATCCAGCCAATTGTCTCATCTTCCGCCCAAAGCGTTTCCAGATCAGCTGAATTGATCTCTTCTAGTACTTTTAGCAGAACGTTCTCACGGGGAAAGAGTCGACCGTGAGGGCTAAAACGATCAAAAAGTACGGGTAGATCAATCGCAAACTCATCGAACAAGCTCAACAGATACTGTTTATATATATCTCCCCGCTCGCCGAGAGCAGTGCCAGCTAGACGCGCGTAGAGCTGAAATCCCTTTGACTGGTATCCTCTGCAGATCGACTCGATTACCAGTACGCGAGCCTCGGCCATGCGAATAGCACACAACCGATTGAGAATTGTGAAAGCCTGTTCACGGACGATTCTTGCAAGGGCTTCCTTGTTTCCTCCGGAAGGACTGGTGGCTACATAGTGCTCCATCGTCTCGCGAAGCAGTCTGGCGGTCTCGCGCCTGGAATCATCTAAGTGACCAAGAGTGCTAAGATCAGAAACTTCGCCCGTCTCGGGGTCCATTCCGTATTCATGCTGCAGTTGACGAGTGAACTCATTACTGAGCGCATCTCTGGTATCAGCTACAAAATGGGCCAAACGGTTGCGAGTTTGCTGATCAAACGCCATTGTTGTCCTTCTCCTCAATGGCTATTGACACTTCAATGTCGCTGTTTATCTCAAGCTCGTCTTTGATCTTTTGGAGTTGCGTTATGAGTTCCGTCAATTGCTCGAGCTTCAGTTTGGTCGCAGGTATGGTCACCGATCTTGTCAGCTTCTTTTTGCCTTCTTTCTCAGCTTTTTTCTTTTCTTCCTGCAATCTTTCGAGACGACGTTTCTGACCCATCTGCTGAATGCGCGTCTTTAGCTCAGATGCCCGCTGAGTAATCTCATAATCCTTGTTGATGAGCATCTTTAGGCCCTTGATATCATCCGGTGCCTCGATAATCAGCTCCTCAAGTCGAGCAAAGACATCAGATTGTTCTTCACTGTTCAACTCTGACCAATCAGGTAAGCGAGTCAGGTCCTCCTGCGCGTCTTTAACGGCTTTCTTCTGATTTTCAGCCAGCTCTTTGGTCGCATCCGAGACGTGACCCTTAATGGTTCTAAGCAAAGAGTTGTAATCTGTGGCATACTTGTGAAAGTCTTCGTTACCTAAACGATCTTGAACAGTCTTCAGGTCTTCCTCTAAGTCAGCTTGCAGTCTTCCAGGTATTCCAGTGTTTGGCAAAGCACTTATATCGTTTCGATACACCTGGAGCTGTCTGATAGTATTCTCCATCCCCTGAGAAAAGGCGGTGTTAACCAGCGATGCCCATTTGAGAGAATCATAAAGAGATGACTCCTCTCCCCCGAGCCGCTGTGGCGCGTCCGATGCATCGGTGAGCATGATGTCGGCCAATTCCTGGCTTAGATTCTTAATCTTCTCTGCACCAGGTAAGGACAAGTTGTCCAATTTCTCAGCAAGAGGACCGATTTGATGTTGAACCTGAGAGAAGTGCTTAGCTGCAGCTTTGCTAATGTCCTGTTCATGAGGAATTATAGTATCGCCAACCAGATCAGTAAGTCGATCAGAAGCCCGAACAAGCACTTCATTGGAAGGCCGTTCATCTCGCAGTGCGACACCAACTGGCTTGAAAGCGTTGTTAGTCCTGAGCGCTTCAATAGCCTGTTGACCATTGACCGTAACTTCCCTACCCGAGACTTTGAGCTTAACCTCACCAGCTACCAATAGAGCTGCTATCATGTAGCGTAATGTATCTTGAGACCAACCAAATGGCGCGCCTGTAAAGTGATCCGTAAGCCGTCGGCCTTCTACCGTTCCGTTTCGATCTAGATAGTCCTTTATGCTCGTGAGCGCTTTATGATCGCAATCAACTCTGGGCGTACCACCTTGAATCTGAACAAGCCCAAGAGGATCTAGCGTCGAGGTTATAGCCTTGAGATTGCCTGCCCTCAAGAACTTCTCTGCGAGTGTAGTATCTGCACGAGCCGGCGCTTCACTATAGCGGTCAAAGACCTGATTAGCAACATCGGCCAAATGCTTCTTGCACGATTCCAGCAGATCGTTTGAGAGGCTTTCCACGGCTGTGGTCTGTCCCCTAAAAACGAATGACCCCTGAACAAGTTGCTGTCTGATACTGTGCTGGATTTCAATGCCGAGCTTAGTAGCTCGGTCAGCTTGTCCCGCGCAATATTCTTTAACCTCCTGATCCGGATCATTCCTATATCGTTGGCTGATTTCCCGACATCGGTATACTTCTGCTACCTTTTCGTCAATATCGGGCGAGATGCGGCCCAGTAAAAAGACGGTACTCAAAGAGCTGCGCTGTCGTGATTCTTCAACGAGTTTAGTGCGTTCAGTGTCATAATTTGCAGGGGCAACAAACGACACGAGGGTTTGAACAGAATTACGATCACCAGCGAGACTAGATACCAATGAACCCGACATTGCTTTTAGGCCAGTCTCAACCGCAAGAGATCCATGTAGACGAACCGCAGGTAGCGGTGCAAACGCTTCGCGTAAGCTTTCATTGAAAATCCTGCGAGTCTCCATGGCTCGCAGTGGAATCTGGCCACGCTCTTGGTCAATATCATTGAGCTTCTCACTAAAGAAGCACAAGAATCCATCCTTCTCACCAAACGGGACAATCGTATCATTGATGAGGTCTTGAATTGCCTTGTCAACTTCATCATGCCCTGAAGAAGCATCTACTGCTGGGTGTATTAAGCTCGCAACATTGTGTGCGGTTATTGGCAGATTATCCAGAATCTGAAGAAGCCCAACGGTTTTGGCTACTGCCTGATGTAGATCAGAATCCGGGTACCGAATGACAGCCTTGTTGATTCCCTCATAGATAGATCTTACTGTCCCTGTTGAACTTCTGATGTCTCTTTCCAGGGCATCATAAAGCGTCACCGTGGTAATCAGCCAACCAAGCGGCTTCTCTGCAACTGGATCGGATTCATCGGGACCCTCAATCAAAATGTCCTGAACTATTTTTATCGCTGACCGGAGACCAATACCTCCCGTGCGCTTGGCTAAAACGCCAAGAAGATGAAGGAGTATGTCAAAATGAGCAGGTAAGAATGGATATAGATTGACAAACGCTTCTTTGTCCAGCTCAGCATCGTAGAACCTAGCGTCAAGTAGCTTCGTGTGATGTCTCAGTGCCTGTCCGTGCTGGTCAAACAGTTCACTAAGAACCTCTTCACCTTTAGTCGATTTACCTAATAGCCTTCTATAGCAAATTTCCTTTATATCCCTTGATTCAAGGTCAATTTTAATTGGAAATCGCGCCTCAAGCTTGAATAGTTCAGGTGCATTCAATGCCGCACGCGGATCATCTTCTGTCAAGGTCTGCTGTGCGGTACCTATAATCCAAGCCTTTCCGTCTCCTATGTTCTTCAGATTTTTCGCAAGGCCATCTAAATTCGTTATAAGGTGATCTCTCGAGCCTACATACTGACCAACCTCATCGACAACAAAAACGACGTATTCACGGCCGGTCGCTTCTTTTACGATGTCAAGCATCTCGGCGACGCGATCATCCTCGAAGGTGATTATGTCAGATGCATCGGTATTGAATGTCGACGTAGATCTAAAAAACTCTGGATACATTTGATGAGCTACTTCAGGAACCAAGCTATCAACAACCAGGGGATCATTTTGTATGGCTGACCAATCTGCCCCTGACTTGTCACTGATGACCTTTAGGAACTCATCGTACCTACCGTCCTTCTTCAGCTTACGCTCAAAAGCCGCCACCTTGAGATTTCTTGAGTACCCCGCCCATTGCAGGACCTTATAGTAAAGAACAGTAGAGACTTCTTTCATCGTGGCACCGGCAATCATCTCACTGGCAAGGTCAAGCATCACGATAGCTGCTGGATACTTGCTTGCAAGGGTTGATAGGAGCGCCTTGGTTGTCGGTTTGTGCAGACGATCTTGCAGCAAATCTATGAACGGAGAATCTCCGACCCGTACAGAATCATCTAACGCAAATCCAAGGTATTTAGTAAAGGAGCTCTTGCCAGACCCATAAAAACCCGATACCCAAACACCAACCTCGTTTTGCCCTCCAGACTCCATTGCGGTCTGCATTTTGGATAAGAGCGATTCAAACTGCTCTTCAATGCTCTCAGTTACTATGTATTCGGCGATTTCAGATTCTAAACGCGCCTCCTGCGAAGCGCCATAAGTAATCACCTTTTCTATTGGTCGATGAATATCTTTGGTCTGGTCAAATAAAGCTGATATTTTCATAACTTTAATCCTTCAATGAGCTATCACCCTCCAACGTGAACGGACCTGTAATTCCCATCCTCTGGATAGAAACCGAGAAACTTCAGAAGAGTTTTGCCAGTTCTAGTGCCGGGGTAAAAGAAAACTGTTGGCACATGGAACTGCCCGTAGAGCTGACTTTCGATAACACCAATCCTTAGGTATGGATGCAACGCCTCTAAGTCCGTCACTAGAATTATCGCCGTTTTGTCAGACTTGAGTTTATCCAACTCCGATTGCAGACGTTCTCCAAGAACTCCGGAGGCAAGTGCATTGGCCAACGATTGATTGCTCTTTGCCCAGTCGAGTGGATTCTTCTTGTCGGCTTTCATCCAAATCTCACGAAGTGGTGCGCTGCGCAACAGATCGAGAATATGTTCTGCTATGGAGAACCGATGAACCGTCCAACCACTATTTCTTAGTTTTGCATTGAGTGCTGGCATAGATCTTTTGACATCAATCAACTCTTCTGGGGGAAAAACCAGATAATAGATGGGCTCAAAACTCGCGTGATTTAGATCACGACCATGTCGTATTCTCTCTATCAGTTCATCAAATCGATCCTTAAGAGATGGCATCGATGTATTCCTCCCAACTTTTGCAGAACCAGCTGATTCGAATTGCCTCACCGGCCGCTTGAACAATCAATAGACGTTCAAGTGACATACCTTTTAGTTCTTGAATGATATCAGACCTTTCCAGTCCATAGAGCTGCCAATCTGCGTGAGCAATGATTTGATTGTCACCTAAGCCTGAAAAGTGAAAGTCGTACGCCAGAAACGAAGTTGTTGTCCTGGATATGGACTGAGATATAATCCTTCTTTCGCTCCGAGAACCACTCTCCAAAAATCCAAAGTCAGCACAAATTCCCGTAAGATAAGCTCCAACGCGCCTTATTGTGCCATCTGACCAATGTGATACCGTTCTTCCGGTCTGATTTGCTTCTCTAACAAATGCACGTGCCTCATCATTCGAGATTTGCTCCCTTCCAGATGAGTATGCGGGCCAAAACACAACACGCATAAAATCCGCCAGAATAGTATTGGCGCGGCATGTATATAGGAAGAGCAATTGAACAAGTTCTGACTTGTTGAGTACGAGAGAAAGTGGCTTCAAGAGCGATGCCGGAGTGGTGCTATTGGTGAGAAATCTTGGGGCGAAACACTCAGCTACAATATTCCTCAAACGCCTGGCTGATAAACTAGGGAAGAGACCGGAGTCCAAGGCTACTTGAAACAGATTCATAGTGTTCATCCCAGGTTTCCATAGACCGAGAAGAGTCATAGTCTCCTCAATCATCCCGAGACCAGCTTGAAGTTGAGTTGTATAGTCCTTGCTACTCATCTATGCTCACCGAAATAGGGATAAATCTCAGAACTATGCTTGAACCCGGATAAGTAATGGGCGGCGTTTAAAGACCATATGTGCGAGTCTCTTACAGAACTCTTATCAGCCAGTAAGACCGGACCAACTTCCGAACTTTCAATATTCTGGGACATTTGATCTAGATGTGCCAAGGCGTTTTCTCGAGAGTGCAAGATTTCATCTACATCGATATTGAGTTTATCTGAACTGTAAAGCTTCTGAAGACGTACTTCAATATCCTCGGGCAGTCGAAATAAGTGAAATACATCCCCGACACCTATTCGTTGATCATGAATATCACAAGCAGCTGCGGTGACGCCGCGGACCCGGGACAGGAGGCAGCTTCTGCTGAATACTGGTGACAAGAAGGCCACACTTTCACTGCTTAGGAAGGAACTTGCCCACCATCCATATTGATTCTTTTCCCCAAGAAAACCAATGAGCAGTCGGAGAATAGCTATATCTTCACAGTACTTCTCATTCATTCTTTATGACCACCCTCATTCTGTGACTCTGCACCGCCTCCAGCTCTGATCCAATCATCGACGTCTTCCTTTCTAAACTTCCAGAGGCGTCCGACTCGATGGGCTGGCATGTCTTTCTCCGCAATCCATTTATATACTGTGTCACGCTTGATGCCGAGATAAGCAGCTATCTCATCAACGGAAAGCCATCTCTCTTCCATAAATCGCTCCGTCTAGTCAGTGATAAACAGCCCCTGTTGATCGTTTTCTAGGTTGAGAATTGAGATGAAAAACACGACCATCCCAGTGGCCTTTATCGCCATATACCGGGTTTAATTCGTATAAACTGCACTAGATCGGGTCAAATGTCAAGCCCTGAATAGAAGAAAAGAAAACTCTTTTGCCCAGTATAGATTTGACTGATGCCGGGCCCGATGTCCAACTACTAAAGAGCAGTATAGAGAAGGGATTGTGTTCTGAATTGAGATTGAAGGAGATTATCAATCACGCCTCTAAACACACAATGCAATTCTCAGATCATTCGGATTCCCGCAATCCTTGTTGGAACTTCACGGCCCCTTCCCAAGCTGCCTGCATTTGACTCGCCTCTGACTCAACATGTTCCAGATCGGTTACCAGTCTCCACCAGCGCTCCAATTGTTCGATAGAGGGTGGACCAAAGCTCGTGTCGTCGTTCTCTTCTGAAATCTTGGCCATAGCTGCAGCGAATTCCTTCTCTGAGGCATTAGGCATTTTCTTTCTGAGTTCCAGAAGAGGCGCAAACGCTTCATCCCGAGCAACAGCCGTTCTCTGCCAGGGGTCACCCTTGCATTCTTCCAGTAGATCACAAGTGTGGTCCAGGCCTTGGCCAGACAAGGTCTTGGCTGCTTCGAAAATCAGCGATTGAATCTCCTCCGATGTCAGAAGGGCGTCTTCGTGAAATTGGAAATGAGTTGGGAAGTCGATCAGTATTGGATGGTCATCATCACCGTTTCTCTCGAATAGTGCCTGGAGGACATTGAGCAATTGCTCTTTGTTGTTGATCTCACTCTCCGGAAGCAGACCGTAAGCTGTATAGGCAGGAACGAAGGGATGGCCGATTCCAAAAATCAGAAGAAAGTTGTCCGTTTGTGGCACATGATCTACGGTTAAGACACAGAAGCTCGGCCCCATCGGATTGAAAAAGGCCCACATCGCCAAAAGTCGGCTATCTTCACATCGTATTAGTGGCGGTTCGATCTCAGCTGCTGGTCCCAAGTACATATTTGAAGGCCTTGAAAACGGTAAGAGTGTATTAGCTGCCTTTTCGTATTTCCAACCATGATCCAGATCACCGATCACATCCCCCGGATCTCTCCCTTCTTGCTCCGCAACCTCGTTGATTTTGACCATTACTTCCTGAAAATCAGGATCTGAAGACAAGTCCAAATCCTCTGGGATTGGCGTCCAAGCATATTCAGGAATGTCTTCGCCCGCTTCCAAGGCCGACAGTATAGCCAGCCTTTGATTCTCGTTTTTGATTAGAGAGAGCTTCTTTTCCTGCTCTCGTGTCAGGCGCGGCCGCTTACGAAATCTGTCAAAAAGTCCCATAACATCATATTCCTTTATTCTTCATTCATTTACAATTCAAAAATCTCCCGCCTTATGGCGCAGATACTCAGCTCTATCAGTCATCTCCCATGGCAAATGCTCTACGCCAAAACCGAAGTGCCCATGGCGCGCGGTGCCAAGATAGATTGGTGACCGCAACTGCAGACAGTTGATGATAGCCGCGGGTGTGAACTCAAAACTCTCAGAGATTAGCTGAGTGAGTTTGCCATCCGTTAGCATACCTGTACCGTCAGTGCTTATAGAAATCGATACTGGATCCACACAACCTATGGCGTAAGCTAGCTGAACCGTACACTGCCGGGCAAGTTTGGCAGCGACTACGTTCTTAGCAACATAGCGAGCCATATAGGCTCCCGATCGATCTACTTTGGTAGCATCCTTCCCAGAAAACGCTCCTCCTCCGATAGGGCAAAACGGTCCGTAGGAGTCTACGGCTATTTTCCGTCCAGTCAGGCCCGTATCGGAACCTGGACCACCTTGCGTAAAGGGACCAGCTGGATTGATTACAAGGTTCTCAGGTTCTTTGAGCTTGAGTTCGGAGAAAACCGGTGCGACGATGCAAGCTTGGATGCTGCTCCTGAGGTCGCTCACCTGTATTGTTGGGGAGTGCTGCGTTGAAATAATGAGAGTTTCAATTTTGGTAAGCGATCCTTTTGTATACTTCGTGGTTACTTGACATTTTGCATCCGGCATTAGCCATGGTAGATCGCCTGCCTGTCTCAAGTCTGCCAAGCAACGTATAATTCGCTTGGGGATTGATACCGTAAGGGGCATGTACTCAGGTGTTTCGTTGGTGGCAAATCCAAACATCACACCTTGGTCACCCGCTCCCAACTGACCATCTTCGTGTGTCACACCTTGTGATATTTGAGAGCTTTGTTTTTGGATGTTCTGTGTTATTTGGAGGTCGCTAAGATCGAAACCAAGGCTGGAGCGGTCATACCCGATTTGCCCAAACACATCGCGCACAATGTTTGGAATCGAATCCTCCGGATGCTCAGCTGCGGTTATTTCTCCTGCCACAACGACGAGTTTGCGGGAAACGAGACACTCACAAGCTACATGTGCATCCGGGTCTGTTCTTAGATAAGAGTCTAAGATAGCGTCAGATATCTGATCGGCCACTTTATCTGGATGACCCTCAGATACTGCTTCTGCGGTCATACTGTATTGATCATTCATCTATAATCCTCACATTCGTTTTATACAGTGGTGCCGAAAGGCAATAAATCCAGGCCAGTGCCAGATCTCTCCATCGGCCGTATCGTAATGATTACCATTCAGTTTTCTTTCCGCAAGAAGCTCTCCACAGGCAGCACACCTGTTGTTATTCTCGCATAGACAATGGACCCGCATGACAAGACCTTCGAAGTTTGGGTTTGGGTCAAGGCACTCTCCGTACCAGTTTCCACATACAGGACATTCACTTAGACCAACAGGAACGCCGTTCTCTTGAAAACCATTGAGGTCATTGAGCTCGTCGGGAGTAGCAGGTCGACCGCCTTTCGAAATATCCCCTAGCATATACCCGTCACGATTAAGACCCGACACAAAATCCTTGAGTAAGCACATACGGTCATCAAAGCTGGGATCGTGGTAGCTAAGAAAGCCGGGAACTAGATGATCGAACATAACAGTGCCACCTCGTGGAGGTGATTCACTTTCGTCAGCTCGCCCATCATCCTGTATGTACACACAGGCCTTTTCCGCCAGTACAACACACGCTGGTAGACGGTTCATTTTAACCTCATCAAGTCCCAATTGAATAGCAGTATTCGCGTCAAGGTGTTTGGGGATCAAAGTGATGTGATACAATCCGGGTACAATTCGCGTTACCAGGTAAGGGAACCCCAAAAAGAGAGGGAAGCCCCGGATATCGAAGGGATTACCGATAGCCTCTCTTGCTACAGTTTTGTTGTTAACAGAAGACATACTTACCTCCATCGTTAGATGGTTAACGATTGAGGCGGATTTGAATTGGGCAGAAGTGCGGCGTCGCAGAACGACTTTTTAGCACTTTTTTTAGGTGGTTGCAATATGCCACAAATCAATCCACCAGAAACGAAAAATCCCGCGCTAAACAGCACGGGAAACATCACGGCAGTTTAGCACTTTTTTACGTGGTTGCAATTGCCTTAAATCACTCCACGTGCGATTAATATCGGCCCAAAAAAGGTTTTTGTCAAGTACAAAAATAGAATCATGTTGCGACTTATTCCCATGGTCATTTGCGGATTGGAGTTCGGGTATAAAAACGAGGACTTAAGACAGAATCTTAAGCCCTCTTGGGGGTTGTTTCTCATTCAACTCGTCACATTTGATGGACTGTTGAAAGAGGAACGGGGTTAAAGTACAAATCTCTCTCAATCGGCAGATTGAGCGGGCCACGGACTTCCTGAAGTTCAGAAAGCCGGAAGTAGCCCAATTCGGTTTCCAATCCGACTACAAGACCAAAGAACAGGTCATCACCATCGAACTCGATGACGTACCAGGTCCAATTAGCATCCGGTGTGAAGAACTTGACACGCAGTAGCGGATTGGTTTTGTCCTCGGTCGAGTAAAGCGGAGGCAATGACTTGCGGATTTCATCGGTCATTAGTTCCATATCATCCCCTCCATCGTCGGCATGGTTCAGCGAACTCACAATTGCCACATTGCCATCCGTAGTTTTGATGAAAGCAACCGTTGCTGATCGATTTGCATACCGACTTGGCAAGATGAAAGAATCTGATCATATCCGACTTATCTCTCAACACCTCGACTGACTGCATCCGTGGTGTCTTCGTTTTTGTGACAACATCCAACCGAAGATTCGCGTCGCGTTCATAGAGAACACGGAAGGCGTATCCATAGGCCGTGAGTTGGAGATGATTCAGGATAGTCAGTTTGTCATAGGCACGCGCTGCTGTCTTTGTTTCGACGACAGTGTCATCAGATTCAAGGAGATCGAAGTATCCGTCAAGCGGTATACCCAGATCTTCACCTGTCTCCAAATCAACAAGCGGCACACGAAACGGAACCTCCGTATCGTGAACTGGGTGGCCTCGGTAGCTTTTGACATATGCGCTGGCGAGTTTCCCTCCGACTTGAATCACATCATCAAGTGACTCGCCATTCTTGAATCTGAGCTTCTCCTCAGCCTGCGCGCGTAAGTCAGCGGCAAGGATGCGTGACACATCATCAGCATCGGGAGACGAACCGTTCTTCTTGTGTTTGTGCCACCATTCAACCGCCGCGTGAAAAGCGGTGCCAAGCGCCAATTCAATTGGCTTGAATGGGCGAGGCAGCTTGTCCACATACACAAAGCGGTATTTGAGTGGGCACATCAGGTAGAGGTTGATCTGCGATACTGAGACATGATCTGTTGGATGACCGTTCCGATTGGTATTCAAAACGGTACCTCCTCGGCCGGTTTGGCCGCGTTGACCATCTCGTCGATCAGGGTACTCGCTTTACTTTTGGTAATCTGATCCAGCGATTCGACACCGGCTTTCTCAAGTAAGTGTCGGTGAGCATCATCGCCTTCGATCTGCCGTTCAGCCAGAAGCCGGAACAAGTACCGGCGCTGAGCATCGGTCATAGGAGAATCGGAGCTGCTTGATTGCTCTGACTCGGCCTGTGGCCTTGATCTACTCCTCACGCCGGGAATCCTGTTGTTCCCGTGATTGGGCTGCGGATCAGTCGAACCGCCATTGACCGGTCGGCCATTACCCTCCAGGGCCAACTCCTCAATCGACACGACGCCGATGTTCACGGCGTCACGGAGTGCCCTTGCTTTCGCGCGGGTCTCGGCCATCCGGATGATGTGAGGAATAATCCTCGACGCGACATTATCCGGGCTGGCATCGCCGTGACCCTTGTAGATTCCGCTCTCGGTTTCCACGATGGCCAGAAAGACGGCGGTGTGACCGTTCGCTTCCTCGGGGAGTTGCACCAATGCGGTCTCGATCTTCTTGAGACCCTGGTCGTGAGCCAGGCTCAACAAGCCCGCGTAGGTAACAACATCCTCGGTCGCAATTACTCGACCCTGACGATCCTTGATTTCAATCGTCTTCACCAGACTGCCATTTCCAGACATACTGTCCTCCTTAGGTTTGGGGTGATTGTGAAAAGGACTGTTTTTGTGTGATCAGTCTGGACCTTAGCAGGCCTGTGAGGACCGTCAATTGCCGGAGCCGGCAACAGACAGGGTATCGACTAGAGACGGAATCTCTGGTAAGGTGTCGCGATATGAAGGATCAAGGCATTACCATTTTGGGCGAGACAAACTACCGCAATCAGCGGAAACGGTTTGGGATCAAGGATCATGACCGACAACGGCATGTTTACGTCGTCGGACAGACTGGAATGGGCAAATCTACGCTCTTGCTAAACATGCTGGTTCAGGACATCCAGCGTGGTAAGGGAGTAGCCCTGATAGACCCGCACGGCGACTTGGCTGAGCAGCTGTTATATCAAATCCCCCAGAGACGAATGACCGATGTTATCTACATCAACCCGGCTGACACTGAATATCCGGTAGGGATAAACCTGCTGGATGGCGATAAGTCTACCGGACGCCATTTGATTGCCTCTCATCTGGTTGATATTTTCAAGAAGATATGGTCTGATTCATGGGGACCACGACTGGAGTACATCCTCAGAAACACAATTCTCGCGCTCCTTGAGTGCGGTGGGCACACGCTCCTTTCGATTCCGCGACTACTTATAGACCCGGAATTTAGGGCAGTTGTACTCAGCAACGTGAACGATCCGGTTGTCCGAACCTTCTGGCAGGTGGAGTATGAGCTGTACCCGAAGGTATTCCGAACGGAGACAATATCCCCTATTCAGAACAAGGTTGGTCAGTTTCTTTCGGTGCCGGTGATGCGGAACATCCTTGGGCAGACACAAAACAAGGTCGATTTCCGTGCCGCGATGGACTCGGGCAGGATTCTGATCGTCAACCTGGCCAAAGGACGACTCGGAGAGGACAACACTGGCCTTCTAGGGTCACTTGTTGCCTCCAAGTTGTTTTTGACGGCCATGTCACGGTCAGACACGCCTCAATCTGAGCGAACGCCATTTACAGTCTATATCGATGAATTTCAGAGCTTTGCATCAGATAACTTCGCCCACACGCTCTCTGAAATGCGCAAATTTGGCCTGCATTTGGTCTTAGCACACCAATACCTTGCCCAACTACCTCTAAAGCTCAAATCAGCCGTATTCGGCAACGTGGGGACAATTATAGGGTTTAGAATAGGCGCTGAGGACGGTGAATATCTCGAAAAGGAGTATTTCCCGACGTTCAGAGCATCAGACCTGCAATCGCTCTCGGCATTCGAAATCTACGTAAAGCTGTCTATCGATGGAAAGACGACCGATGCCTTTAGTGCCCGGACATTGCCGGAACCGGTTCTAGATGAAAGCCACCGCGACGCCATTGTTCAGCTGACGCGTATACGCTACGGAGAGGAAAGGCCGGTCGTTGAACGCCAAATCAATTCATGGATGGATAATCCCTGTACCGTACCTTTCTGAATCAAAGGAAGTGTGTTAAGTCGGGGTGGAATCAAGTGATTATTGTCACACCGGAGGGTTTCTATTCTTGGTCCAACATGAGCTGATATTCTGGTCCACGACAACGCACGTAAATAGTGTGTTGCATAGCTTTTCTAAGCGGGCTACGTGGCAAGCCATTGCAACTACACGCGTTCTCACTGATCAATGTCATAATCTGCAATCAGTTGGACCCTGTGTCTCGTAGGGGTTCTGGGGCGGGCGGGCAAAACACAATTGTGGCCTGCTCCCACGCCTTATAAGCGGCCCGACACTCATCGTCCCATTGGTCGTGTTCGGAACAGCGTACGACGGGCTGTAGGAGATGGGCATACCACCTCGTGGATGACAAATAGAAAGGTAGAGGGTAGGCATATCTATCACGCTGGAGGGAGTCCGAATGCGTGTTTAAGGAACTTCCAGCATCTGTAAACTCAACATAGTCAGCTTCAATAGAACCATTTGCATTAAGTGACCCCCGGATTCGATATTCACCACCGACTTCGACGACTAATGAACCGTCGTCCACTATTGCATTATTGAAGTCGGTTTCGCGCAACGCAACAATGCACAGATAGCGCTTCCCATTGACATCAAGAAACAGACTCACTGATGCTCCTAATCGCCCATTGGAGTTTATCCCTTCGTACTCCATTTCCACGAGTAACTTGCCGGTAAGGTCGATCGTCTCTCTCAGGCTGTGTCGGGCGTTGTATAACACATGCTTGTAGATATTTCGGATTGTGTCACTGCCATTAGTCGCCGCTTCAATCATCGCTTCGTCGATTGGTCGCCAACCCTTTTCTTTGCCGCGAACAAGAGCTTGAGCCCCTAGGCCCAGAAGACTATCGACGGTAACTGCATCATGTGACTCGATTGCTGCGTACAGCAGGTCTGATAAAAGTGGCAGGTCAAGATTGCTCTTTTCCAGTGAATCTGATAGCGGCTTGGATGTTGCCGCTGGTTCTGTATCTTTCTTTGCATCACCATCACCGCAGCCAGTTGCCAATACCAGTAATGATATGAGAATCAGGATTCGCATAAAAGCAATCTCCGCAGTAGTTCCCTTACTCAAGCATACGCAGCATAGTCAATCTAATCATTCTTCTCAATCTCAGACTTGCGGTATTGCTTACCTAGAAAAAAGAGAAATACCGCAACAACAACCAGCACAATTGCAGACCCATCGGCAGCTCCAAGCATGTCCTCCCGCACACCCAGTCGTTTTGCGTGGAAAAATACACTTTGAGGGCCGTCAATCTGCAGCAGTCTAGGGGGATCAAGCGACCTGACTGCTAATTCCACGGAAATAGCTGCGATGACACAGAGTCCCAACACAAACCAAGCCCTCGCCGACGCACGCACAAGAAAGGGGAGTACAGCACAGATCAAGAGGAGAAGGGCAGTTGCAGTTATCAAGACAACCCAACTCCCAGATTCTATGGGAATCTCCAATTGTATATTGTACAAGTAGCCCAAGAAGTAAAAACCGATCAGAGCGCCTGGTAACGTCAGTAATAGCCATCTGAGCTTTCTTAACTGCCAGACTGATGAAGAATGCGGACGGGGGGACTTGCCAATCGCACTCTGTATACGGACTCCGCACTGAGGGCAAAAGCTCACATCAATACTGATCTCCATCCCACATTCTGGACATTGATGATGTGTTTTGTCGGTGACCTTCGTTACTGGCATGCACTTAGAACCTATTACAATTGCGATACCGAAAGCAAGGAGAAGAAAAGGAATTGCCAAGCCGGGGTTGATCTCTGGCTTCGTGAAAAGTACTATCCCCATCCCCATCCCGATCATGAGTCCTACGAATCCCCAAATCCGCGGGTTACGCCCGGTCTTGTGGGCTCGGAAGATAAACCAGACACACGTTGCAAATGATAGAAGAAACGTCAGTTCAAACATTCTCTCTTGTTCCTATGCCAACAGAGTAGCTCACGCTTGGCTCGCTGTACATTTCGAGTCGGCACCACTTCTGACCAGCGATGCAACAATCATATGGTTGTGGAGTCTTTCTGAATCATTCATTGTCTTGTACAGGAGCGTGTGCCCCTGCTTTCGCCAAAACGTCCTTAACCTCAGTGTTCTTAGCAATTTCGATGGGGGTGAATCCGTCTCTTGTTCTAAGGGAATCATCGGCACCACGTTTCACAAGTAACTGCACCATATCTAGGTGGCCATAGGTGGCCGCAACGTGCAAGGGTGTGAAACCGTTCTTTTCCGCCTTATTGATATGCGCTCCGCAGTCTAGCAGGGCGGTCGCAACCCTCAAGTTGTTATGTCTTGCGGCGTCCAACAATGGGTGCCACGCTGTGTCGACATACACCACGTTCACATCTGCCCCTCGAGAGATCAGTTCTAGCGCGATTTCAGTGCTGTTGCCATCAACTGCGCCCAACAGGGCCGAGTGCCCCCGGATCCCCCGCGCATTTACGTCTGCACCTTTCTCTAAGACGTCCTTAACCGCTTCCAAATCACTTCTTCTGACTGCAGCCATCAAGGGTGTGTTGTTGCCAAAGCTCTTTCGCATGGCGTTCAGTACGATTAACCCGGCTGCCAGCAACAACAGAACAATTGTATCAATCCAGAATCGTATGTCGCTGACTTGGCGATTCATCAACCCAAGGTCAGCTGCAACGGCAAGAACTACGATGAAGCATAGCCAAGTCGATGTTCTCAATCGCGCGTCGAGACGGCGAAGGTCAAGTGGTCGCGTATCCACGTGATGCCTTCTTCGGTAGTCCTTACTGATTGCATCAATGGCAATATAAACAATATTTACCACGATCACAGCCGCGATCAGGCCAAAGACGTTGTACATAAGAAGCTCCTGGTGATTCCAGTTATTTCCTTATCTGATACACCGTTGCCAGTTGGGGGAAATATCCCGCTGGCTCGCAATGGAATATTGCATTGCACGTACTATCGTGAGTCAGACGATAACCTTACAAAAATAGCTGGACTCCGGCCGCTTGTCAAGCTATATTTATAACTGAACACTCGAATCAAGGACGATGCCTATGCCGAGAGAGAAGACGACTCATACGAAACCGAAGATGATTCACATTCGACTGAGTGAGGAGCTTCACCAGCAACTGCGAATCCAAGTGGCCAAGGAAAATCAAACTATTCAGGACTGGGTAGAACAGTTGATCGACAAAAACGTCAAGCCGGGGCGAGGGAAGCAGTCTTGAGTCCAGTCAACGGTGAGAAGAAACGCTGCTACGTTTACGCGAGGCTTTCCACGGAGGATCAGCACCGTCGCGCAGAGTACTCGTCGCTTGAGAGTCAGGAAAAGGTTTGCAAGGCTTACATCGCCAGCCAGGAGCCGAACGGCTGGAAGTATGTGACGACGATCAAGGACCTCAGTTCCGGTGGTAGCACCGACCGGCCCGGATTGAGTGAGCTTCTAGACCATATCAAGCAGAATAGAGTCGATGTGGTCGTCACGACCAAGATGGATCGGCTTACCAGGAATATTAAGGACTTTTGGACGCTCTATGAAGTAATGCAGGAGCATGATTGCCAATTCGTCTGTGCCACACAGGAACTCAACTCCACGACCGCTCACGGTCGCTTTTTTATTAACATTCTCATGAGCTTCGCCGAGTTTGAACTGGAAACAATCAGAGAAAGAACCCGGGCGAAGATGCTATCCCAGGCCGAAGAGGGTCTCTGGCACGGCGGACGGGCCCCTTTCGGCTACGAACGCCATAAGGACAGAAAGGGTCTGCTGATTCCGCACAAGACGGAAGCTGCGGTTGTTAAGAAGATTTTCGATCTCTTCGTAAAGTTGGGATCGCCGGCAGCGGTAGCCAAAGAAATCAATGGCATGGGTTATCGGACTAAGAGCAAGAAGAAAACTAAGTTCTCTAAATGGACGATCACTTACATCCTGTCCAACCAGCTTTATATTGGAAAGACGACTTTCGGTGGCCAGACCTTTGAGGGAAAACATAAGGCGCTTGTCCCGGTCAATCGGTTCAATCACGTGCAGAAGATGCTGGAAAAGAATAAACAGACCCGCACCGGACCGACACAGAACAAGTACAACTTTCGGCTGAGGGGAATCCTCAAGTGCGGTGATTGTGGTTCAATGATGACACCGAGTCCTGCCAAGAGTGGACGGTATCTTTACTATCGATGTACCCGTGTGTCAAAGTACTCAAAGGAAGAGTGCAAGGTCAGGAGGATCGGTGCTCGTGCGATTGAAGATGCAGTCGTCAACAAGCTGTGCGAGATCGGAACGGACGAAGCCGTCATTAAAGAAGCGGTTCGCAAAGCGAACAAAGCGTCAGTGACCAATGCTAAGACCAAGACCAAAGAGCTCAATGCCCTGAAAAAGGAACTGAAGCCGGTTCAAGACTCAATCGACAACATGATTAGATACGTGGAGAAGCATGGCGACCTGCCAAAAGCCATGTCCGACCGACTGCCGGAACTCGAGACTCGAAAAGAACAACTGGAAACTCAGATTCAGCGTCTGGAATTCGAGATTGGACAACTCAAGGATTACCAAATCGACACTGAATTGCTAACAAAGACGCTGCAGGACTTCCGGGCGATCTATAACGAGTTGACCCCGGAAGAACAGACACGACTGCTACAGCTTATGGTTCAAGAAGTTGTCTTGGGAGAAGACACACTAAAGATCTCTGTTTTTCCGCTTGGGGATTCTGGAAGGCCTCTGGAATACCTGCTGAAACATCCAGAGTTTGCTGAGAGTGATAAAAAGCGGGGTTGACGAGACTCGAACTCGCGACCTCCTGCGTGACAGGCAGGCGTTCTAACCAAACTGAACTACAACCCCGACGAAATCTTTATCTATC
>Ga0272443_10001495_pt1 | contig 33707 bp, 26 predicted proteins | sample SSMAcet12_FD_193581 | JGI IMG/M metagenome (GOLD analysis project Ga0272443, IMG submission 193581) | Marine sediment archaeal communities from Little Sippewissett salt marsh, Falmouth, MA, United States - SSM-Acet-12 | ecosystem: Environmental > Aquatic > Marine > Wetlands > Sediment ... | reverse complement strand
ACGATTAAATGGAGGGGAAAAGAAAATCGCTACCCCCTCTTATCGCCTACAAATGGTCGGTCATCTCCATTCCGGAGGGCAGGCCACGCACTCTACACCTCTTTTCGTGCACTCCTGATCAAACATCACAACAGCTTCTTTTGCAGGAAGACCTTTTGATTCCAGGTCTGCAACCCATCCCCGGGTCACTTCTTTGAACTTATTGTACCAAAGTTCGGCTTCTTCGTGAGGTAAGGCGTAAAAGTCAACTCCTCTTTCATCGAGCTTGCCCATCATATCCATATAAGTTTCCTGGGTCATTCCCCCGGTGGTGCGATAAGGATTTTGGCAAACTTCCTCAATTAAAGGTTTGAGGGTATCAGGCGTTTGCTCCCAACTGTTGAGATTCATGAAAAGTCCTTCGTCAACACAGCCAAAAGTCACCAATGTGCCATAGTTTGCCACCTCGTAGAGACGATAAGACAAGATCATGGGAGGACAGGTGACGATTCCATCTATGGTTCCGTTCTCCATGGCCAAATATACGTCATCGAGTGGCATGAAGATTGGTTCAGCACCTATGGCCTTGATACAACCGGTCTGAAGACCTCCTGGACTTCTTATGCGTAGGCCCTTTACGTCCTCTAAGGAATATACCGGTTGAGCCGTCCACAAATAAGAGTTGATGCACCCGTTAAGTTCCAACATTTTCACATCAGGAAATTCGGCGTAAAGAATGCGATCGTACATGGCATTTCCGATGCTGGATGCAACTTCTTTACATTTCACAGACGCTGGTAGTGATAGCACATCGGTAAGAGGAAAGCGGCCAGGCGTCCAAGTCAAGGTTGCATAACCCATATCAGAGCTTCCATTAGCAACTATGTCGTAATGTTCAGGGCCCGATCCCAAAGCTTCGCCATTGAACAAGATATAAGTTATTTGACCGTTGCTTTTTTCCTTCAACACTTCCAACATCGGAATCCAGACCGTCTGAACTTCTATGCTGTCATGGCGGTGCCAAGTACTGAAGTTAATGTTCATCGGTTCCTCAGAGGAGATATTCAGTTCAGCACTGCAAAATGGCATAAAAAGTGCCAAGGCAAGTGCAACTAAAGAGATTAAGATGACATTTTTCATAAGGTTACCTCACTTCGCTTTCTGCCTGGGACGTTAATTGCCTTGTGTTCAAATATCGACATTTGAGGCCACTAGGAGAATGGTTTTTGCCCGGCCATCAGAGCTATGCAAAGATATTGCCAGACCACATGAACCCCATCAAAACCAGCCCCATTCCACCAAGAGAGCTTCTGGGACTTGCTGCAATAGTAATGAGTCTCCTGCTCCGCTCTCAATTTGGAGACGATGTTCAGAAGTTCGGGATCCGATAGCAGAGCCTTACGTTTCTCCGTCTGCTCTACAAACCAACCCAGCATATCATACTCGTCTTCTACGTACCCTTCGATCGCAATTAGCCCGCCACCAGGCTTCAAAAGTTCATGGCATGTAGCTAAAACCGCACGATCGCTCTCGAAGTTTAAATGCTCCAAAACAAAGGTAGATACTACTACATCAAATCCTGGCCTCATGCCTTGATGCCATTTTTCATCGGCCAAGTTGGCGACTTTTGATCCCTCCACAGCCCTCGGAGACATTTCACCCAACTTCTTTTTTGCAACATCAATCATGGTAGCCGAGCCGTCCTCCAACGAGAAATGGGCTTTTGGAAATTTGGTCAGAATGGCTGCAGAGGCATTTCCAGTGCCACAACCCAAGTCCAAAACTCTCATTATTGGATTTTCGACGTATTTCTCCACAGTCATTGCCGTGATCTCAATGGCTGTATCGTACTGGGGAACTACAGTTGACTGAAATAGATCATAAGTCTTCGAATGGCTATCGTAACATTTGATCGTATCATCTCCAGACATTACGATGACATTTAGCAATCAAATTTATTACCATTACGATATTCGTGCAAAAGAGGCAATCAAATCGCATTTGTTTTAAAGCGCCTTAAAAATTGTTTATTGAATGTCGATCTGAGCCTTCTGCAGCCTTCCGCTGTAATCGAAATAAACGGTTTTCAGCTCGGTGAACTCTTCTATGGCCGTCGTTCCAGCTTCCCTGGCGCCATTGCCCGTGGACTTAACGCCGCCGAAGGGCAGATGGATCTCTGCACCAATGGTGGAAGAATTAACGTAAGTATAGTGTTTAACGATACTTTTCGGACAAATTTCAAACTCTCGTGAGTTTGAAATTTGACCTATTCGTATCGTTAAACACTATTCTGGTGAGAACCAATTAGTATCATCTAATTGGTTCTCGACTATAATTCCAGCCTCGATATTTTCAATGGCCAAAAAAACGTTTTTAATGCTTTCAGTATAAATGGAAGATGAAAGACCATATTCCACCGAATTAGCTATTTTTATGGCTTTGTCGAGATCCTCAACACCAATAAGAGCAACCACAGGACCAAAGATCTCCTCCTGAGCAATTCTCATATCCCCTTTTACATTGGAAAATATGGTAGGCTCGAAAAAGTAACCTGGCAAGGGCTGGATTACGTTTCCCTCCAATGCTAATTTGGCCCTTTCCTCCTTTCCTATATCCACGTACTTGGCCACCTTTTGCAGTTGCAACTCGTTGATTAAGGGACCAACATCGACAGATTCATCAAGGCCGTTTCCCACCTTTAATTGTTTGGTTCTTTCAATCAATTGATTTTCGAATTCGGTCAACACCTTTTCGTGTACTATCACCCGGCTGGCAGCGGTACATCGCTGGCCGGTCGTTCCAAAAGCACCCCAAATAACTCCATCTAAAGCCAAGTTCAAATCTGCATCGTCCATGACTATTATTGGATTTTTCCCGCCCAGTTCCAGGGAGACTTTTCTCGCGTCTTTGCTCGCTTCACCCATTATCCACTTGCCAGTATCAAGCGAACCTGTAAAGGAGATCGCACGTACTTTTTTGTTTTTAACGATAGCACTACCAACGCTGCTTCCACCTCCAAAGACCCGATTTATGACCCCCTTGGGAAGGCCGCATTTTTCTAGAATTGTTACCAGCAAAACTGAAAGAAGAGGCGTATCGCTTGACGGTTTAAACACCAACGTATTTCCAGATATGAGGGCAGGCATAACTTTCCAGGCGGGAATGGCAAAAGGAAAGTTGAAGGGGGTAATCAATCCAAAAACACCAACAGGATGCTGCAAAGTCATGCAAAAGTTACCGGGCAACTCCGAAGGGGTGGTCTCTCCCAAAAGCCTCCTGCCTTCTACAGCCGCATAGTAGGCCATATCGATGGCCTCTTGAACGTCACCTCTAGATTATTGGAGGACCTTTCCCCTCTCCAAAGTCATCAGGCGCGCCAACTCTTCTTTTCTCTCTTCAAACATTCGTGCGGCGCGAAAGAGAATCTTTGCTCTCAGGGGTGCGGGCGTGCTGCTCCACGATTCAACGGCATCTTCTGCGCTGTCTACCGCACGTTTCACATCATCTTCAGAAGCCTTGTGAAACGTTCCGACGGATTTTAAATTTGCAGGATTAATATTTTCAAAAGTTTCACCGGTGCTCGACTCAGTCCACTCTCCATTTATGAAAAGTTTATGTTCATTCATCCTGCATAAACCGGAAGTTTAGTCGGTCTCAAATCCTATTTTAAATTATCGTTGATTATAATAAAAATTAAGATATTCATTGAAATGATGAACTGCAAACAGAATAAACAAATGTATTCGAGAAGTAGATTTGTGAAAACGTTATTTTGTTAAGCAAAAAACTAATTCGATTAGGATTAATCATTTATATTAAAGGGATCTCAGACTCAGACGATAATGTGTATTATATTAGGCCAAATACACATTATATATAAAAAATTTATAAAGGGAGGTTTCGGCATGACGGAAAAGATTGAAGAAATTGCATCACGAATTCGTGAACTTCGAGAACTTTATAATATATCGACTGCGGAAATGGCAGAGCATCTCAACATACCAAAAGAAACATACAACGGATACGAAGAGGGAAATACAGACATCCCTGCCAGCGTTCTATTTGAAATCGCCAACAAACTCGACGTAAACATGAGCCTACTTCTCACCGGTAACGAACCACGGATGCACATATTCACCGTAACCCGGAAAGGCGAAGGTGTAGATGTGGAACGTAGAAAACAATATAAGTATCAGAACCTGGCTGAGAAATTCATCCACAAAAAGGCAGAACCCTTTTTGGTAACGGTCGAACCTCGGAAGGATAAACCTTCAACCAACAGCCATCCTGGCCAGGAGTTCGATTACATTCTAAAAGGTAGCCTCAAATTCTACATTCACGATCATGAAATCATTTTGAACGAAGGGGACAGCATATTCTTCGATTCATCATACGAACACGCCATGGTGGCTTTGAACGATGAGCCCTCCCAGATGTTAGTTTTTGTTATGTAAATTAAGGAGGGAAAAGATGTCTTCCCTGCTATCTAGATTCGTTTCCAGTACGGAATTTGATTCATACGAAAATTTCAAGGATAATTTCAAGATAATAGTCCCCAAGAACTTCAACTTTGGATTTGACGTGGTGGATGCCTATGCAAAAGAAGATCCTGAGAAAATAGCCCTAGTATGGTGTAACGACCTCGGAGAAGAGAGGATTTTCACCTTCAAGGATATGAAATATTTGAGTGACAAGGCCGCGAACCTCTTTTTGAAATACGGAATTAAGAAAGGGAACACGGTCATGCTCACCCTCAAAAGCCGTTACGATTTCTGGATTTGTATGTCTGCTCTGCATAAGATAGGCGCCATAGCCATTCCAGCCACCCACATGCTGAAGGCAAAAGATATCGCATATCGCATACAGAAAGCGAACTTAAAGATGATCGTATGTATCGAGGAAGACGGAGTACCTGACGAGGTTGACGGTGCAAACGAAGAACTGGGCGAAATCACATTGGTGAAAGCCTTTGTGGGCAATGAAAACGACGAACGAGAAGGTTGGGTAAATCTCAGAAACGAGCTGGAAAAATCCCCACCTAACTTGGAAAGACCGTCTGGAGACGAGGCCACGAGTAACGAAGACGTCCTTTTGGCATACTTCACCTCGGGGACAACAGGTAATCCTAAGATGGTAAAGCATGATCACACCTATCCTCTGGGACACATCCTCACCGCCAAATACTGGCAAAACGTCGTAGAAGACGGATTGCACTACACGGTCGCAGATACCGGATGGGCAAAATGTGCGTGGGGACAGATCTATGGCCAGTGGATCTCAGGGTCGGCAATATTCGTTTACGACTACGAAAGGTTCGATGCGGGGAGGATGATGGAACTATCATCTAAGCATGGCGTTACAACGTTTTGTGCACCACCCACCATCTACAGGTTCATGATCAAAGGAGATATGTCAAAGTACGACTTCTCAAAACAAAAATATGCAGTAACTGCCGGAGAACCCTTGAACCCGGTGGTATACGACAAGTTCTTTGAATACACAAATCTCAGATTGATGGAAGGATATGGACAAACAGAGACCGTGGTGGCCATCGCTAACTATCCATGGATCGAACCTAAGCCCGGTTCCATGGGCAAACCATCTCCAGGATTCGACGTGGTTCTGGTGGACAAAAACGACAAGGTTTGTGATGTTGGTGAAGAAGGTGAGCTGGTGGTCAGGACCGACAAAGGCAAACCGGTTGGACTTTTCATCGACTACCATCTGGATCCGGACAGGCTAAGAAACACATGGCACGATGATTACTATCATACCGGCGACACTGCCTGGATGGACGAAGACGGATACTTCTGGTTTGTGGGACGGACCGATGACATGATCAAGAGTTCAGGCTATAGGGTTGGCCCCTTCGAAGTGGAAAACGCCCTGATGTCTCACCCTGCAGTTATGGAATGTGCCATAACCGGAGTTTCCGACCAACTTAGAGGGCAAGTTGTAAAGGCCACAATAGTCCTCACAGAAGGATATTCACCTTCTGAAGAGATCAAGGTAGAACTCCAGAATCACGTGAAAAAGGTGACTGCCCCCTATAAGTATCCCCGCATTGTGGAATTCGTAAAAGAGCTTCCAAAGACCATCAGCGGAAAGATCAGAAGGGTGGAGATTAGAGAGAAGGACGAATCGTAACTCTCCTGAAATCATCTTATCGAGGCATTATCCACACGATCTCGTCGTCCAGATAGATCAAGGCAGCATATTACTGCCGCAGCTCACCCCACGTTTATCACTTTGGTGGGGCCGATCTAGAACCGGACCGTGCCCCTGCCTTCGTGAATGTGGCCACAGAGCAAAAGATGGAGTTTGTACATCTCCACAAAACGACGACGGCTCACCGAGCCGGTTCTCTCACCACTATATACCTCATCACAAAGTGTAGTGTTTATAGTCGAAAACCAATTAGACGATACTAATTGGTTTTCACCAGAATAGTGCTTAACGATACGAATAGGTCAAATGTCACTCAAGATTGGAGTGTGGCGACTTCAAAAAATGATTCAGTCGATAGGGATAGGGCCCATTTAAGGAGAACGTCGTCCGCTTCAACTGACGAAATCGTAGTGTCTATAACCGTCTTGTCCTACTTTTAGCAGTACAAATTCGTCAGATGGAGAGATTATGCTGGTCATTTTTTGCCCTTCGTGAAGTAGTTGGTAATCGTCCAAACTGATTTCCGTACGCTTTTTAAGCCGATTGAAAACATTTATGGAGGCAAGTGACTTTATTCCTGGTTGCACCACTCCTGAAAAGAACATGGCGGTACAGCCACTGCCGTAGGAGCCAAAGCCCACCCATTGGCCAGGGTGAAGCAGGCTCTGTTCCAGAAGGCTGGTCAGCCCCAAGTATATTGACCCTGTGTAGATGTTTCCCACTTGGGACGATATCAAAGTAGAAGGCTTGACCTTCTGCAGGAAGGCCAATTGAAACTCATCAGTATTGGTGAATTTTCGGCGGAATTGGTTATCGGCAGAAAGGTATTCATCCAAGCTTTGAAACATTTCAGGCAAAGGTTCATCTCCCACCGCCTCACTTATGGCTTGCCAGCGGGGTGCATCTCTCCACTCCAACCGGAAGATGGCCGAAGCGGCATATTCAGCCATTCGAGGATAAGGAATGTGAAATACCATGTGTGATAGATGATCGGTCAGACATTCGCCCTCATTCAAGGAGATCGTCCCCCGGTTCAACGTCCTTCTGCGGTAGGATTCAAAGGCATCCTGCATGGCGGATAGGTAGCAGTAGTTGCTGTATTTGCCGTTTACAATGGCAAACGTCATCCCGATGGGTCGGAAGAAGTCGTTCTCGTCTCTAGTGCAAACTCCAAAATTTGAATCAAAGGCCAAAAACCGAGGATTTCTTTTGATCAGCATGGAGATTGAACCTGCTCCCTGAGTGTACTCGCCGGGGGAGTTTAGCTCGTATCTGGCGATGTCAGAGGCAACCACTATTCCTACCATCCCAACGCCATTCTCTTTTCCGGAATCGTCTCCTTTTACCCCGTTCTCATCTCCAACATATTCCTCGTCATCCAGGGACTGCAACCAGTAAGAGACGTTTTCCAAGGCGTGAGTAGCGCCTATGCAAGCAGATTTGAACTCCACGGTGGAACATTCCTGAAATGCCCCTTTTCCGTATACTTTCTCCAACATGCCTATTACGTAAGTTCCCATGGCCTTGGATTCATCAACACCTGATTCTGTGCCCAAATATATGCGGCCTATTTGTTCTGGCTTCAGGTGATTTCTCTTCATCAACTCCAAAACCGACATGGCAGCCATGGTAGCTGCATCCTCATGTGCATCAGGAACGGCCATCTTCTCCACCCCGATTCCTCGGCTAAGCTTGGCGGGCTCAATGTTTCTAGCAGCAGCGAATTCACCCAAAGCGGAGATGAAAAGCTTTGGTACGTATAAGGCGATGTCATCTATGCCTACTGTTTTTTGGTTGGTGTTGATCATGATAGTCTGGCTCCTTGAAATCGTGATGATCTGAATAATGGCAAGAATTCTTCGGTGATGATATTTATAGTGTTTAACGATACCTTTAGGATTAATCTCAAACTCTCGATAGTTTGTGATTCAACCTATTCGTATCGTTACGCACTATTCTGGCGAAAAATAATTAGTATCATCTAATTGGTTTTCGACTATAATTGGGTAATTCATCATTTATTGATATTATTAGTACAGAAAACAGTTATTTGTATCTATTTAATCAAAAAGTACTTTTTTGGATATATATACACAAAAACAAAAGTTATAAATACTTAAAAAACTTCATTAATATCAAATATAAATCGATCGACAAAAATGGATATTATATGAATCCTAAAATATATGCAGTATTGACCGGAGACTTAATCGGATCGAGAAAGTTGAAGGACCAAGGAATCTCTTATTTAGAACATCTCAATGAATCTTTAGAATACGTGGGACACAACTATCAAATACCGTTTTATATATATAGAGGAGACAGTTTTCAGGGAGTAACATACGATATCACCTCAGCACTGAAGGACGCCATAATCTTGCGCCTTATGTTGATATCGAGCTTTGAAGCGGATGTGAAATGTCCCCGAATAGACGCCCGAATTTCAATTGGCGTGGGAAAAATCGATTTGCCAATCAATATCGAGCGCAAAATTGGTGAGATGGATGGTGAAGCCTTCAGAAATTCCGGCCTCAAATTAGAGGATATTAAAAAAGAAAAGCAAAACTTGGCCATAATTACACCTTGGACAGAAGTTAATGAAGAACTAGATATATACTGTATAATGATCGACCGGTTAATTGCCAGATGGTCAAAAAAAAAATGCGAAGCCGTGAGGTACAGGCTTGAGGGACATATATTGGAAGAGATCGGAAATAAGCTGAACATCGACCCATCTAGCGTTTTCCGGCGACTAAAGGGGACCGACTACGATCTGGTTGAGATGATAACCCAAAGATATTCAAAAATCGTTAACAAAAAACTGGATGAATTGTCAGAGGATGAATAAGCATGACTTTAGACTTGTTGTTCTTGATCCTGCTAATATATACCAACGTTCTCGCTGATTTCGTATTACAACCAGACAGATGGGCTCAGGACAAACGCAACAGGAAATTCAAATCAAAGTATCTCTATCTCCACGTTTTAATAGCCGCTTTGCTGACGGGAGTGGCATCTTTGCTCTTCGTCGAGCTGAACACGGCCGCAGCCATATTTGCGATAATTTTTGTAAGCCACTTGATGATCGATTCGATTACTGCCCGATATAGGGAATCGGCCTCGGCTTTAATCATCGATCAGGGGGCGCATCTGTCGATCATATTATCGATATGGGCTTTTTTGTTCAATCCGGACGTTTCCCATATACTAAGTTATTTGACCGATCCCACATTGACCCACATCTCCATATTGCTGTTGGGCTACACCGTAGTTCTTCATCCATCCGGAATAATCATATCAAGAATTACCAAAAGATGGCGAGACTCGATCTACGGGACGACGGCGACAAACGAGGTTTTGAGCTTTGATGGCGAAAGTTTGGAGAATGCAGGCAAATACATCGGTTATATGGAGAGGTTTTTGATTCTCACCTTCATACTGCTCCAACAATATACGGCCATAGGTTTTCTCATCGCCGCCAAATCAATATTCAGGTTTAACGCTTCTCGAAAAACCAGCGAATACATATTAATCGGAACGCTTCTGAGCTTTAGCATCGCCATTCTAGTTGGGTTTGTAATCGTTTTTGCGTCAGACAATGTTGGCAACTGGTAATTATAGATTTTACGACGAATCAGCATCGTGCCATAAGTTGTTAAATATATGAAGTCATAAAATAACGAAGATCTAAAAAAAACATTGAGAAAACACAAAGCAATAATTATATCTGGTCTTACAATCATATATATTGGAAGAGGTGATATTTATGGTATCCAAACCCGTTCTAGCAGGGCTCATCGTCTTGGCAGTACTGGCCCTGTGGACTTTTTATGGGGTGTACGTTTCCATGACAACGCCTGAACCTGATTATACGGTAATAGAAAGCCTCGAAGACAACGTGGAGATAAGGCACTACTCGCCTCAAATATGGGCATCTGTAATAGCCGAAGACCAGAATAAAGCCTTTAATCTATTGTTCAGATACATTTCCGGAAACAATGACAGAAAAGAAAAGATAGAGATGACCGCCCCGGTGATCACCAGAGCTGAAGAAGATGGCCTATACATGGCCTTTGTCATGCCGGAGAGGTTCGACCAAAAGAGCATTCCGCAACCATTATCTGAAGATTTGAAGATTGAGGCTATTGAAGAAAGAAAGCTGGCCACCATAACCTTTTCCTGGTACGCCAACGAAAAAACATACCAGAATAAACTAGATGTTCTAATGAAGACGTTGGATGAAAACCAAATCTCAACAATGGAATTACCCATGCTCATGCAGTACAACGACCCTTGGACTCCACCCTTTGCCCGAAGGAATGAGGTGGCTTTGATGGTGAATTGAAAGCGTGATGGTTATAGTGTTTAACGATACTTTTCGGATTAATCTCGAACTCGCAAGAGTTAGAGATTTGGCCTATTCGTATCGTTAAACACTATCCAGGCGAGAACTGATTAGTATCATCTAATTGGTTTTCGACTATACCAGCACAGCTTGAAAAATAGAAGGCGCCCCTGAGCCGATAACCGGCCCAGAGCCTTTTGTTTTTACTCGATGAATATGGCGGGCCGCCCGGGCTCTGCATTTTTGCTCTTGCCCAAGGGGTCGTCTCCAGGCTCGTCAGCTGGGTAGACTTCTACGACACAATTCAACATCTTTTCTAGATACCCCTTTTCCGCAGCCAAAGTCTCCAGCTCCTCCAACTTAAGAGGATCTGAGATCAGAGAATGAGCACCTTTCATCATCTTCTGAGCGTACTTTGGTGCTTCCTTCTTGTGAAGCCCGACCTCGGAGTCTGACATTGCCATCTTCATTATGCTTCCCACGTTGAGATCGTCCTTTTCCTTCAGATCTAAAGCCATCTGGAGCATCAGTTTCTTCCAGTTGGGCGTTGTGTACAAGATTACCTTCTGAGGAACCTGGTTGGTGACTCTCAAGATGGATTCCACATCTTCCAAAGTCTTTTCCAAAAGATCTTCAGCCATCTCAGCCTTTTCGTCGATCAGATTGATATCCGGTTCGGGCCAATCCGCCATAGATATGTAACCATCGTTTGCCATGGTCTCCCAAATCTCTTCACACACGTGAGGCGTAAAGGGAACCATCAACCTCACCCACACGTCCAGCACCACTTTAAGCTGATTTTTTCCGCCTCGTCTCTGGTACCAGCGAAGGTCGTTTAACATGTTGTAAAAGGCACTTTGCAAAGCCCTACGAGTCTGAATATCCTCCAAAGACTCGGTGGTCTCAACGATTCTGCGCTGCAACCGGCTAAGCATCCACCGATCGATCAGCTCCAGATCGGCGTTCTCATCAATTTGGGAATCTGACAAGATTTCCCCAACCAAGTGATAAAACCGAGCTACCTGATTTCTGGTGGTCTCTACACCCTCATTTCGCCAATCTGCATCCTGAGTGTGCTCGGCGCTGGAGAGAATATATAATCGGGTAACGTCTGCACCATTGTTCTTAATCGCTCTTTTTAAGGTTAGCAAAGGACCCTTGGACTTGGACATCTTCTTGCCTTCCAAAGAGACGAACCCGTTTACTGCTATGGCCTTAGGCCAAAGTTCTTTTGGGAATATGGCCACATGATGATAGAGGAAAAACAGCAAATGGTTGGCCACCAAATCTTTGCCCGAAGACCGGAGGTCAACAGGATACCAATATACGAAATCGTTCCTGATTTGCTGTACGGTCTCCAGAGGTATCTCCGATCTCTTTGAAGCGTCTTCTGCAGTACCCTTTCCCAAGAAGACGTAGTCGAAGAATTCCGGACATAACTTATCGATATACATTCCAGCGTTGACGTATTTTGCCAATATGTAATAGGCCATGTATATGGTGGAGTCTCCCAAAGACTCGATTAACCAGTTCTTGTCCCAAGGAAGGTGGGTTCCCAGACCTTTACGCCGGGCACAGGCTTTCTCCTTCAACCAGTCCACCTTGTTCTCAAACTCGGTTCTAATCTCTTCAGGGATCAGTCTCATGTCGCCCAAGCAGCCCAAAACCTGTTTCTTCCATTGAGGATCGGAATAGTTGAGGAACCACTGATCTTTGACCATCTTCACCACACAACGAGATCCGCACCTGCAAATTACCGGAGTTTCGCTGAATTCATAAAAGGTCTCGGCCATGTTTTGCTTTATCAGGTCGGCCAAAAGGATGTCTTTGATCTTAGAGACCGCAGTGCCTGCATACTGGCCGGTATTCTCTTTCAAAACGCCATTGTGAAACTCCCTTCGGTAGACCAGCTTGGTGGCATCTTCAGCCTTTGGATCGTTCTGATCCTTTACGCCCAATTGATTCACGACTTCAATGGCTGGAAACTCACCATAGTCTGGTACCTTGATCAGAGAAACGAACTGGATACCTCTGAGATCTTCAGTAATTCCATAACCACTCAAGTCCTGATCGTAAAGGTCTTTCAAAGCCAAGTAGTCGTAAGGTGCATGAGCGGGAACACTCATCACGATTCCACTGCCATTGCTCGGATCTACAAACACAGCAGGTAAAATTAACACTTCGCTGCCGTTCAGGGGGTTTTTCACCCTTTGACCTACGAGCTCAGATCCCGCAATTTCTCCAATTTCCTCCACATCTCGGTCGGTGAAAACCAGCTTCTCGTAAGCGTCCCTGCTAACCACCCAAGTTTCGTCGTTCACCTTGGCGACGACGTGAATTACATCTGGGTTGACCCATAAGTTGGTCACGCCAAATACCGTCTCTGGCCGAAGGGTGGCACAGGGTAAAATCTTATCATTCAGCTTGAATTTGATCAGAGTGAAATCTATGATGGTGGCCTCTTCGCCCTTCAAAATGTCGTGATCTTCCACGGGGTTTTGATCGTTGGGACACCACCTAACAGGATGGCTGCCTTTGGTAACATAACCTTTGTCTCCAAGAATGTAATACTGCCACTCAATGAAACTGTGATAGGCCTGATCTGTGGTGGTAAATTCGCGTCTCCAGTCGATGGAATAGCCTATGCTCTGCATGGCCGCCTTTGCCTCTTTTCTGAAGTATTCCACTATGGCCTGAGGAGTAGTCAGAGTGTGGAAGATTTCCAAAGGAATGTCATGATGCTGCGTGTAAACTCGTTCTATGTCAGGATCCCTTTTTTTAACCAGCTCGCTCAATCCCACTATGGGTGTGCCTGTGACGTGAAAGGCCATGGGAAAAAGAACGTTTTCTTTTCGCATGCGCTTGAACCTTGCCACCACATCGCCAATTGTGAACGTCCTGGTATGACCAGCATGCAAATTGCCGTTCAGATAAGGATAAGGTATGGTTATGAGGAACTTCTCGCGATCATCTGGCTCAGGATGAAACACGCCATCCTCTTCCCACTTTCGCTGCCATTTCGATTCAATTTCAAAAGCTGAATAATCTTCGAGCAAACTTCTTCCTCCCTGTTTATAGTCGAAAACCAATTAGATAATACTAATTGGTTTTCGCCAGAATAGTGCTTAACGATACGAATAGGCCAAATCTCTAACTCTTGCGAGTTCGGGATTATAGTAGAGAACCAATTAGATGATACTAATTGGTTCTTGCCAGAATAGTGTTTAACGATACGAATAGGTCAAATCTCTAACTCTTGCGAATTCGAGATTAATCCGAAAAGTATCGTTAAACACTATAATCTGAAAGGTATCGTTAAACACTATAATGTTAAAGTGACCGATCCTCGGTCACCATCTTCTCTATCTTGGCTACCGCCTTGTTGATCTGATCCGTGGGGAGGGTCACCGAGAACCTTACATATCCCTTACCGTACTCTCCAAAACCTTCGCCCGGTGTGGCCACTATACCCAGTTTCTGAATTAGTTTTCTGGCGAATTCCTTGGACCGACCGGGGGTCTTGGCCCAGAGGTAAAAGGTGGCTTCGGGCTTTTCCACTTCCAGGCCCAGTTTGGTTAAACTCGTATAAAGGAGATCTACCCTCTCCCGATAAGTATTCCTCATCTCTGCCACAAACTTCTTGGACTCGGGACTGGTTAAAGCCACGGTTCCTGCATCTTGAACTGCGCCGAATATGCCAGAATCGATGTTGCTTTTGACCTTGCCAATTCCTTTTATGACATCTGAATTGCCCACCACGAAGCCTGCCCTCCACCCGGTCATGTTATAGGTTTTAGAGAGTGAATGAAACTCTACGGCCACCTCCCTAGAACCTTCCACTTCCAATATGCTGGGGGGCCTGTTTTCACCAAAATAAACCTCGGAGTAAGGGTTATCGTGCATGACAATCACGTCGTTATCTTGGGCGAAGTCCAACACCTCTTTAAAAAACGAACGGTCAGCACAGGCACCCGTGGGATTGTTTGGGTAGTTGAGAAAGATCAAACGGACCTTTCTGGCCTGGTCAGAGGTTATAGCATCAAGATCGGGCAAAAACCGATTCTCTTTTTTCAAGGGTAAGATGATTGGGACCCCTCCCGCGAACTCTACTGCAGTCTTATAGACTGGATATGCAGGATCGGGAATCAATGCCAAATTGCCAGGATTTAGAAACGCCAACGGCGCGTGAGCGATTCCCTCTTTGGAACCTATAAGTGCCAAGACTTCCGACTCAGGATCGAGCTTCACACCAAAGGCCTCATCGTACCATTTTGCCGCTGCAGTTCGGAATTCAATTTTTCCTTCGTAGGAAGGATATTGATAGTTCCCGGGATGGCCTGGCTTTACAGCCTCACAGAGCGCATCTACAATGTGGGGAGGGGTGGGAAGGTCAGGGTCTCCAATGCCCAGATCTATAACGTCTATGCCCCTCTTCTCAGCCTCAGATTTAGCTTTATCAATTTCTGCGAAAGGGTATGGCGGGAGGGATTTTATCCGATCAGCGTACATGTGATTAATCTCCGTCAAACGTTACATGTCTACAACTTAACTTTAGTAGAGATCTAATTCTGTATCAACATCGATCTCCAGACATAGTAATTGCCATGTGGTATATAAGGGTAAAGCAAGTCATAACAATTAGATGTTAAAAATGGAGGATCTGGCCTCTTGGCTTCCCCCAGAGGTCATCAATCACTACCAGAAAGAAGGTATCTTGGAATTATACCCGCCCCAAGCAGAATCCATAGAAAGAGGTCTACTGGACAGGAGAAACATGGTAGTTGCCATCCCCACTGCAGCGGGCAAGACCTTGTTAGCCGAGTTGGCCATGCTAAAGGCGGCGCTGGCGGGGGGAAGGTCGCTTTACATAGTTCCATTAAGGGCGTTAGCCTCAGAAAAGCACGCCTCCTTTCGCAAGTTCAGAGATCTAAAAATCAAGGCGGGTGTCAGCTCAGGAGACTTCGAACGGCGAGACGAACGTTTGGGGAAAAACCAGATCATAGTTGCCACCTCTGAAAAGGCGGATTCGTTGATCAGAAATGGAGCCAGCTGGATAAGAGATCTATCGGTTTTAGTGGTAGACGAGATACACCTGCTAAACTCTGCCAATCGGGGCCCCACCTTGGAGATGACCATAACCAAGCTCATGCATCTCAATCCCAATATGCAAGTTTTAGGGCTTAGTGCCACCATAGCCAACGCAGTACAGCTGGCAGACTGGCTAAAAGCAGATTTGGTACAAAGTGATTGGCGACCTGTGGAGCTCAAAGAAGGGGTGATATGCAAAAGAGAGCTCTATTATCCGCAAGGCAAAGAATCTCTGACGACAGACGGTGACGATCTACTGGCTTTGGTCAAAGACACCCTGAAAAAAGGCGCTCAAATGTTGATATTCGAAAGCAGTAGAAGGAATGCCGAGGCCACAGCAGTCAAATTGAGCAAAACCGTATCCAATATATTGAATGTTCAAGACGAATATGGCAATCTTTTCGAGAAAATTTTGGCCACAGGAGAGAGTGAAACCGGCAAGAAACTGGCTAGATGCGTGAAAAGTGGAGCGGCCTTCCACCATGCAGGACTCCTCTCCGAACAGAGAAGTCTGGTAGAAGAAGGGTTCAGGTCAGGACAGATCAAAGTAATTTCCTGTACACCAACGTTGGCAGCAGGCCTCAATATGCCCGCCAGACGGGTGCTTATCAGGAGCTACAAAAGGTATGAAGGCAGCCGCGGGATGGTGCCAATACCGGTGATGGAATACCGCCAAATGGCGGGCAGGGCAGGAAGGCCTGCCTTAGACCCTTATGGGGAATCTTTTCTCATGGCCAAAAACGAAGCAGAGTTGGACGAGTTGATGGAGCATTACATCCACGGCGAACCCGAAGAGATCTGGTCCAAGTTGGCCATGGAAAACGCCCTTAGAATCCACATATTATCGACAATTGCCACAGGTTTTGCCACCAATCACGAAGAACTGATGAACTTCGTCGATTCCACCTTTTACGCATACCAGCAAGAATCGTGGCGCTTGGAGGCCACCATAGAAAAGGTCTTGGAGTTTCTAAAAGGTGGGGAAATGATCTCTGAAAATCTTCAGCCAACACCACTGGGCTCCCTGGTATCCAAGCTTTACATAGACCCATTGAGCGCCAAGATCATCAATGACAATTTAAGATCGAAGAAATCCATCTCAGATCTGACTTTACTTCATCTGGTCACCATGACACCTGACATGGATTCGCTTTTCATCAAATCTTCAGACGATTGGGTCGAAGAATTCATAGACCAACATGATCTGGAACTGTGCCATGAGAACAACTACGATTGGCTTTTAAGAGAGGCAAAGACCGCTGCCATGCTGATGGACTGGGTTTCCGAAGCGGGCGAAGATCAGATTTGTAATCAGTATAACGTAGGGCCAGGAGACATTAAAAGAGTAGCTGAGACTGCTGAATGGCTTATGCACTCTACTGCCAAGTTGTCAGATCATTTAGATTTGGGGTCCTCGTTTAAAGCAGCAAAGCTGGAGCGTCGGATCCATTATGGTGCGGGACCGGATCTATTGGCCCTTCTAGACTTAAAGGGCGTAGGCAGAGTCAGGGCCAGAAAGCTCCATGATGCTGGCTTTTCCAGCATTGACAAATTGAAATCAATAGATGTAGATCAGATCGCAAAGATCATCGGCCCAAAAATTGCAGAAAAGGTAGTGGCCCAGCTGAAAAAAGACTCTGAAAACTCCAACACGTAGAATGATCTCAATCGGGATAAAAATGATTGAAAAGCGCCATAAATTGAAGGTGAACCTGGGTGGCATCGTTCCTCTTTCAACTGTGGATATGCCCGGAATAGCATCCACTGTAATCTTTTTCAGAGGTTGCCCTTTGAGATGTCCCCACTGTCAGAACAAAGAACTGCAAACGGGAACTCATTATGAAGATCTATCGATTCTAAAAGCAAAAGTAAAAGCGGGCCTTCCCTTCATCAGTGGTATGGTCTTTTCTGGGGGGGAACCCCTAATGCAACCAGAACCTCTAATCCACATGGCCCACCTAGCCAAAGAACTGGAATTAGCAGTGGGGGTTGAGACCTGTGGCTATTACCCAGACCATCTGGCACAATTGATAGAAGAAGGTGTTTTGGACAGGGTCTTTCTGGACGTAAAGGCAGCTTTGAAAGACCCAGAATATGCCAGAGCAACGGGGCGAGAAGTCGTTTTCCCCCGCGTTAAAGAGTGTCTGAAAATTTGTCAAGAGAATGAGATTCCTATGGAGGTTCGCACAACATTGTTTCCGGAGATGCCATCCCAAAAAGAAGTCGACGAAATCGTCCAATATTTATCTGAAATGGGGATCAAAAACCTTGTACTTCAGCAAGGCCTCCCTGTAGAGGGCATCGAAAAGTTCAAGCCAGTATCTGAAGATTACATCGCCAGCTTGGCCCGCTCTGCAAAAGACCGAGGCATAAATGCAAAATACCGCTGCAAGGGAGTTGAACGAGATTGAAGATCGTAGGGTTTGTGGGAATGCCTGGTTCTGGAAAGTCGGTGGCTGCAGACGTTGCACGAGATATGAACATACCTGTTTTTGTTATGGGTGACGTAATCCGAGAAGAGGCAGCCCAACGAGGGCTTGATCCAACTGATAAGAACTTAGGCCAGGTGGGGCAACAGCTCCGAGAAAAAGAGGGCTCTTGTGCAGTGGCCGATCGTTGTATGCAGAAGACGAATTCTTGCAGTTCAGATCTGGTGGTAATAGAGGGCATCCGGAGCAAGGTTGAGGTGGATTTCTTCAAGGGGTGCTGCGGCGATTTTCGTCTGATCGAAATCTGGGTGCCAAACGAGCTAAGACTCAAAAGGATAGCCTCCCGAGGACGGTCTGACGATGCAAATGAAGACCATTTGGATGAGGCCGTTTTCAAAAGAGATAGTCGAGAGCTTGGTTGGGGAATGGGAGAGGCCATTCGTTCAGCAGATGTGCGGATAGAAAATGTGGGCACAATGGAAGAGCTGAAAGAAAAAGTAAGGGCGTTTCTAGAGGGCATACAGACGAAGGAGACTTCGTAAGATGCTTACGTTGGTTACAGGGCACAATCCAAAAGGGTGCAATCTCAGCACCGTGCCAAAACAATAAAATAGGGAATGACTAAATATGGCTATCGTTCCGGTTGACTCAATGATTTTAGAATGTTGCTTATAACTTTTTCCGCATCTTCTTTCAAGGGTTTCACTTTTGACTTGACCAACGCCATAGCTTTCGGTGATGATGGATCTATCGATTTTTCTCCAATATCACTTAAAAGCTTTTTAATCTGGTTTGGATAATCCAATTCAGGATGAAATAAAGCATTACGTACATACCCATATGGTATTAAGGATGGGTGTCCTTTTTCATACTCATCTTCTAAAACCAAGTAGAACTCCCTGAGTTGATTGATAGGATCTTGAGAGTATCTCAAGCCCATACGATAATGAGCCAATTGCCTCAGTAATTTAGCATCACCGCAACCAATAACCTCTTCAACATCGGCCCAATTCAAATGCACAGGTTGATGTGTAGGGGCATCCAGTGTGAATGTGCTGTATCCCGTTTTATTTTCACCCGCCGGCCTAATTTCATTAATACTTAGTAAATACGCCTCGACGGGTAGGCGATGAATCGAAGACAAATAGTCAGAAATCCGATTACCTTTTTCTAAAGCTATGGTGGTAGCTTCTTCTTGACTAGACGGCGGAATCTGCACACTAAAACCTTTCAAAAATACGTCTCCAGATTCATTTTTCTTGATATCGCTTGTTACTCCTGTGACATCACTAACGCTGTATTCAAGAATGTTCCAACTCAATTCAAATTTTGCAAACCATCCCGTTAATCCCTCACTCTTAGCCATACGTATCCCTCATTATACAAACGATATTTATGGACGATGTATTTATACATTGAACTTCAACCCATTTTACAAGGGCGATATTCGAGAGGAGATTGGCAAGAATTTTGAGACCCCGAAGATGCAGGCAGCTTTTGAAAGGTTTTAATCACTCATAAAAAATGCCAATCATTGGGGATTGTCAGGAATCTTCAGGTGATTATTTGTTAGAGAGCTTTTTATCCAAGAACGCTTTCGGCAACAGTTCCGTCACTGTGGCTACGACGACTTTACCCTCCATGTTGGCCATTATAACCGTTACATCTTCGCCGAATTCAATCAAGGTCTGTCTACAGATTCCACATGGGGCGACAGGTTATTTCGAATCACCACAAATGGCCAATGCCCGAAATTCGACATCTCCTTCGGATATTGCTCTGGATATAGCCGCACGCTCTGCACAAATGCAGGCACTTCTTCAAGGGGTGCTGCGGTGATTTTCGTCTGATCGAAATCTGGGTACCAAACGAGCTGCGACTCAAAAGGATAGCCTCTCGAGGACGATCTGACGATGCAAACGAAGACCATCTGGATGAGGCCGTTTTCAAAAGAGATCATCGAGAGCTTGGTTGGGGAATGGGTGAGGCCATCCGTTCAGCAGATCTGCGGATCGAAAATGTGGGCACAATGGAAGAGCTGAAAGAAAAAGTAAGGGCGTTTCTGAAGGGCATACAGACGAAGGATACTTCGTAAGATTGTCCCTTGGTTATAGGAACAACAGAAGGCTCACTGCCATTACAGCCATGCCCAATACGAGCCCGTAGATGGAAAGATGATGTTCACCAAATTCCCTCGCTGCGGGAAGAAGTTCGTCAAACGATATGAAAACCATGATCCCTGCAACTGATGCCAAAAGCACCCCCAGTACGATACCATTAAAGAACGAATACAACAGAAAGAACCCTATAAACGCACCCAATGGCTCGGAGAGCCCAGAAAGGAAAGAGTAGATAAACGCTTTCTTTCTATCACCGGTAGCGTAAAAGATGGGTACGGAAACGGCTATTCCTTCAGGAATGTTATGGATGGCGATGGCAACCGCAATGGCGATTCCAAGATTTACGTCTTTTAGAGCGCTGGCGAAGGTGACAAGCCCTTCTGGAAAATTATGGATGACAATGGCAATTGCCGTGAGCAAGCCCATACGATAAAGTTTCTGAAACTCCTTGTCCTTATCGCCCAAATCCATTAGCTCCACATTTTTGACTTCATGAGGATTTTCGAAGGGAGGAATTAGTTTATCGATAAAAGCTATCAAAAGAATTCCTCCAAAAAATGCGGCAATCGCGTACCAGTTACCTGTGACTTCACCGAGCTCAAAAGACAGCGTATCTCTGGCCTCAGGAAGGATTTCCACTAGAGATATGTAGATCATCACTCCGGCCGAAAAGCCAAGTGCAACTGACAAAAACCTGGTGTTGGTGCGGTCGGTAAAGTAGGCAAGAGCGCTACCGATCCCAGTTGACAGGCCCGCAAATAAAGTCAACCCAAAGGCAATCAAGACTTCGCTCGTTTCCATGATCGGTGTCATCTCGCTTTAATACCATCCCATCAAACATTTAGGGCCAATATGCCAATTAGAGATTATAGACTATGCATTAAAAAAATCAGTGGCATGCCACCAATTAGGAAGGGATGCCACTACATGCTAACAACTTTTCGTCAAGGAGGATTTACAACAAATTTGATCATATAATTGTATCCGAGGTCGACTAAGTCGATCTTTTCAAAACCGTACTTAATTATCAGACCTTCTAGATCCTCCGGCGACAAACGCATTTGCATTGGCGGACCAAAGGGCTGCTCTTCTTTTTTGCATTCGATGATTGCTAAGCGCCCACCTGGTTTTAAAACACGAAAAACTTGGTTGAACAACGTTTCTTCTACGTCGGCCAAATTAAGCGAATGAAGCACTGTAGATATAAAACAAACGTCAACGCAGTTATCATCGATTGGCAATGGTCCACTTATATCAGATACCATGACCTTGATGTTTTTCAACCCGCGAAAATCCGCTTTTTCTGTGAGTTCGTCAATCGCATCTCGTCGTCTATCCAACGCATAAACTAATCCAGAATTGCCAATTATTTCTGACGTCACAATCGAATAATCACCAGGACCACAACCCATATCGAGGAAACAATCACCCTCTTTAAGCTCGAGTCCATCGAAAACGAGCTTCGGATCGTGCATCCAAAAACTGCCATGGCCGCGTCTGCATTTTTTCTGCTCGAGATCATGACTGCAACTACATTGATTTTCTTTAGTCATCGTTACCAAGCCCCCACTTGAATGCGCATCAAACTAGGTTTTATTTTCTAATCGAACGTTTTCAGTTCTTCTTTACGACTATGCCCTGTCCCTCAACCTGGCGGTATCCTTCGCCTGCACACATGAAACAAAGACCGCTGTTTTCCCCTTCTGCAACAACTTTCGTGGACATGATAGTCTCCCCGCAATGAGGGCAAACGACACTTTCGGTAATGGGCGCATATTCCGGCAGATCGGGCCGAACAGTCTCGATTACAAATAGTCTTTCGAAGGGAAGCTGTATGAGAGCAAACGCAGCTTCACGCCCCTTTTCCTTGAAGGCAGCCTCCTCCTCTGCACTACCAGCTCTGTTCACGATCACTTTTTCCAGGAGAGGATAGAATTCTGGAACTGCCTGTGCCACATGAGAACTGAAATCTGGCCGGACACGAACGCGCACCCCTTTTTCTTTACCACGTATGGCGAAGGTCACGGCCAAGCGACCTAGGTCACGATATATTAGAGCATTGTTACCTAAAGTGCATCCCGATACTGCCTGTATCCCATCGGCAAAGCAGGCGTTAATCTCGACCACGGCCATGAGATCTTCCATTCCTTCAGAGGTTATAGATCCCAATTCCGGATGATTTAAGCCGTGCACCGAGGCCATAACGCCAAGGGCGATTCCCGGACAGAAATGGCCGTGAATCTCAGCAGTCTTTAAAATACACCGAAGTACATCTTTGTCAATTATGGCCTGAATAAAGTCCCGTCGGGGGTTGTTTTTCAGATGTTCTGCCAAATCTGCATTGGATAGAGATGAATCACGAGGAGTTTCAGTTTTTATATTTTCAATTTGTTCCATGACATCGCTCCGTTTTATAATGTTTAACGATACCTTTCGGATTATAGTGCTTAACGATACTTTTCGGATTAATCTCGAACTCTTGTGAGTTAGAGATTTGGCCTATTCGTATCGCTAAGCACTATTCTGGCGAGAACCAATTAATTTCGTCTAATTGATTTTCGACTATAATTGATTCTTGACCATACATACTGCAATCGTTGTCATAACAACCAAAGTTATATAAGTATTACGAACCCATCTATATTGATTAAGTATTGTTCTCGAATCAAGAGATGCCTTCGTCAACTTCATTTTGAAGCTGTTCCATCCATTCGGGGATCTTTACTCCATTTTGGGGGTAAAAGTCCTTAACGTAAGGCTTGATATCGATAACGGGGCTTTTATCAACCGCATCTAGCCCTTCAACTTCCAGCACGTTTTCTTTTCGTCCACGCAACCTAACGACGGTCATTAGAATTGGGTTAGGCCGGGCGGGGCTGCAAGTAGAAAAAATACCCCTTGGCGGAATTTCTTCTCGGCCCATGGGGTGCACCTTGGTCAAAGAACGGCTTTGTTCAGGAACCTTATGCGCCCAATACAAAACCACTAGATGTGAATATTCTTCGATGCCATCGAGAACGCCTGCCAGGCGTTCGTCAATTACGATTTCTGAAGTTGCCTGGCGCGTTTCACGAACGTGATCCATGGTAGTGTCGATTTGACCCTGCATTTTGAGACCATCGCACCCGGCAACCAGGAACGGTTCTTTAACTGTGCTTTTTATGATGCCAACAGGCTGAAACGTCATGCCGCTGGGCGGAATTCCATTCATATTTCTCACCAATTTGATACAATTATATTAACTAATCATACATAATACAAAAAGGATTCTACCTTAGTTTCATCGTTCTCATTTTTATTTCCATCAAATGTCAAGTTCAAAACGGGCTTTGAATTAACCGTTTCAAATCCTTTATGCAATATGTTCAATGCAATGCCCGTATTTTCATACATGGATGCCACGGAAATGATCCCATCGATGGACCGCATATCACCCAATGTTTTAGCTTCTCGATATCTTCCGTTTGCGCCGGCATAGTAACCTGTTGTTTTATCTGCAGTGGAAAGTAGTTTATGTAGGTCTTCTTCGAAGGGACTTTCGTCAGACAACCAACGGGATATGGCATTGATATAATTTTTAAGTTTATCCAATCGTTGTTGCAACATGTCTTTATTGTCCTTTCCATTTTGATCCACAAAGTCGCTCCATAAAACCCACATATACTCACTGAAAGGACAATAAACCACACCATGACCTTTATCTTCAATATCACTTAAAGTGAAATTATTCATATATTCGTTGAACAAGACCAGAGGGTCACCTACTGCAAAAATCCTTTTGGAGGAGTCTGCAATTTTTAAATCTTCGTATACATCCCTTGATATATCCATCAGGTGATTTATATCAAAACGATTTTCCCTAATTAAATGAAATATTTTGTCCAGATATTCGTCTCGATATTTTTTTGGGGCTATTCTGACTATGTCCCCCGCCAATAAGGCCAAATAGAGCTGTTTTAAATTTTCTTCATCTTCACAAAGCAGATCTTCTATGAAAGGTGAGACGATATCCACATTTCTAAATCCTTCATCATCTAATTTCGTCCTCAACAACCGATTATATTGCCCATCAACTTCAGCCCCTTCCAATTGTGGAATGAAAAAGGCAACACCATCTTCAATATCACCTTCAATGCTAGAAAGATCATTGAGCTTTTTTAATACATCCCCTAACAAGGCCGTCAATGAGAAGTATTCGTTCGTTATGGTATGTTTTCGCCCCATGTCGAGAGATATGTTGTTAGTCGGAGGCAATACCTTGGCATTGATTTCTCTTTTAACCAAAATCTCTCTAAAAATTTCCGAATATGGATACATGTGGGGCAGGTACAACGTGACCCCCTCTTCCAATTCATTTAAATTATACATTATATTTACAGGTTCGTGAGAACTTTTGTCCACGTAGACAGCCATATCATGGGCTTTTTCAATTGGTATTTTATTCAGGCTGTTAATAAAAGCTTCAACTCTGGTGATAACACCTACGCTTGAAGAATGCTCATCCACCTCAATATTCAAGTACGGCTTTCCGTCCATTATCTCGCTGAAATAGTGTGAAAATACCGTATCAGGTCCACAACCATGGTGCGTTAGGAAAATTGCATACAAATTTGGGTGTTGTTTTACAATTTGTGCAGCTTCCAATATGTGTTGGCCGAAGGGCCAATACATGTTAGGGTGCTCCTTAGAGACGTCACCTTCCGGCAAATCGTAGAAAGAAATTACTTGATGCCCCATTTCCATAAGCTTATCGGGTATGCCCATATTCAACGTTGGATCGGCCACACCATAGGTCTTTGAAATGATGACAAATGCTTTTTCATTGGGATTCAACCCTTTGACAACATTCTTACCATTTTCTTCGATCCGCTTTTCGAAGCTGTGAAACGCCATCATTCCTTTTTTAAGTGCACTGCCAATTTGTTCTGGACCTTTACCGAGCTGTTTTCCTAAATCCAGAAACGTCTTCATCATAAATTCCTGGCCCAAACTGAAAGCAATGGTTGGGGACAATAACTTGATTCCCGCATTTTCCAATTCCATAGCCCGTTTAACCATTTTAAATGCCAGTTGCATATAAGCACAGCCGTAATTCTGTCTGGATTGTGATCCAGGATGGGGCACAGTATATAAGTCGGGGAAAAATATATAATCAACGTTCTTCTCGACCAGCTCTGCAACGTGGCCATTGATTAACTTTATTGGATAGCAAGTTTCGTCTAACGAGTATTCCTGTCCCCGCCTTATAGTTTCCTCATTGGTTGGGTCAGACATTATGACATTGAAACCAAGTTCTTTAAAAAATTCATTGAACATTGGAAACATGCCATAGGTGAACAACGCTCTCGGTATTCCAACAATTTCTTTATTACAATCTACTGAGCTATCATATCCTTCAAATATCAATTTCTCTACCATGTCATTGAAATTTGATTTGTTGGACACTTTCGGCTCGTATCCTCCAGCGGTACCTACAAATGATTCATCAGTTTCGATGTCGAATCCCTTGAACCGAGTCTTTTGTCCACCAATTTCTTCCTTCGCTAAAATCGCAGCTCCTAAAGCACCAGTCACGCTGAAAAATGGGGGGACGTGGATGTCTTTCCCAGTGAGCGCCCTAAAGGCATTTACGACACCTTGATTATACGCAATCCCTCCCTGTAAAAATATTTTATCGCCTATTTTCTTCTGCCCAACGACTCGATTGAGATAATTTTTGACAATAGAATAACAAAGTCCCGAGGCGATGTCGTCTATTTTTGCACCCCGTGACAAATTTGCGGCGATGCTCGTCTCAATAAAAACAGTACATCTCTGCCCTAAATTTATGGGATGAGCGCTGTTAATGGCGATATTGCCGAACTCGTCTATAGGTATATTGAACTTTTTTACTTGTTCTTCGATAAAAGAACCGGTTCCTGCAGCACAGATTTTGTTCATTTGGAAATCCCTTACAACGCCATTTTCGAGACTAATGTACTTTGAATCCTGCCCACCAATTTCAAAGATAGTATCAACACTGTCATCTATGACCACTGCTGCCTTTGCTTGAGCCGTGATTTCGTCTTTAATAACATCTGCCCCAATCAAGCGGCCAATCATGTATCTACCAGAACCAGTAGTTCCAACGCCGATGATCTTAATATCATCTCCAAACTCTTGTTTTAATTCATATAGTCCCTTTCTTATTGCCAGGACAGGGTTACCTAAAGTTCTCAGATATTTATAAGATATAATACAATTGTCTTCATCTGCAAGAACCAAATTAGTGCTTGTAGATCCCACATCGACGCCCAAATAACACTCGAGAATGCCGTAATGATCGCCACGAACCTTACAAACATGCTTATTTAAACCGTCACCATTCCCAAACGATTTTAATAGAGGTAATTCAACTTCGCCATTATCTTCATAAAAGTCATTTACTTGTTCTAAGCTGATCAACAATTGTTCTAGGTCAATTTTAATTTCGTCTCTTTTGGCGATTATTGCCGCACCTAATGCTCCAACATTGCAGAAGTGATCAGGAATAACCAATTCTCCTTCACTCAAATTCAACACATCATTTAAGGCAGCAATGATGCCTTTGTTATGTGCCACACCACCTACAAATAAAATGGGCTTTTCAATGGTCAATTTCTTCATGACAGATACTTTATAATTTTTAATTACGGCGTATGCGAGCCCCAATAAAATATCTTCAACAGATACGCCCTCTTGCTGATGGTGTGTGATATCCGTCTTAGCGAATACGCTGCACCGACCGGCGATTCGTGGAATGGATTTGGCTCTACTCGCATAAACGGAATAATCTTCTAACTTAAGATTAAGCCTGGACACTTGTTCCTCTAAAAACGATCCAGTGCCTGCAGAGCAGTTAGAGTTCATAGAGATTTTAATTCGTGATTTGTCATTTTCATTAAACTGGGTTACATATTTCGCACTCTGTCCACCGATTTCAATAATTGATCGGACATCTTTATTGATATGCGAACTGCCTTCCACTATTGCTGCAACTTCATTAATATTGTTTATGTTTTCAATTTCAGATAAAATCTTATATCCACTGCCAGTCACACCCCCAAATTCGATATTTGTTAAGTCGTATTTCTCTAATAAGTTCTGGAGAGATTTTTTTAAAATTTCTTTAACTTTTCCTTTATGCATAGCATATTCAACAAATTCAATCTCGTCATCACAATTTATCAATGACAATTTAACTGATGAATATCCTATGTCTATTCCCAAGCTATACTTATTGCTGCCATCAACGCCATAAATCATTTCTTTTTCATTAGGTTGTAAATTCACTTATTTCGCCTCTGTTCAAATCAGCCAACCTACACATGCAGATTTTAGCCGTCTAATTATAGTGTTTAACGATACCTTCCGGGTTAATCTCAAACTCTTGATAGTTTGAGACTTGACCTATTCGTATCGTTAAACACTATTCTGGCGAGAACCAATTAGTTTCATCTGATTGATTCCCAATTATAATGCAGGATAATGCCAGTAGGTGAATAAATTGGTATCCCGAAAAATATTAGATTTTAAAACAATAACCTAACATATTGAGCAAGGTCGTAAATCAAATAATTTGACAAAAAATGCTCAACAAAAATAACATATGGACGATGCACGATTACGGTTGAAATCTGAATGAAATACTATTAAATCTGCTGATTTGAGCTGACATTCACCTTTTTGACCCACGTAATATGTAATTTCGTTTAACTATTTTCCCTATATATTATAACTCGATTGAGCATAAAATTCGCAATAATGCCAGAAACAAAATATGATATTGTAAGTGCAATAAATATACCCAAAAGACCGAACAAGTGTGATCCAAAATAAGCCAGGGGAATATATAAAATAAATGTTTGAGTAAATGATAACGTCGAAGCATGAATGGGCTTTTTTAACACGCTCATTGCAGAAGTCGCAATAACTAAGATTCCGTATAAGCCATATCCGATAGGAACAATTAGCAAATAAAGACGAGTTACTGAAATAACATCAGGATCACTGCTAAATACAGATCCAATTGCACCACCCAAAAATGCAAGTATTGCGAATACAATCAGACCCCATATCAAAGATAATTCGAAACTGAATTTGATACCTGATTTTATGCGATCAAACCTACTTGCACCCCAATTTTGACCTATGAAAGGGCCGATCACACTTCCAAGAGCCGTAATGACTACAATGGCAAAATATTCTACACGTGTTGCAACGCCAAAACCTGCCACGGCACTGGATCCATAAATGGCAACCATGCTCGTAATAACCCCCGTAGCAATTGGAAGAACAAGCTTCGTTCCAGCAGCAGGCAGGCCAATATAAAGAACTTGTACCCAATTATCAACAACGGATTTGGAAGACGGAAGCTCAAAAGCCAACATATCTTCTTTATAATGTAAAATCATAAGCGACATAATTGACATTATAGCTCGTGCAATGGTAGTCGCAATGGCCGCACCCACAATCTCCAATCGAGGAACAGGACCAAGGCCAAAAATTAAAATAGGATCTAAAATAATATTTATAATTGCTGCAAACACTACAATAATGCCCGGTATTTTAGTATCGCCTGATGCCCTAATTGCGTTATTTGCAATCATAGGAAATACCATAAAAATTACACTAAGATACCAAATTGTCATGTACTGGACGATATAAGGCATGACCTCAGAAGATGCTCCCAAAAGATGAAATAGTGGTTCAATGGTAAACGGACCCACTCCTACGACAAAACCTACAAATAAAAGTGATAAAATTAAACTATCTGTTGTCAACCTTTTTACTTTTTTATGGTCTCCTTTCCCAAATGCACGTGAAATTACAGCAGAAGCACCGATAGCAACACCATGAGCTAAACTATTCACGAAAAGAATCACTGGAAACGTAAAACTCAACGCAGCTAACTGAACAGTTCCCAACTGACCTACAAAAAAAGTATCTGTCAAATTAAAAATAACCATGCTAAGGCCTCCAAAAATCATGGGTATTGTAAGCAAAATCAAGGTTTTTTGGATGGGGCCTTCAATCAGTCGAGCATTTTTAGCAACCATTGATTTCAAATTGGACTCCCTTTTCCAGCAACGTGTATATTTGCTACCTCAGAAAAATTGATAGATTCTACAATATGCTCTTGCTCATTTTCATCCGTATCTTCCGCCTCATTTAGCGCCAATAAGTACGGTTGTCCTGCATCATCTAAATTTATAAAATTAATACAAATGTTATCCATAAGACCTGAATCATCCTCTTCAAAAGAAAAAGCGCTCTGAGAAGCGTTTTTAAATTCCTTTCTGCTAGGAAAGTCTTTGGTTAGATGAATAGGAGCAATGATGTTGAAGAACAGAACCATCACCTTCAGAGCAATTGCCAACGTCTTTGGCCCCACATTCAAAAACTTCCTGAAACACATCTTAGTCCAATTCCAGTGAAGAATGAGATGAAAAATGATCAAAATGATAAATAACAAAGATAACATCCAGTGTAGAGTTCCCCAATCGTATCGTGTAAGGCTTACAATTGTGCCATCAAACATGTAGGGTACTCGAAGAAGCCATCCTCCTGTAAAGGTCATTCCCATGAAAATGACGAAAATGAAGATATTTAACCCAAAATTCAGCAAGTTCCTCTTCACCCAGACCACCTTTATTATCAGCTTCTAAACACCCTTATTTTTCAGATTGCACTTTTTTTGTGAATGAAACTCGCTCAGGAGTTGGCATCCACAAAGTCGGTTTCAAGATAGATATCCACTAGCCGCAACAAGTACTAACTTCAATGCCACCACCGACACATATAAGCAATTACACCAATTTCAAATTCTTTAATTTGGTCAAACAAAACACTATTTTTTTAATTGTTTAGGATCATTCTGTGATTCATGCCGCATATCATCCAGATCCTGATTGCCTAGTGGTTAAAAGGGGAACTGTGAAGGTAGATTAAATAATTAATCCAAAAAAAGTTAGATTATAGGTCATTAACCTAATATTTTGAGCAATCAAATGAGCATAAGGACGCATAAAATGCACTAAACCATCATCAGAATGGAATTCATCGTCAGAATATGGCAATGGCCAACCTTTGATAAACATTCTGTAAAGTTATCCTCTGTTAACGTCTATTTTTGGCAAATTGTTTTTTAGTTTAACGTCATATAATTTGATATATTTGTATGTGTTTAGCTCATCTCAATCAGCATCATCAAAGCCATTTCTCGAGGTCTCGCGTGGCCTATTCGTATCGTTAAACACTATTCTGGCAAGAACCAATTAGTTTCATCTAATTGGTTTTCGACTATAATTAGTGGGAACGCCTATCACTCTCACAAAATCAGTATATACTTTGAGTCATCAATTCGATCTGAAATGCAAGAGAAAAGACGCTTGAATGCTCTGGCCGATTTGATAAAGGATTACATATCAACGGATGGCACCGATCAGTATTACCATAGGACCGAAGTCAAGGAGAGCGATTTCAAGCCAATATTTCCCCAAAAGTTCGATGGATCTATCTTTGCTATCGATGGAAGCAACGTATTGCTATTCGACCTGGCTGCTGCCAAAATAAACTTCATCCGGACAGGATATGTGGTCTATAGAGGAACCGATTGGCAGAAGGCGGAGATCACGGACAAGGTCTTTGTGGCAGATCAAGAACGTTATGCTCCACAGTTCGAAAGCGATCTGAAAGAGGCCTTTGGCCTGGATTACGGATTCCGGTTGGAAGAGACCGAGCTTGACCGACTTTCCACTTACTATCGGGAACTTCAGGAATACGTGGCCGTCTTTGAAGCACTGGCCGAAGCTGAAGAGGGCGATTTGGTCCTTTACGATGGAGGGTTTGCCTTCTGGAAAGAGCCTTACAAAGATGTTCTGGATCTCATATTCGATATCTCAAAGGAGAAAGGTGTGTACCTTCTGGGAATAAGCAAATCTAGCACCTTTTCTTGGAATGACGGAATATCCAGGCCCTTCGTTCACGATTCCAACTACGTAGGCACTACGATTCTGCCCAAAAATGGCTGGTATCTATGTCTGGATGAGAAAAACATTAGACCGATGCACCATGCCGGTTTATGGGATGGAAATATTTATGTGGCAAAATTTCATCCTCGTGCAGATAGAGCCTTCAGAGTGGATGCACCATCTCATGTGGCCGAAAATATGGGCAAAGCTTTGAGCCACGTTGCTTGTTACTCCAACTCGGCAGAATGTTTGGGCTATCCACATGCACTTTTCAGGGCGCATCGTGAAATCAGGATCACCGAGCACGAAGGAATGCAACTTAGGCATTCATTGCTGGACGAATTGGGCCGCAAGGGTATAAGTGAACAGTTGGTTCGTAGCTTTCAGGATTATCATGGGTTTTTGGAGATGCGATCAGGGAGAACGTTATGACTCTAATTGAGGATTCGTCTAAAAACAATAAAGAAGACCTTGAAAAGGTGGCCGAAGTGAAAACCCTTCTGGACAAACGTACCGCGACCAAAGACGACACTGTTACATTTAGGATCATCTCCAAGAACGTGCGCGAGTACAACTTCATCGTGCCCTACCGGGAGCGGGTCGAGGTGGGGGAGATCTTCTCCGTAAATGACGGGTCTGTAAAGGACGATAAAATCACCTTTTTGGCCCGAGTGACGGATATCTTGCACGATTCCAATTACGAAGGCAATTGGGACACCACTTTGCGGGGCACTCAATTCTACGACCAAGATCAAATTTTCAATCGGGTGGTAGCAGAGCCCTTGGGCTGTGTAGTCGATGAAAAGTTCAAAAAATCCCGAACCATACCCGCTAAGTTTTCTCCTGTGAAGAGGGCTGAGAAGGATGAGTTCCGGTTTCTACGGGACGCCATGGGCGACATAGAGGTAGGTGTTCTTAGAAACGGCAGCAAAGTGGTAAATGACATCCCAGTGGCTCTGCACAGTGAAGCTATGGATCACCACATGGGGGTTTTCGCAACAACTGGAATGGGCAAGTCCAATTTCATGAAAGTCTTTGCGGCCTCGTGCATGAAGCTGGCTTCCTTGAAAAAATCCAAGTTCGGTCTGCTCATAGTTGATCCTCATGGCGAATACATCATGGGCAAAAACGATACCAAAGGCCTTCTTCATTTGGATAAATATTGTGATAGTTTAATCTGTTACTCCACAGATCCTCGTCATCTCAAAGATGCCTCAGTTTCGGAGCTTACCGTGGGCAAAGGCGAGATCAGCCCGTTGGACATAGAGGTCCTCTACGATTGGACCGGACCTCAAAGGGAGGCTTTGGATGCAGTCTCCAGAGTATTTGATAAAAATAACTGGCTAGACGACATATTGACCCCGGATGGCACAGCCGAGATGATCGCAGAGGGTTTTCATGAAAAGACCATTGGCAGAATCAACAGAACCATAAAGACCATTTTGGACAAAAATCGGTACATAGACGATAAGAGATCAAGCATTCCAGGAATAATTGGTCATCTCTCCCAAGGAAAGGTAGTTTTGGTAGATATTCCTCAATTGAGCGAGCGAAGTGAGCTGTTCCTTCTTTCTCTTCTCTCCCGTCGCATATTGGACCATTACAAAAGAGATGCTTCTATGAGCAAGGCGAATAACTGTTGCCTCATAACCATAGAAGAGGCCCAGAGGGTTCTGGGTGGTGGTGAAGGCAGCCTTGCCCGGTTTGAATCTATCGCCAGAGAAGGCAGGAAGTTCGGTGTGGGATTATGTGCCGTAACTCAACAACCAAAGCTCATAGACAAACAACTTTTGTCACAGTTCAATTCCCTGGTAATTCTGGGCCTCTCTGATCGTAATGATCGCACCCGCTTGGAGGAATCGGCCAAACAGGATCTTTCGTCGCTTGATGTGGAGATTCAGACCCTGGAAATTGGGGACAGCATCATCAGCGCTTTGAATATACCCTTCCCGGTTCCGGCCAAAATTCATCTTTATGAAACTTATATCAAAAGGCTGAACAAGGATGGTGCATCTGAGAAAACGCTGCAAAGAGGCGGCAAGTTCAATATGCCTGATGATTAACTGAGAGATTAATCAAGTTCGGACGTGAAAGTATAATGAAGATTGTCCATTTGGCAGATTCACACTTGGGTTTCTCTGCTTATAGCCGAGTTGACAAATGGGGTAGAAACCTTCGAGAAGAGATGGTCTACCAAGGGTTCAAAGAAGCAGTCGACAAAATAATTGAGATAAATCCTGACGCAGTGGTGCATGCAGGAGACGTCTTTCATCATGTTAGGCCCAGAATTAGGCCTCTATATGTGTTCAAACAAAATTTAGAGCGCTTGATCGATGCGGAAATTCCGGTAATTATAATCAGCGGAAACCACGATGCACCAAAGAGCTTCTTCGCTGTAAGCCCTTTTAAGCTATTTGAAGGAATGGATGGAATTTACATAGCTCATAGCTATCAATATGAACGTTTTGATGTCGGTGGCTATCGCTTTCATTGTATACCGTTCTGTTTAAATTCGGATGATTATTTAAAACAATTTCAAAATATTCACTATTCTGGTAGCGACGTTTTGGTGATGCACGGAATGGTG
>Ga0272443_10001493_pt1 | contig 33733 bp, 26 predicted proteins | sample SSMAcet12_FD_193581 | JGI IMG/M metagenome (GOLD analysis project Ga0272443, IMG submission 193581) | Marine sediment archaeal communities from Little Sippewissett salt marsh, Falmouth, MA, United States - SSM-Acet-12 | ecosystem: Environmental > Aquatic > Marine > Wetlands > Sediment ... | reverse complement strand
TTGGCACCTCGATGTCGGCTCATCGCATCCTGGGGCTGAATAAGGTCCCAAGGGTTTGGCTGTTCGCCAATTAAAGCGGTACGCGAGCTGGGTTCAGAACGTCGTGAGACAGTTCGGTCCCTATCTGTTGTGGGCGTAGGATATTTGAGAGGAGCTGTCCCTAGTACGAGAGGACCGGGATGGACGAACCTCTGGTGTTCCAGTTGTCGCGCCAGCGGCATCGCTGGGTAGCTATGTTCGGAAGGGATAACCGCTGAAAGCATCTAAGTGGGAAGCCCCCCTCAAGATAAGATATCCCTCCCGATGGAGACATCGGGACTGAAGACCCCTTGGAGACTACGAGGTTGATAGGTCAGAGGTGTAAGTGTGGTAACACATTCAGCTTACTGATACTAATCGGTCGTGAGGCTTAACCATATTTTTTCATTTCATTCAGCCTGAATATCGAGTGTATGTGGTTGTTACGATTTTTCACCAGTTTTCGGTGGCGATAGCGAAGAGGGTACACCCGTTCCCATCCCGAACACGGAAGTTAAGCTCTTTAGCGCCGATGGTACTGCATGTTTACGTGTGGGAGAGTAGGACGCTGCCGAAATTAAATTGAGCCCCTCCACCTTGAGTGGGGGGGCTTTTTTTGTTTTACAGGGAGCATTTCACTGTGTTACAGTCCCGCAAAAGGTGCCGGGAACCGGAAGACGGAGACGCACTGTGACATACGAACCTGTAATGGGTGCAGACCGCGTGAATCGGTTGAACCCGCCCATCATCCGTGAGGAGATTTTGATTTATGTCAGGTCATTCAAAGTGGAGCACGATCAAACATAAGAAGGGCGCCGCCGACGCAAAACGGGGGAAGATCTTTACCAAGATCATAAAAGAGATCACCCTTGCGGCCCGCCTCGGTGGTGGCGATATTGAGGGAAATGCGCGCCTGAGGCAGGCGATCATAGCAGCCAAGGCGGAGAACATGCCGAAGGACAATATCGAGAAGGCCATCAAGAAGGGGACGGGAGAGCTGGAGGGCGGCGCGGCGTATGAAGAGGTAATATATGAAGGGTATGGTCCCGGAGGGGTGGCCGTCCTTGTTGAGGTTATGACCGACAACAAGAACCGCACCGTTGCCGAGATCCGGCATATCTTTTCAAAACATGGCGGAAATCTGGGGGAAAACGGGTGCGTGGCTTGGATGTTTGAGAAGAAGGGGAGCATCGTATGCAGCAAGGATGCCGTCGACGAGGACCACCTGATGGAACTGGCGCTGGAGGCGGGGGCTGAAGACGTGGCGGAACAGGGAAGCGAATATGAGGTCATTACCGAGCCCGGCAGTTTTGAAGCGGTCAGGGCTGCCATGGATACGGCCGGTGTCCCGTATCTCCTCGCGGAGATCGGCATGGTCCCGCAGAATACCGTTGAGCTCGAAGAGGGAAAGGCGGGGCAGATGCTGAAGCTGATGGAGAAGATGGAAGATAACGATGATGTCCAGAACGTGTACGCGAATTTTGATATACCCGATGAAATAATGGAAAAACTCAGTTGACACCCCCTTGGCGCCTTTCGAGGGCACTCTCGGCATGATAATTCTAGGGATAGATCCGGGAACAAAAACGACGGGGTACGGGGTCGTTGAAAAGGGGACGCGGTCTCTCCTCCACAGGGCGTGTGGTGACATCAGCATGAAGCGGGGGCAACCCCTGTCAGCCTGTCTGAAACAGATTTATGATCAGCTGGTGGCAATTATAGCACAGTACGCACCGGACGCTATGGCGCTTGAGGATATATTTTACGGCAAGAATGTCAAAAGTCTCGTGAAGCTTGCGCAGGCCAGAGGCGTGGTTATCCTGGCGGCATCCCACAGCGGCATTCCCCTGTACGAATATACGCCCCTTGAAGTCAAGAAGGCGATCGTGGGGTATGGCAGGGCCGAAAAGATGCAGGTACAGCATATGGTCAGGGCCATCCTCGCCCTCCAGGAGACCCCCCCGCCGGACGCGTCCGATGCCCTTGCGATAGCCATCTGCCATGCAAACTGTTCGAAAGAGGTGCCGGTGTAAATGATTGCGAGCCTGAAGGGTGTCCTGTTTCATAAAGCGACCGATCACATTGTCGTCGATGTCCATGGCGTCGGCTACGGGGTGGTTGTGCCGCTGAGCACCTTTTACCAGCTTCCCGATACCGGCGGTCCGGTGCACCTCGTCATTCATACCCACGTGGCCCAGGATGCGGTGAAGCTGTTCGGCTTTCTGGATTACCGGGAGCGAGAGCTGTTTCGGCTGTTGATATCGATATCCGGGATCGGCCCCCGGCTGGCCATCAATATTCTGTCCGGTATCTCGCCGGAGGACCTGTCGGAGGCGATATCCGGCGGAGAGCTCGGAAGGCTTGTGGGCATACCGGGAGTCGGGAAAAAGACGGCCGAGAGAATGATCTTTGAGCTGAAAGACAAGATCACCACGGTGACCTCGGGGAGACCATCCGAGGCTACCCCCGATACGGTGGTAAAGGAGGATGCGCTGTCCGCGCTGGTTAATTTAGGCTATAAAAACACGGCCGTAAAAGATGCCGTTGACAGGGTATGTGCACAGAGGGGGGAAGGGGTGACCCTGGAGGTCCTCCTGCCGGAGGCGTTGAAGATGTTGTCGGGATAACGCCGCTTCATCGAAAGAGGGCTCCGTGCCCTGTCATCTTGAAGGAATATGAGGTATGAAGGCACCGATACTGGATCCTGAGCAGCTCAGTGAGGAGGAGGGATTCGAATACTCTCTGCGGCCGAGGACCCTCGCCGAATACGTGGGGCAGGAAAAGATAAAGGAGAATCTTTCCATCTTCATGGAGGCGGCACGGGGGAGGGGCGAGGCGCTCGACCATGTGCTGCTGTACGGACCTCCCGGACTGGGAAAGACGACGCTGGCATATATCATGGCACGGGAGATGGGTGTCGATATCAAGGTCACCTCCGGTCCGGTGATAGACCGTCCCGGTGATCTGGCCGCCATCCTCACGAACCTGAACGAACATGACATCCTCTTCATCGATGAGATCCACCGGCTTCCGCACGTCGTGGAAGAGATCCTGTATCCGGCGATGGAGGATTACTATATCGATATCCTCATCGGTCAGGGTCCGTCCGCACGGTCCATGAAACTGGATATTCCCCGCTTTACCCTGGTGGGGGCCACCACTCGGGCCGGACTCCTCACCTCGCCCCTCCGGGACCGTTTCGGGATGAGTTTCAGGCTCGAATTCTACACGCCGGAGGAGCTTGCGATCATTATCAGGCGGTCGGCGGGGATCCTGTCGATCCCCATTAACGATGCCGGCGCACCTGAGATAGCCGGCCGTTCCCGCGGGACTCCGCGTATCGCGAACAGGCTCCTCAGGAGGGTCCGTGATTTTGCCCAGGTCAAGGCGGACGGTATCATTACGCGAGAGATCGCCGTGGGCGCCCTGCAGATGCTGGAGGTGGACCACCGGGGGTTCGATTTCATGGACAGAACCATACTGCTGACACTGATCGACAAATTCGACGGCGGACCGGTCGGGATCGACAGCCTTTCGTCCGCGATAGGCGAGGAAAAGAATACGATTGAGGATGTCTATGAGCCCTATCTGATCCAAGAGGGGTTTCTCCACCGTACGACGCGGGGCAGGGTGGCGACGCGGCTCGCGTACGAACACTTCGGGAGGAAATGGGTCTCGAGGGAGCAGGAGGGGCTTTTCCCGGAATGAGTTTCGGATTTTGGTCGAGAAGGATTCTCCTTGTCGATACACGCCGGATCCGCAATGCGGGACGTCAGGCTTAATTGAGATCATGAAGATATTACTCCACATCTGTTGTGCCCCGTGTGCCATCTACCCCCTTGAGGTGTTGAGGAATGAGGGGCATGAGGTTACCGGTCTCTTTTATAATCCGAATATTCAGCCCTATACCGAATACACCAGGAGGCTCGATACACTGACGGCCTATTCCGCGGATGCGGACCTGAAGGTTATCACCTTCGACGACTATCCGATGGAGGAGTTTCTCAGGGGTGTGGTCTTCAGGGAAGAGATGCGGTGTGAATATTGTTATCACATGCGCATGAGCTGTGCCGCTCGCGTTGCAAAGAAAGGCAAATTTGACGGGTTCACCACGACACTCCTCTACAGCAAATTTCAGGATCACGATCTGATGAGAAAGCTGGGTGAAGGTCTTGCAAAGAAGTATGACATACGGTTTTATTACCGCGATTTCAGAGAAGGCTGGAAGGAGGGGATCAAGACCTCCCGGGACCTCAACATGTATCGGCAGCAGTACTGCGGATGCATCTACAGCGAGAAGGAGAGATTTTATCGGGAACCCCGACACATGAGTGTGTCGTAAAAGACACACTCAAGGACGGTCTATCGTATGTGCCGTCTTCGGCATCGGTGATCTCGTAGTGATAATCCCTGTATTTCCGGATTGTTATAAATGGCCTATGTGGCCGGTGTCCGGTACGGATGCTTGGTATGCTTATTGCCTCCCTCATAGATGAAAGGCAGGATGGATGTATATACAAAAAACCATTGAAAAAGAAATACACTGCAAGAGTGTGGGACTCCACTCGGGCAGAAAGATCAATATGACGATCAAACCGGCGGCGGTCGACGAAGGTATTGTATTTTACCGGAGTGACCTGCCGGGGAGCAGTGGAATCAAGGCGGAGCCCACGAGCGTGTCCGACACGACGCTGGCAACGACCCTGGGAACGAATGGAACGAGAATTTCGACGGTTGAACACTTGCTGTCCGCATTTTTCGGAGTGGGGATAGACAACGCAGTGATAGAAACAGACTCCTTTGAGATCCCGATCATGGACGGCAGCTCTCTGCCCTTTGTCGATTTTCTCAAGGAGGCCGGGATCAAATCTCAGGACAAATCAAAACGGTTTGTAGTTATCAAGAAACCGGTCTCTGTCTCTGACGACGAGGGAAGCGCGGCCATTCTTCCCTCCCCCGAGTTCAGGATCACCTACGATATCGATTTCAGCCACCCCCTCATAGGGAGACAATCGTACGACATGATCTTTTCTCATGAGGCGTATGAAAGCGATATCTGCGCGGCCCGGACGTTCGGCTTTCTTCAGGAGGTCGAGTATCTTCAGGCACGGGGTCTTGCCCTGGGAGGTTCTCTCAACAACGCGATCGTCTTGAATGAGGAGAAAATTATCAATAAAGAGGGGCTCAGATTTTCCGATGAGTTCGTGAAACACAAGATACTGGATGCCATCGGGGACCTGTCCCTTCTCGGGATGCCCATCATCGGTCACTTTGTGGCATACCGATCCGGCCACCGGCTCAACAATCTCCTGCTGAGGAAACTCCTGGAGCACAGGGACTGCTGGGAGATGATCCATTATTTTAACGGAGAACGGGAACTGTTCGATGAAATCATCGATGCGCGCCCGTATGATTCGCCGGATGAAATTACGCTCCCTGCCGGGGATTAGCCGCCCATAATCCGCTTACCCCCTAAATAAGCCTTGCTTTTTGGGTGCCCTTTCCTTAGTATATTCCGGCACTGGAGTCTGACGTTCTATAGAACTGTCAGACTTAACGGGCCGGAGAATCAGTTCTATGCGCAGTTTCAAGCTCCTCATATTGCTATGCCTTTTTCTTGTGCCGGTGAAGTCGTTTGCGGCGGAGGCAAAGGTCACGGACCTGCTTATAAGCAACACATCTGATAATCTGCTGGTGTACCTCAAGCTGGAAAACTCCTTTACGGAAAAGATGGAGGAGGCGATACTTGCCGGAATTCCGACCACCTTCACATTTATTCTGGAGCTGTACCAGGAGCGGCGCTGGTGGTTTGACAGAAAGATATCCCTTCTTGAGGCCAGGCACACCATCAAATACGACAACATAAAAAAGATCCTGTACGTTCTTTTTACCGAGACCGGGAAGGAACCGGAACAGTTCAAGGAATTCTCAGATGCGAAGATCGCGATGTCGGAATTGAACGGCATTGCCTTTGCCCCCTTGAAGCAGTTGACGAAAGGGAAACCATACTACCTGCGCGTGAAGGCAAAACTGGACGAGGTCCGGCTTCCGCTTCATCTGGAATATGTCTTCTTCTTCGTATCCCTGTGGGATTTTGAGACCGACTGGGCACGGCAAGACTTTGTATATTAATGAGACTCGGTCTTCACAAGGCCGTGCCGCGGAGAAGACCGCAAGTCGAATTCACACCGAGAGCGGAGCGAATCGGTGCACGGTGCAATACCCGGTACCGTGCTGCAAGGCTCATCAAGATGGGAAGGGATTTATCGAGATGGCGCCTTCTTATTTTCAAGGGACCCTTCAGGGGTAACTGATGCCTGGCGAGTGGTGGACGGATGAATCTTGATGAATTTAAAAAACGCCGCAGAGAACGCATCGCCATACTGGTTGTCATCGCCGTCATCATCATTCTCACCTATATCGAGAGTCATCTTTCCACCATAGAGGTCCTCCTGCCGATATCCAACGAGGTGCTGATCTTCGGCCTGATCAATATCAATCTGATCCTTATCATCTTTCTTATCTTTCTGATCGCTCGAAATCTGACCAAGCTCATATTCGAACGGAGGCGGGGGATCCTGGGATCGAAACTGAGGACGAAACTTGTTGTCGCCTTTATGATCCTCTCTCTGATACCCACGGTCATCCTCTTCCTGGTTTCCATTCAGTTTCTCTCATACAGCATAGACAGCCGCTTTGATATAAAGATGGGCAGGGCGTTTAATCTGTCCCTTGAGGTTGCCCAGGATTACTATCAGAAGGTTTCCGATAACGCGAGGTACTATGCCCTCCAGATCGGGTCTGAGATAACGGACAACAAGCTGTATGAAAAAGAGCAGTCGGAGTATCTGAAGGCATTTTTGACCCAGCGGCAGAGGTATTTTAATCTCGGGTCCGTGGCCGTCCGCTTCGATAACAGGGATGAGGATCTCTTTCTCAAAGACCCGAACAACCCCGATATCCTCCCCCCCCGATTTTCACCCCGTGTCCTGGAAGATGCCTTCATGGGAAAGGACCTTTCCATCGTCAACTCCGTGGGAGGAGGGGACGTGATAAGCGGGATAGCCCCGCTCTACTCCAACTTCAGTCCCAAGGAGGTCATCGGGGTCATCGCCGTCAGTTATTATATCGACAAGGCCCTGATTGAAAAGATGTCTGTTATCTCCAGGACGTCTGAAGAGTACAAACAGCTGAAACTGTTAAAAAATCCGATAAAGATCAGTTATACCATTACGCTCTTTATCGTCACCCTCCTGATTATCTTCTCCTCAATGTGGTTCGGTCTCTTTCTGGCCAAGGGGATCACCGTCCCCGTACAGGAGCTTGCCGAGGCGACGCATGAGGTAGCCCACGGCAACCTTGATTACCATATCGATGTCCTGGCGGAGGATGAGATCGGGGTGCTGGCGGACTCTTTTAACCAGATGACGAAGGATCTGAAGGAGAGCAGCCTTGAACTGAGACAGGCCAACACTGATCTTGAACAACGCAGGAAATACATGGAGACGGTCCTTCGCAATGTCTCTGCCGGTGTTGTTTCCATAAACAGGGACAACGTAATCAGTACCATAAACCGGGCGGCGGAGAAGATGCTGGGCGTAGACGGTGAGGAGATTCTCAACAGGAGATATCATGATGTCCTGAAGCCCGAGCATATGGAGGTGGTCAAGGAGTTCCTCGAGGAGTTGCATGACACTGACAGTGGTCTTGTGGAGAGACAGATCCAGCTGATCGTCAAGGACAGCGTGATCGCGATCCTGGTGTCGGCAATAATCCTGAGAGACGACGACGGCAACTATATGGGGATCGTGGCCGTCTTCGAAGACATCACCCAGCTCCAGAAATCCGAGCGGATCGCCGCGTGGAGAGAGGCCGCCAAGAGAATAGCGCATGAGATAAAAAATCCCCTGACGCCCGTCAAGCTGAGCGCCGAGAGACTGCAGCGAAAGTACGGCGATAAGCTCGAGGGGAAGACGGACTCTGTCTTTCATGAATGCACGAAGACCATCATTGACCAAGTGGAAACCCTGAAAAACCTGGTCAATGAATTCTCGCAGTTCGCGAGAATGCCCGTGACGAATCCCTCCCCCAACGATCTGAATGCCGTTGTTGAGGATTCCGTCATCCTTTTCCAGGATGCCCACAAGGATATCGTGTTCGATTTCCGAAGAGATGCCGCTATCCCTCTCATCAATATCGATGCACAGCAGATAAAGAGGGCGATGATCAACCTCCTGGACAATGCGGTTGCGGCCGTTTCGGCGGTGGACCACGATGGAAGGGTTGAAATCAGCACCCAGTATGATAAGAATCACAGAAAGGTCAGGCTGGATGTCAGAGACAACGGTCTCGGGATCTCGCCGGAAGACAAGATGAGACTGTTTGAGCCGTACTTTTCAACGAAAAAGGCGGGTACGGGCCTTGGTCTCGTCATCGTGAGCTCCATCATATCCGATCATAATGGTTCCGTGAATGTGATCGACAACACGGAGGGGGGGACGATCGTGTCCATTGAACTGCCCGTAGCATAGGAGAGATATGAACGAGACGATACTGGTTGTGGATGATGAAGAGAGCATCTGTCAGTCCTTGAAGGGGGTTCTCTCGGATGAGGGCTACGAAGTTCTGACCGTGCAGAGCGGAGAGGAGTGCCTCGACATCATCGAGGAAGAGCTTCCCAGCCTTATCCTTCTGGATATATGGCTGCCGGGGATCGACGGCATCGAAACCCTGAAACGGATCAAGTCAAAGTACCCCCAGATGCAGGTCATCATGATATCCGGTCACGGAACGGTCGAGTCGGCGGTGACGACGACAAAACTGGGTGCCTTTGATTTTGTGGAGAAACCCCTCTCCCTTGACAAGACGGTCCTTGCCGTCAACCACGCCCTGGATATCGTACGTCTGGAGGAGGAGAACAGGCTCCTGAAGAACGGACACGGTCACGAGATCGATGGGGAGAGCAGGGCGATTATTGAGCTGCGGGAAATGATACAGATCATCTCGCCCACCAATGCATGGATCCTGATTATGGGTGAGAATGGTACGGGAAAGGAACTCGTCGCCCGGTCGATACACCGGCAGAGCGGCCGTTCCAGCAAGCCCTTCATAGAGGTAAATTGCGCCGCCATACCCGAAGAACTGATAGAGAGTGAGCTGTTCGGACACGAAAAGGGGGCCTTTACCGGGGCCACCGAGAAGAAACGGGGGAAGTTCGACCTTGCGAACAAGGGGACCATCTTTCTCGACGAGGTTGCCGATATGAGCCTGAAGGCCCAGGCGAAGATTCTCAGGATCCTCCAGGAGAAGAAGTTCGAAAGGGTGGGTGGAGCGCGGATCATCGATACCGACGTGCGGGTCTTGGCCGCGACCAATAAGGACCTGGAATACGAGATGGAGGAGGGACGGTTCAGGCAGGATCTCTACTATCGGCTGAACGTGATCCCCCTTGGAGTCCCCCCGCTGAGAGACCGGATAGAGGATGTTCCCCTCCTGGCCCGCCGGTTTGTCAGGGAGTTTTCGCACAAGGAGGCAAAGGCGGAAAAACAGATTGCCGATGATGCCCTCGCCGTGCTCATGGAGCATGCCTGGCCCGGCAATGTGCGGGAACTGAAAAATATCATGGAGCGGCTGGTGATCACGTCACCGTCGGACATTATCACTGCCGACGATATCCCGCCCCTGTCGAAGGACAATCACCGCTTCAGACAGCCTGACTCCTCCGGGGACGGGGATTCGTTCAAGGGGGCAAAAGAGGTGTTTGAGAAGGACTATATCGCCAAGAAACTCGCCGAGAACAAGTGGAACATCAAGAAGACGGCGGAGGCGATCGGTCTGGAGAGGAGCAATCTCCACAAGAAGATCAAGGCCTACGGGCTCGAAGAGATCAAAGAAAAGGGGTAGCCCATATCTTCCGCCCCTACGGTACGGTTCACCGGCAGGCCCCGTCGCAACCCCCCAACGGATTGTGTTCAATTGAATGTTATTCACTCGAATAGGGCGCCCCGCCGGGCATCTGACGTGGTCCCCCGGCACCGTCCCGTCCCGGCCGATGCCTCTGCCCTCCCTTCGGACGGCACGACCCTCACGCATCCCGATTGGTGGAAAGACGGCGTTTGATGTCGGACAGAGAAAAGCGATTGAAGGGGAGGAAGACCAGCCCCAGCGTTGCAATGGTGCCGATGGTCAGGAAGTGGAGGACGATGACATAGGGGAGGGCGTCGACCTTGTTGATCCCGAACAGTCCGAGGCCGAGGACGCAGAAAAAGTGCCAGTTCCCGACGAATCCGGGAGCGGTCGGTATGGCAATGCCCAGGATAACCACAACCAGAAGGACGAAAGCCGCCGACGGCGGAAGATCGAGATCGAATGCAAAGAAGAAAATATACATGACCGCCGCGTTGATCACCCAGATCACTATGGACAGAAAGACCAGGTAGCACGTCGATCTCCAGTGGGGGATGATCCTGAACCCGTCGATCAGACTGTCGAGCATGTTCGTCACTCTGAGCTGCCATCTTTCGGGAAATCTCCGCAGAAGGGGTGCGAGGAGGTTGAGCGATACCTCTCTCCTGAAGATGAGAAGGAGCATGATGCCCAGGAAGACAAGCGTTATGAGGAGAAACAGGAGACTGCCCCTGATCAGCCAGGGGGGGAGCGGCGTGAAGAGAACGACGATGAAGAACAGGGCAAGGATACTCAGGCCGTCAAAGACGCGTTCCACGAGGATGGTTCCGACTGCCGAGGACATGCTGACCCCGGTCTTTGTGCTGATGAGGTAGGGTCGGGCAAGCTCGCCGATCCGTGCGGGGATGGCTACCACGGCCAGAAACCCGACGCTGGTTACGGAGAAGAGTGAAAGCTGGTCGACGGCCATGAGGGGCTTCAGGATGATTCCCCACCGGTATGATCTGAGTATCTGTATGAGAACCACGAGCCCCAGCACCGGCGGGATGCACGAGATCTTTGCATGCCTCAGCCCGTCGGCGATTCCCCCCGGATCGACACCTCTGAAGGAGAGATACACAAAGAAAAGACCGACGGCAATCCCTACAAACAGTTTTTTCGCCATGGCATGAATGCTGTTCTTTGATCAGGGATCCGGGTCACCACGTGCCGGTCAGGAGCACCGCCTTCTGCTACTCAGACAGGTATCCTGCCACCTTGTCATGCAGACGTTGTGACGCAGATTTGTTTCCGATAATACCGACCCGTATCGATATCGTGGTCAGGTCTTTTGTCTTGTATTCGATAACGAAACGGACCTTCTCGCTATCTATAATGGCATGTATGGTTCCCTTGCTGATCTCTTTCTCAGGGAACACATCCGTTGCATTCATATAGGCCACGGTCTTCTCACAGGCGTTCCATGCCTTGTCAAAGGAATAGGGATAATCGGTCTTTAATTCTCCGGTTATATAAATGTATGCCCCCGATCCCCCGCCGACCGCGGCGCCTCCTACAACAGCGGGAGCACAACCCGCCAGCATGGAGGCGGTAACCAGCACAACCACACGTACCAAGCATTTTTTCATAACCGTATCCTCTTAACTTTCCGCTGTTTTTCGAATTCCCTTGCGTTTTATCCGTCCGGCCGCAACCGGCATCCGTTCGCGGGTGATGCCGACAGGGTGTCTGTGAAAACCTTTCTTGGCGTTTCTACCACATCTTTCCCCAATATCAAACCGGAAATGTTCGGGGAGGCGATGGTCTCCCCTCGTGCGCCTGGTATAAGGTGTGGGTATGCCAGTGGATGTTTCAGAGATTGTTCACCTTTTTCTTAGCGGTACCGCACGGCAGGGATGTTTTGCATTTTTCCTCTTCCGCCCGGGAGGGGGAAGGAAGGGACCCGAAAACCGAGGTGCACCCCGAATCCCCTTTGAAAATTATACGCTTTTAGTGTAAAAGACCCCGGATGAAGATACGACACACACCGTTTCTGATCATCTTTCTTGCGTTGATACTGTGGCCCGGGTGTCTGGATGCCCTTTCCGTAACCAGTTCGATCGACGGAGGAGCGGTGAGGATAGCCTCGGAATGTCGCAGGCCCTGCCAGGGAGAGATGGTCAAGGTATCCCTTGAATCTTCCGCCCCTCTCTCCGCCGCGCTGTCCTTTGACGGGAAACAATACCCGTTTGTCTCAGACAGGGACAGACTGAGACACTTCGCCCTGATAGCACTCGGGGTCGACATGAGGCCAGGGACCTACGATGCCGCTGTTCACCTCACATCTTCCCGTGGTACCTCCAAGGATATTCCCTTCAAACTTGCCGTATCCCGGGGAACATTTCCCTCAAAGAGGATACGGGTTGCCCGGCGCTTTACCAGTCCGAGCCCGGAGAATATGCGAAGGATACACAGGGAGCAGGAACTCCTCGGGCGCATATACGGGGCATCCGTCCCCGGCTGGCTGGGAGATGGAGGCTTTGTCATGCCGCTGGAAGGGAGGGTGACAGGCGTATTTGGTGAACGGAGGGTATTTAATGACAACGTTGTGTCACGTCATCGGGGGATCGATATCAGCTCGTCCCGGGGGACCCCCGTGAGGGCTTCCAATGCGGGAAAGGTTGTCCTGGCCCGGGATCTTTATTTTTCGGGGAACACCGTTATCATAAACCACGGGATCGGCCTCTTCTCCATCTACTGTCATCTGTCGAAGGCCGGCATCCGGGAAGGTATCGTTGTCGATAAAGGAGAGATTATCGGTTACACCGGTTCAACCGGGAGGTCCACCGGACCTCACCTGCACTGGGGAATGAGACTGGCCGATGTGTATACCGATCCCCGATCCATGATGCATCTTTCACTTGATTGAAAAAACAGGTCCGCCCTTTGATCGTGTCCTATGACCTGGCCGGCACGATCCCGTCAAAGCACTGCAGACACAAACTCTTCCGGGGGATGAGGAGGGATGCCACAAAGGCATCCATGGTATTGAACTTGACAGAGTCTGCGCCGATCGTTCGGGCGACCCATGCCTCCAAGTCCACCAATTGCTCTATCGACAGGATGTCGCCCGCGGTAATGTGTTTTCGCGCAAGCAGTTCTCCTTCGGACCGGGTGGAGATTCCGAAGGCACAGGGATGCATGAGGGGCGGACAGGCGACCCGTACATGGATCTCTTTCGCTCCCGCCTTTTTAAGGTCCTTTACCTTATTGAGGATCTGTGTCCCCCGGACGATTGAATCATCGCAGAGGACGACATTTTTCCCTTTTACGTAGGGGAGAACGGACAGCTTGCGCTTGGCCATCTTTTCACGGGCAACCTGGGTGATCTGGGTATAACTGCGGTCGGCGTACCGGTTGTAGAGAAACACATCCTGATAGCTGATTCCCGACCGCCGGTGGTATCCGAGGGCATGTCCGACACCCGACATAGGGACGGGCGCGACGATATCCGCGGCGATGCCCCCTTCGTCAATATCCCGCTGGGCGAGACTCTCTCCGAGGTTGTTACGCGCCTCCTGTACGGAAACGCCGTCTATGATGGAATCGATGCTCGCGGTATATGCCCACTCAAAGGCGCAGTGTGCCGTGCGGGGAGAGTCGATCTGCCCTGCCGTCTGAATTCCCGTATCGTTGATAAGGACAATCTCCCCGGGGGCCACGTCCCGGATGATCTCCATCTCCATATTCTGGATGGCCCGCGATTCGGAACTGACCACCGAGCGCTCGGAATCTCCGCCGAGAATGAGCGGGCGGAAACCGTAGGTGTCTCTGGATGCGTAAATACCTTCCCCGGTCAGGACCACGAGGGAATAAGAACCCTCGACCTTTTCCGAGAGCGCCGATATGCCGCGGACGATGTCCCCTTCGCCCTCTTCGATAATGATTTTGGAGATGATCTCGATGTCGTACCCCTTGTAAAACGATTTGCCCCGGTTCATCATGTCTTCCAAGAGGGCATCGGCGTTGATCACGTTGCCGCTGAAGGCGATCGAAATCTCACCGGCACGGGTCAGCCATTTCATGGGCTGACGGTCCCTCAGGCTTACGTGGCCGATCCCCCACGTGCCCGTCAGGCTCCGCAGCTCTTCACCCGTGAACAGATTGGTGACCCTGCCATGATGGGTTATGTGGTTGATCTCGGTGTCAAAGGTGGAGATGCCGCAGTATTCCTGCCCCCGGTGCTGGAGGAAGTCCAGCCCCTGGTAGATGTCATCCACGCAGGCCTTCTTTGAATATATGCCGAAGACACCGCAATTTTCCTGTATGAATTTCATGGCCTGGTCCTTTCCCCTGCCGTTGGATTTTGAATGGTGAACCCTCAGCCGAAGGAGCCGCCGATCGGCACGGTGAAGTCTTTACGAGCCATCCCGATGCACCGCTGGGGATTCAAATAGCGTCAATCCATGTCCGCATGGTAACTCTGGAGAGACTTCACGCGGCCGTGGTCTTTCCGTATGGCGGAGATCCCCCTGACGGCGGCGAGAGCCGCGGCTGCGGTCGTGATATAGGGGACCTTGTATTTGATGGCGGTCTTTCTGATGTATGAGTCGTCATACTTGCTCATCCTGCCGCTCGGCGTGTTGATCACCAGCTGGACCTCACGGTTTTTTATCCCATCGGTTATGTTGGGACGGCCCTCGTGCATCTTGAGTATCAACTCCGAGGAGATCCCGTGCTCCGTCAGAAAACGGTTGCTTCCCTTGGTGGCCTTCAGCTTGAAGCCGAGTTTCTCGAACTCCCGTGCCACATCGAGAATGGCACCCTTGTCGTCGTCATACGCGGTGATCAGTACGGTTCCTTCTTCGGGGAGGACCTGACCGGTCGCCTCCTGCGCCTTGAAGAATGCCAGACCGAAGGAATCAGCCATTCCCAGGACTTCGCCCGTCGACCGCATCTCCGGGCCCAAAAGGGGGTCGACCTCCGGGAACATGTTAAAGGGGAAAACGGCCTCCTTGACGCCGAAGTGGCGGATGTCTCCCCTCTCGAGATTGAGATCGTTCAGCTTTTTGCCTAGCATCAGCTGCGTGGCGATCCGGGCCATCGATATGTTGCAGACCTTTGAGACCAGCGGGACCGTCCGCGATGCCCGCGGGTTCGCCTCAAGGATGTAGACGACATCATCCATGATGGCGTACTGAATGTTCATCAGACCTACCACGTTCAGTTCCCGGGCGATCTTTTGTGTGTATTCGGAGATGGTAGCTGTCGTGGCCTCCGACAGGCTGACGGGAGGAATGGCACACGCTGAGTCTCCCGAATGGACGCCGGCAAGCTCGATATGCTCCATGATCGACGGGATGAAGACATCCGTCCCGTCGGAGATGGCGTCGGCCTCCACCTCAATGGCATTCTCAAGAAATTTGTCGATCAGAACGGGCCTCTCGGGGGTGACATCGACAGCGGCCGCGAGGTAGCGTTTCAGCATCTCCTCGTCGTGAACTACCTCCATCCCGCGCCCTCCCAGGACATACGACGGCCTCACCATCAGCGGGTAGCCTATCTTCTGTGCGATATCGAGGGCCTCTTCCAGGGTGCTCGCCATCCCCGATTCCGGCTCGGGTATCCCCAGCTTCTCCATCATCTTCCTGAATCGGTCCCGGTCTTCCGCCAGATCGATCATCTCCGGTGAGGTTCCGATGATCTTCACCCCCGCGGCGGCAAGCTCACCGGCGATATTCAGGGGGGTCTGCCCTCCGAACTGCACGATGATTCCCTCCGGCTTCTCCTTCTCGTAGATGCTCAGGACATCTTCCACGGTCAGGGGTTCAAAGTAGAGCTTGTCCGAGGTATCGTAGTCCGTCGATACCGTCTCCGGATTGCAGTTTACCATGATCGCCTCAAGACCCTCATCCTTGATGGCGAAAGCGGCGTGCACGCAGCAGTAATCAAACTCGATTCCCTGCCCGATACGGTTCGGGCCCCCGCCGAGAACGATGATCTTGCGCCGGTCGGTCGACGGCACCTTGTCCGGGGCGTTGTAGGTTGAAAAATAGTATGCAGCGTCCTCGACGCCGCTGACGGGTACCGGCTCCCACCCTTCTGTGATACCCAACGCAATGCGTTGTCTACGAATCTCTTCTTCTTTGATAGTGAGCAGCTTCGCGAGATACCGGTCGGCGAAGCCGTCCTCCTTCGCCCGGACCAGCAGATCGTCCGGCAGGCTGCCGCCCGTGCAACGGAGGATCTCTTCCTCCAGCTCGACCAGTTCCTTCATCTGTTCGATGAACCATGCCTTGATGTGGGTCTTCGCGTGGATCTCTTCCACGTGTGCCCCCTTACGCAGGGCCTCGTACATGATAAACTGCCGCTCGCTCGTCGGCTTGGAGAGGAGTCCCATCAGCTCATCGAGCGGTCTTTCATGAAAGCCCTTCGCAAAACCGAGACCGTAGCGACTGATCTCCAGAGACCGGATCGCCTTCTGGAGGGCCTCCTTGTATGTCTTGCCGATACTCATGACCTCCCCGACGGCGCGCATCTGCGTCCCGAGTTCGTCGACGGCCCCCTCGAATTTTTCGAAGGCCCACCTCGCGAACTTGACAACGACATAATCGCCAGAGGGGGTATACCGGTCCAGGGTTCCCTCCCTCCAGTACGGTATCTCATCCAGTGTCAGCCCGGCCGCCAGCATCGATGAGATGAGGGCGATGGGGAATCCGGTCGCCTTGGATGCCAGGGCGGAGGAGCGGGATGTCCGCGGGTTGATCTCTATGACGACGACCCGTCCGGTCTCCGGATTGTGGGCGAACTGCACGTTCGTCCCCCCGATCACCTGGATGGCCTCGACGATATCGTAGGAATATTTCTGGAGGCGTTCCTGCAGTTCAGGGGAGATCGTCATCATGGGCGCCGTGCAGAATGAATCTCCGGTATGGACGCCCATCGCGTCGACGTTCTCTATGAAACAGACGGTGATCATCTGGTTCTTGGCGTCCCGGACGACCTCCAGTTCCAGCTCTTCCCACCCCAGGACGGATTCCTCGATGAGGATCTGGCCGATCAGGCTCGCCGCGATCCCCCTGCCGGCGACGGTCTGAAGCTCCTCCTTGTTGTAGACCAGGCCGCCTCCGGTCCCTCCCATGGTGTACGCCGGGCGGATAACCACGGGGTATCCCAACTCTTCGGCGATCTCTTCGGCTTCTTCTACGTTGTAGGCGGGCTTGCTCTTCGGCATCTCGATCCCGAGGCTGTCCATCGTTTCCTTGAAGGCGATGCGGTCCTCGCCCCGTTCGATCGCATCGACGTTAACGCCGATGATCTCCACCCCGTACTTGTCGAGGACTCCTCCCCTCGCGAGTTCCGATGTCAGATTGAGGCCCGACTGCCCGCCCAGATTGGGGAGGATCGCGTCGGGACGCTCTTTCTCGATGATCTCTTCCAGATATCGCGCGTTCAAAGGCTCGACGTAGGTCACATCAGCCGTTCCGGGGTCGGTCATGATGGTGGCTGGATTGGAATTGACCAGGACAATCTCATATCCCAGCTTCTTGAGGGCCTTGCAGGCCTGTGTCCCTGAATAGTCAAACTCACAGGCCTGCCCGATGATGATGGGTCCTGACCCTATGATCAGTATTTTCTGTATATCCGTGCGTGCGGGCATATGGTGTATCCTTCCCCTGATATTCTGTTTTGATGAAATGTTTGTAAGGCGCAGCGAGTATAGAAAACCCGCCCTGCCCTGTCAAGGTGTAAATAGTGTTCCCGCGGCGGAGGGAGAAAGGATTGTCAGCCCCGGCATCATCGGCTTCGGGAAGGTCTGATTTTCTCCTTAATCCTTGCGGTGAAAGTAAGGAGGTCCTCGAGGATCAGGTAAAGGCTTGGGATGAGAAGGAGGGTGATGACCGTCGCGAAGAGGACCCCGTAGCCGAGGCTAACCGCCATGGGGATCAGGAACTTCGCTTGGAGGCTCCGCTCCAGGATGATCGGTATCAACCCCGCGAAGGTGGTAAGTGAGGTGAGGATAACGGCCCTGAATCGCAGGACCCCCGCCTGTGTGACTGCGTCGTGCGCATCGGAGCCTTCCTTTCGAAGCCGGTTCGTCGCGTGAATAAGGACCAGCGAGTCGTTGACGACAACGCCCGCCAGCCCCACAATTCCGAAGAGACTGATGAAGGTGATATCGAACCCCATAATGAGATGTCCCACAACGGCCCCGACGATACCGAACGGGATCGCCATCATGACAACAAAGGGCTGGGTGAACGATCGGAAGGGAACGGCCAGCAGCGCGTAGATACAGAAGAGAGCAAACAGAAAACCCGTCTTGACATCGCCCAGGGATTCCTTCTGTTCCTTCCCCTCTCCTTCCATCGAATATCGCAGGCCAGGATAGCGGTAGGTAAGATCCGGCAGGAATTTCTTCTCGATGGTCTGTCTCACCTCATTGGCGTTGGTGACCGTTTCATCCACGTCGGCATAAACCTTGATGACACGCCGTCTCTGGGCGTGTTCGATAGAAACGTACCCCTGTTTCATCGTCACATCGGCCAGTATGCTGAGGGGGACCTCCGATCCGTCGGCGGTGCGGATCCGCATCTCTTCAACATGCCCGGGAGACCGTCGCTCCCGTTCGGGGTAGCGGACCATGACCTTGACTTCATCCTTGTCCCGCTGCATCCGGAGGGCTTCGGCGCCGTAGAAGGCGTGCCGCACCTGCGTGGCGATATCGTTGAGGGTCACCCCCATACTCCGGGCGGTCGGTTTCAGATTGAGCTGCATTTCCTGTTTCCCCGGCAGAAAGCTGTCACTGATATCGTAGACGCCGGGGTAGCTCTTCAGTTCCTCCTTCAGCTCCTCGGCGGCCGCAAGGAGCCCCTCGTGTTCATCCAGTGACAGGTGAACCTCGATCGATTTCCCCGCGCTATGCAGGACACTCTTGAAGGTGACCGATTCGATGCCCGGGATCGTCCCCGCGTTCTGGCGCCAGAGCGCCGCAAGCCTTGCCGTGCTTGTCTTCCGCTTTTCTCCCTCCAGGACCTGTATCCAGATGTGGGCGAGGTGTGCCCCCGTATCTGCCAGCCCCCCGCGCTCGTCCACCTGTGCACCGATCAGGGAGAAGCTGTGTTCGAAGAGGGGGGCCGGACCGGGATGCTCCCGGTCCGTATCTGCCAGGGTTTTCCGGGCGGTCTCCACCAAGTATCCGACCACATCGGCCGTCTCCTCCAGGGGGGTCCCCGCGGGCATGGTGAGCGAACACTCCAGTATATCGCCCTCTACCTTTGGAAAGAAGGTGAAGCCGACGATACCGCCCCGGATGATCCCGAAGGTTATAAAGAGCAGGGCAATCCCCAGGGCCACCGTGGCGTACCGCCACCTCGCACAGAAGTCGACCGCCCTCCGGTAGGGGCCGTTGATAAAGGAACGAAGGCGGCGCGCCGTCCATTTTTCCTTCCGGTTCCCATCATCCGTCCGGGGCGGGGCATGCTTCCCCCCGGACAGATGAGACGGGAGGATGAAAAGCGACTCGATCAGAGATCCGAAGAGGACAACCATGATCACGATCGGTATGTTGCGCATCAGCTTTCCCATCATGCCTGTCGCTATCAGAAGCGGGGCGAAGGCCGCCATCGTGGTGAGGATGGAGAAGATGACCGGGTGTCCCACCTCAAGGGCACCCTGGGTTGCCGCCTCCAGAGGGGGCAACCCCTCCTCCTGTTTTCGGAATATGTTTTCCCCGATGATAATGGCGTCGTCAACCACGATCCCCAGGACCATGATGAAGGCGAACAGAGAGATCATGTTGATCGTCACGTCCAGAAAGGGGAGTGCGGCCAGCCCTGCCAGGAAGGATATGGGAATCCCGAGGGTCACCCAGAACGAGAGCCGCGCGTTGAGAAACGACCCGAGTATGAGAATCACGAGTACCAGGCCGATGGCCATGTTCTTGAGCAGAAGCTGGAGGCGGCTGTGCAGGATCTCCGACATATCGGCGAAGAAGGCGATGTCGACTCCCGTGGGGAGGGAGGGCTCGACATCGGTGACGTACTGTTTGACCTTTCGGGCGACATCGAGGGCGCTCTGGTCGGCTACGCGAAAAACCTCGATCATGATTGCGGGTTTGCCCTGAAAGCGTGCGAAGATATCGACATCCTCGAAGCCGTCACTGAGGGTCGCGATCTGGTCGAGCGTCACCTTACTGCCGTCGGCGTGGGTAATGACGGCGATATCGGCGAATTCGTCGGCGTAGTACCGTCTCCCCTTGGTGCGGATCAGTATCTCGCCGCCTCTTGCCTTGACGCTTCCCGCTGGGAGATCGAGACTTGCCCGTCTGACGGCGTCGGCTACCCGGCCCAGGGTCAGACCGTACCGGCGCAGAGTCTCCTCCGAGATTTCGATATGGACCTCCTCATTGCGCGTGCCCAGAACATCTGCCGAGGTGACACCCGGCAGGTTGGTAATATCGTCTTTGGCCTTTTCGGCGAGATACTTGAGGGTCGCATCCTGGACATCACCGTAAACGGCAACGTCGATTACCTGTACCCGCTGAACGACCTCCCGGACGACGGGCTTTTCCGCCTCCTCCGGGAATGTGGTGATACGATCGACCTCGGCCTTTACCTCATCGAGGAGCTCTTGGATATCCCATCCCTTGATCACCTCAACGATGACGATGCTGATCCCCTCTTTTGACGTGGAGTCGATGCGCTTGATCCCGGACAGCCCGGCCACCCGTTCCTCTATCCGTCGGCTGATTGCTTCTTCCACCTCAGCGGGCGAGGCCCCCAGGTATTCGGTGGTTATGGAGATCCGATCAAGGGAAGTCTCGGGGAATACCTCCAGCTTGATGGAAAAGAGCGTGAAGATTCCGGCTATGACCAGAAAGAGCATGAGCAGATTCGCCGCGACGTGATTTCCGGCAAACCAGGAAATGGCTCCCTTCATTATTCGCTTTCCTCCATCGTCGCCCGGACGGTCATACCGTCCGTCGGGGCCTTGAGGGTTGAAAAGACGACTGTCTCGCCGTCCTCAAGGCCGGATTCGATGACAACCGCTTCTCCCTGATACCGGGCGATCCTGACCGTCCGGAAGTGAAGAATACCCTTATCATCCACGGTCCACACGATATCCCCATGACGCAGGGCGCCCCGCGGGATGACTGCCGCGTCGGGGAGCACCCGCCCCGTGATGTCGACGGTTACGAAGAGGCCGATTGCAAGGGGCGGCTTTGTTGCGTACGGCCTGTCGATCCTCACGATGACAGTTACCATCCTGGTCTTTTCATCCACCTTCCCCTCGGCACGGACGATTTCCCCCGAAAAGGTCATCTCACGCCCCGCAATCTTGGCATGGACGGTGGCGGGTGATCCGGACGTACCGGTCGTCGTGAACCCGGGGACATCGAACCAGAAGAGGTCCTTGTCCTCCAGCGGTACGGGGATCTCCACCGCCTCGGTGGAAAAGAGGGTCGCCAGGACCTGTCCCGGTGTCACATACTGACCCGCGTCGATATACTTTTTGCTGACGCGGCCATCGAAGGGAGCCTTCAGGGTGGCCCTCCCGCGGTTCAGGAGGGCCTTTTCCAAATCGGCACGGCTTGCCTCGAGCCGGGCCCGAGCCGCCTCAAGCTGCGGTGTTTTGGCCACCAGGGGCGGCGGCTCTTCGACGGGGGCGGTGCCGGTGCCCGCGTAGTGACTCCGCCACTCTTCCCGCGCCACCGCGGCCTCCTGCTGAATAATTTCCAGATTGCTCTCCGCATCCTTCACCTGTGCCTTCGCCAGGGTGACGGCCAGTTCATAGTCGACGGGATCGATTGCGATCAGTGTTTGTCCCCTGGTGAATTCCCCGCCACTGGCCAGGGCGGGGGAGATACGGACGATCTTGCCGCCGACCTGCGGGACGAGGCTGATCTCCCTCAGCGGGTTGACCGTTCCCTCGCCCCGGATCGTGATGGCCTGCGGTCCCGTTGTGACCTTTATCACGCGGACCATAGGCACCGGGACGGAGGGCTCTACCTTCTCAAGTCCGGATCTGCTCGCCGCCAGTGCACCCATGATGATAATACCCGCGACGACGATTCCCACGCTCACGATGATATGGATGCGACGTTTCTTCTTTCGATTCATGGTCTCTTCCTTGGAAGATTGGTTTTCAGTCATCGGTTGTCCGTTCCCTTTCACTCATTCTATCCCCCGCTTGTTTACCCTGCGGGTCTCCCCATCCGCCCCCCAAGGCGCGGTGCAGAGTGACCCGGTTGCTGAGGATGGCCAGTTCGACCAGGACCAGGTTTTCTTCGGCCTGAAAGCGGGCCTGCTGTGCGTCGAGGACGGTGAGGTAGCTGGCCAGCCCCCGTTCGTACCGGTTCTCGGCCACCCTCTGTGTCGCCCGCGCTTCGGCTACGAAGGTCAGCACCTTTTCTCTCTTTTCTATTTGTTCTTTTCGTGTCAGGAGGGCCCGCTCCACTTCGGAGAAGGCGGAGAGGACGGTCTTGGCATAGTCGGCCATGCCCTGTCGAAACTGTGCCTCTGCGGCGCGCTGTCCGGCCTTGAGCTTCCCTGCGTTAAAGAGGGGATGAAGTACGCCGAAGGTGACATTCCATATGTGACTTTCCGGTATGAACAGTTGATCGAGCTCGCTGCTGGAATAGCCCAAACTCCCCGTCAGCGTTATCGCGGGGAAACGGCTGGCCTTGGCGATGCCGATCTTGGCATTCAGTGCCCGCAGGGCTGCCTCGGCTGCCCTGATGTCGGGTCTGCGCAGGAGGAGGTCGGAAGGCAGCCCCGCCGGCACGGGGGTGGGAAGGGTGAAATAGTCCTCTGGTTGCGGACGGGCCGATCGGGTCTCCGGATACTGCCCCGTAAGGACGGCCAACGTCTGTTGTCCGATGCCGAGATCCTGCCGGAGCGAGGGGAGGGATGCCTCCGCCTGGGCGAGGGCGCGCCGTGCCTGCCTCAGGTCGAGGATGGAGGCTACCCCCCGCCGGTACCTCCGCTCGACGAATGAAAGGTTTCGGCGGTAACTCTCTATGCTCCGCCCGGCTATCTGTATCCTCCGTTCCAGGGATTCGATCTGAAAGTATACCGTTATTGCCTCGGATATGACGGTCTGGGCGGCCGTTCGGGCATTCTCCTCCGTCTTGAAAAGGGTTGCCAGGGCGGCCTCTTCGGCCCGGGCCAGACGCCCCCAGAGGTCGATCTCGAAGGATGCCGGCAGGGAAAGAGCGTATGCGTCTGCCTCGCTACCTGTTCCCAAGTATGTGCTGCGCTGCCGACCCGCCGTACCCTTTAGATGGAGAGTGGGAAAACGATCCGCCCGTGACTGGACGAAATAGGACCGAAGCTCCGAGATCGCGGCCAGGGCCTTTTTGATGTCCAGGTTGTTTGACAGGACCCCCTCTACTAGGCGATTCAGGTCGGGATCATTGAAGCCTGTCCACCACCGGTCGGCAGGCTTTCCCGCGCCGTCTCCGGAGGTGACCTGCTGATACGATTCCCTGACCTGCGGCCCCATGTCGGGTCGTGTAAAATCGGGTCCCATCTTTACGCACCCCGTAAGGGCGACAGAGATAGAGAGGGCCATAATCAGGGAAGGTGCCCTGCGCTTCACCGCGTTTCCTCCTTTAGGGGCATGCCGGAGAGAGAAAACTGAACGATGTGCCGGACCAGCCGGTCCTTGAACGGCTCGTCGTAGGCATACCCGATGATCCTCGATACCGGAACCCTGGCAAAATTGAAGTAGATAACCAGTGCGATAATACTTATGATGTTGAGAATCGCCTGCTCCTCGTCCACCGTATCCGATAGAAAGGGCCTCAGTCGCTGTCCCAGCGTTTTAAAGAAGGGACGCATCGTCTCCGCCGCCACCATGTCAAAGGCATCGGTTGGTTTGATCAGTTCACGGGTCATGAGCTGGAAATGGTACAGGCGTTCTTCGTCCGTCAGGGGGCCCTTGATAAAGGCCTCGGCCAGGGACTGGATGACGGATGAACATGATGTTTCGTCGCGGCCGGCGAGGTTTTCCTCAAAACAGGTGAGGATGCGCTGCGCCCTGGACATCCAGCGTTCGCGAAACATGTGCCGGTAGAGGGCCCTCTTATTCCCGAAGTGATAATTGACCGCGGCAAGGTTGCAGTGCGCGGCGGTGGTGATTTCCCGCACGCTCACCGAATCGTAGCCCTTCTGGGCGAACAGCATTTCGGCGACCTTCAACAGGCGGTCCCGGGTTGAGGTGTTTTTCTTGTTCGGCGGCACGATTCTCGCTCCCTCCCGTTAAAAACGTTTGTATCAAACGAACGTTTGAATGTCAACGTATTTCTGCGAACGGTCAGGCGATGCTCCGCCACCTGTTCCCCGATCGGGAACAGGCGGATGGTGTATCGGGATGAGCAGTGGTCCCCTTGTGAGGTTTTCCGGATATCGTTACGAATTATCGAGTATGACCAGCGCATCGACGGCGATCGGCTGATCTCCCGAGATGATGACGGGATTGATATCTATCTCTGCGATCTGGTCATATTCATCGCCGAGTCTGCCGATTCCCACGAGTGCCTTAACGAGGGCTTTTTTGTCGACGGCGGGGCTTCCGCGGAATTCATCGAGCAGTTTTTTGGTTTTTATCTCTTCGATCATCTCCATGGCGTCGATCTCGGAGATAGGAGCTACCCTGAAGCTGACATCGTTCAGGACCTCCGTGAATATCCCTCCCAGACCGAACATAACGCACGGACCGAACTGGGGATCACGGGTGAGACCGATGACGAATTCGCGGTCCCCCTTGATCATCTCCTGCACCAGCACGCCGTCGAGCTCGGCACCGGCCGCGGTGATCTCGTCGTATGCCCGTTCCACATCGCTGTTGCTGCCGAGATTCAGTTTGACCATCCCCATCTCCGTCTTGTGGGTCACCGTGCTTGAGCACCCCTTCAGAACGACCGGGAATCCGATCTCTTCGGCCAGCTTCACGGCTTCATCCTTCGAGCCCGCGAGACCTTCCTTCGTTATCGCAACCCCGGCCGACGCGACGACACGCTTCGAATCATACTCGGACAGGGCCTTCTGATTTCTGTCGATCGCTCTCTGCAATATCTCTTTCATCGTGTCTTATCTCCCTTTCAATGAACCACGGCGGTACAGACCGCCGCGCCACAGTGTATGATAGTATCTTATTCCCCCAGGCCTAACTTCTTTGTCGCCTCTTCGATTCCGCCGAGAACCGATTCGTCTTCGATCGTTGAGGGAACAGTGTAGGCTTCGCCGTTAGCGATCTTGCGCATCGTTGCCCTCAGTATCTTGCCGGAGCGGGTCTTGGGCAGGGCCTTGACGATCGCGCACTGCTTGAAGCAGGCAACAGCCCCGATATCCGACCGTACCATCTGTACCAGCTCCTTGGCGATGTCATCCGGGTCGCGGTCAACCCCCGTCTTCAAGACGGCGAACCCGACCGGGATCTGACCCTTGAGCTGCTCATTCGCTCCGAGGACGGCGCATTCCGCCACGTCCTTGTGCTTTGCCACTACCTCTTCCATGGCGCCGGTGGAGAGCCGGTGCCCCGCGACATTGATGACGTCATCGATGCGCCCCATGATAAAGAGATACCCGTCTTCGTCTACATACCCTCCGTCACCGGTCACATAGAATCCCGGTATCTCGGTTACATATTCGAGGAATCGTTTGTCGTCGTTCCACAGGGTCGGCAGGCACCCCGGGGGGAGGGGAAGTTTGATCGCTATGATGCCGTCCTCTCCGGCGGGGAGTTCGTTCCCCTCGGAATCCACGATCTGGACGTTGTAACCGGGGACGGCTTTTGTCGGAGATCCCGCTTTGACAGGAAAGGGTTTGATCCCCATACAGTTTGCGGCAATACCCCACCCCGTTTCCGTCTGCCACCAGTGGTCGATGACCGGTATCTTCAACATGTCGGATGCCCAGTGATAAGTGTCGGGATCGAGCCGTTCGCCAGCAAGAAAAAGATACCGCAGGGCGGTGATATCATATTTCTTCAGGTATTCGGCTTCCGGATCCTCCTTTTTGATGGCGCGAAATGCCGTGGGGGCCGTGAACAGGACGGAGACGCCATGCTGGGAGATGACCCGCCAGAATGCCCCGGGGTCGGGGGTCCCGACCGGTTTCCCCTCGTATACGATCGTTGTGCAGCCTGCCAGGAGGGGGGCGTACACGATGTACGAATGACCGACGACCCATCCCACGTCGGATGCCGCCCAGTAGACCTCACCCGGCTGTACGCCGTAGAGGTATTTCATCGACCATTTCAGGGCGACGGCGTGGCCGCCGTTGTCGCGCATGACCCCCTTCGGTTTGCCGGTTGTCCCGGATGTATAGAGGATGTACAGGGGGTCCGTCGCCGTCACGGCGACGCAGTCCGCCGGCTGTGCCGTATTCATCAATGTTTCCCAGTCGAAATCCCGGCCCGAGACAAGGTCTGCCTCGATCTGGGGGCGCTGGAAGATAACGCATTTCTCCGGTTTGTGATCGGATATCTCGATTGCCTCATCCAGGAGCGGTTTGTAGGGGAGGACCTTTTTCCCTTCGATGCCGCAGGATGCGGAGACGATGACCTTCGGTTTTGCGTCGTCGATCCGGATGGCCAGTTCATTGGGGGCAAACCCCCCGAACACCACGGAGTGCACCGCACCGATCCTCGCGCAGGCGAGCATGGCAACCGGGGCCTCCGGGATCATCGGCATGTAGATGATGACCGTGTCCCCCTTCGATACCCCAAGGTCTCTCAGGGCGCCCGCAAATCTCGAGACTTTATCCAAGAGCTCACCGTAGGATATCTTCTTCACGGTGTCCGTTACCGGGCTGTCGTAGATGATGGCCGTCTGGTCTTTCCGGCCGCTCTGTACGTGATAGTCCACCGCGTTGTAGCAGGTGTTCAGCTCGCCTCCGGCAAACCACCGGTAAAACGGCTTGTTAGTATCATCCAGGACCCTGTCCCACTGTTTTTCCCACTGTACCTCCCGGGCAGCCTCTCCCCAGAACTGGTCGGGATGGTTGATAGAGCGTTCGTAGATTTCAGAATAATCAGCTGTCATGTAATTCCCTTCCTTTTCTTGTTGCGTTTTTCCCCCGGACCGTGAACGTACCCGTTTGAACCGTATTCTCCCGAGACCGACGCCCCCCCCGACACCTTCAGGTGTTACCTCCGATTGAACCGCCACATCGCTGGCGTCCCCAGATATTGACCCCGCGGATATAGGGAGGACTCATAGCATTTCTCGCGGGACGTAGGCAAGAGAAAAGGACAATCCGGGGTAGAGAGACTGTCCTGTGCAGTTCCCCTGCGGTGCAGGCGGTGTCATATGTGGCTGTTCCCATGCGCATTCAAGAAAAATCCCGTTTGAGTGCCTGCCAGGTGTTTCCTCCTTGATGGGGAGAAGGGGATTTTCCGGCGTGAGATCCTGCTGCATAACGCGGAAACGTTTCTCCTTGTCACGATTCCCGGGAGGTATATACCCCTTTCCTTCTTTCAAGCTCGGCGGAATACCGATCTCTCAACAGCTGCAGAAAAGAGACGATCGTGGAGTAGATAAACCTGTTGTCTTCGGTCCCTTCCTGCTCGACGACGGGTTTGACCTGTTCGAAATCTTCGAGCTGTTCGTCGAGGGAGATGATTTCCTGCTCGAACTGGCGGAGGATATCCTCCTTGTCGAGGAATCTGAAAAAAAACAGCTTCACAAGGAAGTCAAAGTCATAATCTATGGGATTTGGCGATCCTACAAGGCTTTGCCTGAAGAGCCTTTTCCCTTCATCGGTTATGGTGTACATATGTTTGTTGGGCTTGCCGGTTTGAAAGACCACCTCTTTCTTTACCAGGTTGGCCGTTTCGAGTTTCCGAAGTGCGGGATAGATCTGATTGAGACTCAGGTTGTACGCTATCATCATCTTTCCGGTGATATTCTTTATCTTGTAGCCGGTCTTCGGGCCGGACATGAGAAAACCGAGAATCATCATATCTGTTTCCATGGATGTCTCCCCTGAAGTCACCTTTAATACAACCAGTTTATAATAATATATCCTCCGAGAAAATATAGGAATGAAAATCGCATGTCAAGGCAATTATTCGATTGCACACCCACCCGGGATGGCACGTTGCCCGTGACTTTTTACGATTTTTACTGCACCAGCGACTGCGGAATGTCCAGGGGGACATCGACGGGTTTTACAAACCTGTCCATGCGGTCTTTGGTGTTGGACAGATTGAGCTTATCGAACAGGAATGAGAACTTGTCCTCCAATTCCGCCCCCAGCGCCTTCAAGATATCGGGCGGGAGGTTCCACATATCCTCCTTGAAGCGGCCGAATCCCTTTTTTCTGGTCTTGTAGATGAACTGCTCGTCGGTGTCGTTTTTCTTTTGTTCACCCTTCAGGTCGGTGTTGATGTAGCCGTATACCCTGTCTTTCAGGTCCGCGGGGAAGTGGCTGCTGTCATAGATGATATTTTGGAATCCGGTTGCCAGGTGTATCTCCGAGGTCTCCGTCTTCGGAAAGCGGTCGAACGCCTCGTCGGGGAGGGTTGACGCGCCGTGCTGAACGGCGCCCGACAGGCCGTATCGAGATTTTGCCACACGGGAAATCTCCTCCAGGGTATCGAAGTCTATCTTCACCTCCGCGATCGAACCGTCGGGGAGTGGAACACCCCCGTGGGTTGTCCCCGTCTGGATACTGATCTTGCTGATCCCCTTCAGTTCCGTACCCTTCTCGCGGAGCTTTTCGAGATACCCGTCCATGAAGGCGGTAAATTCCTCGACGGTGGTGTTCTTGTCCCCGATCTCCCCGATCTCCCCGCCGATCGATACCGTCACGCCTGCCGGTTCTATCCCGCGTATCATGGCGGTTATCTCCGCGGTTATCGAACAGTTTCCCTCCTGCTGCTCCCGGATAGTGGGCCTGCTGAGGTCGACCACGGTGGAGGCGTCGATGTCGATGTTGTAGAAGCCTCCCTCGATCCCCTCCCGTACCAGTGATCTGATTGCCTCGATCTCCACTTCCGGGTCGTCGGCGTATTTTTTCGCGTTGATCTGGAAATGGTCTCCCTGCAGGAAGAGGGGGCCGGTGTACCCGCTCTTGATGGCGGCGGCGGTCACCACGGCGGTATATTCCGAGGGACGCTGGTCGGTGTACCCGATCTCCGAGCGTGCGATTTCAAAGATGACAGGTCCGGCACCGGCCCTGATGGCCGCGCGTAATACCGCCTGGGCGCTGTAATAGGTGATGCCGCGCAGGTTGATCGCGGGTACTGTGAATCCGGAAACAGCGCCCTTTCCCATCGCCTCGTACAGGGTCTGGATCGACGAGGCCACGCACCCCAGACGTACGCCGGCCCTTCGGATCAACCACCGTGCGGATGCCTTCACCTCGCTGTCTGTGCTGAATACGGCGGAGTACACCAGGTCGTCGATCAGTGTGTCCCGCAGGCGGTTTTCGTCCGCTATGACGACGTCCCCGCCGTCGATCGCCAGCACACCGGTGATGTTTTGCTTCAATTGATCAATGTTCCGATAAATCATGACATGTCCCTCTGCACATAGGTTCGGTATCTATACCGTGTTGCGGTAACAAATCAATTCCCCAGGAATGTTTTCGCCTTCTCCACCTCGTACCTGCTCCCCATATAAATGGGACAGCGCTGATCGAGCGCCTCCGGTCGTATCGAAAGGATGCGCTCCCTTCCGTCCGTGGCCATTCCCCCCGCCTGTTCGACAAGAAATGCCATGGGCTGGAGCTCGAAGATGAGGCGCAGCTTGCCCCCCGGGCTCCCCTTCAGCGCCGGGTAGGAGAAGATCCCCCCCCTTTTTATCAGGATATGGTTGATATCGGAGATGAACGCGCCGCTGTACCGCAGCTTGTACCCCTCGTCCTCCAGCTCCTGGATGTATGCAAGGTGTTCGGGTGTCCAGTCTCTCCTGAGTCCCCCGGCACCCAGTATCTCTCCCCGTTCCTTGAGCGTGATGTTTTCCCCGGAGAGGACATATTCTCCCTCCCTGTTGAGGACGAATTCGTGGGCTCCGTTCCCCGCCGAGTAGATCACCGTGATCAGAGGCCCGTAGGCGATCGACATTGCGGCGACGAGGGTCTTGTCCCCGCCGTCCAGGATGGAGCTCTTGTGGATGCCGATAATGGTCCCGATGGAGAGATTGACATCCACCAGAGAAGAACCGTCCAGAGGATCGGCAGTTACGATGTACTTCTCCTGTCCCTTCCCCACCTGAACGATGGAATCCCTCTCCTCGGAGGCATAGTGGCTGACGAAGCCCGAGAATTCGAGCTGGCGTTTTATGATCTCGTCGGAACTCATATCCAGGGCAAGCTGTTCCTCGCCGTAGATGTTTTCACAACCGGCCAGCTTTCTGTTGGACTCCTGGATCTTGGAGTAGACGTATTTCCCAGTGACGGCTATCTGCCAGATGAGTCTGCGCAGTTCCAGATCGATACCGGCCATCCACATGTGCCGTCTCAGGTCGATGAAGTGCTTAGTGGCGTCAGATATGTTTTCCATGATAATCCTCTCTGAAATACGTATCAGAAATCTCTAACAGGGAGCCCTGTTTTATACAAGTAATTTTTTGGGAATCGGCCGTCGTACTGCCGCTCGGGGCGAATCGAGATCCCCCCGGAGAGGTTGTGATATATGGCAGACAAATGTGTGGCACAAGAAAACTCATGTACTACTGCGGGATATCAGGATGACCGCGGCATAACGGCAGGCACCGGTACAACAGCAGCGCCCGGCCGGCAGCGAAGCAGTACCGGCCGGGGATGCAATTCCTCTGTTCCTATTCCCCCGTGAAGTTCGGTTTCCGTTTTTCCGCGAAGGCCGTCATTGCTTCGACACAGTCCTTCGAGGTGAGGAGGATCATATTTTTGTGGACTGCCAGCGATATTCCTTCGCGGACCGTCGCCGTCCGGCTGTAGTTGAGGACCTCCTTGGTACTCTGGACCCCCAGGGGGGCGCTCTCCTTGATCTCTTCGGCCAGTTTGTTCGCTCCGGCCATCAGGGCCTCCTGATCCGGGTAGACGTCGATCACCAGCCCCATCCGCTCGACTTCCCTGGCCGAGAAGAACCGTCCCGTGTAGGCCATCTGCCGGGTGAATGCCTGGCCGATGATGTAGGGGAGCCGCTGGAGGACACCCATATCGGCGACGATGCCGATCCGTGCCTCGCGGAGGGTGAAGGTCGCGTCCTCGGTGCAGAGGCGCAGGTCGCATGCCGAGATGATATCGAGGCCGGCGCCGACGCATATCCCGTGGACGGCGGCGATGACCGGTTTTCTGCACTCCTCGATGACGTGGCAGCAGTCGAATATCGCCCGGTCGTCGACGGGGATGTTGAGCATGTTTTTCGGCTTGCCGATCAGGCCCCGCGACATGGCGTCCTTCAGGTCGAGCCCCGCGGAGAAGATCCGGGCGTTGCTCTTCAGGATGATGACCCAGATATCCTGCATCGTGTTCAATTCGGTAAATACGTCGACGATCTCCTGCGCGAAATCCATGCTGAGGGCGTTGAGGCTCTCCGTCCTGTTCAGTGCCACCGTCGCGACGTGGTCCTCCGTCGTTACTTCAATCCATTGATACTCCATAATCACCGTCCCTCTCGTTCGTATTTATTGTGCTGGGAGAGCATTACCACCAAAGCGGAAAAAATACAATCGGAAGAGGAGAAGAAAGGAGACACTGGCAACTGGAAAATGTCCGGGGGGGTGTGGTAGGGTACCTCCAAGGAGGTGCGGGTATGGCGGATATATCGCAGATCGATTATGGCGTTCTCGACCGACCGGAGATCCTGAACTTTCTCTTCTACCCCCGCCGGGAGGATTCCCCTCCGCGGCCCGGAGGAGGTGCCCACGACCTGCAGATACCGGTGGACGAGCAGGTGACGATCGGGGCCCGTTTCCACCACGCCCATGCGGCGGCCCCCACGATCCTCTTCTTCCACGGGAACGGCGAGATCGTCGCCGACTACGATGATCTCGGTCCCCTGTACGTGCAGGAGGGGATCAACTTCCTCCCCGTCGACTACCGGGGATACGGCCGCTCCACCGGGATACCTACGGTCACGGCGATGATGCGCGACTGTCACACCATCTTCGCGTACGTCCTGAACTGGCTCGCCGACGGGGGATATCCGGGCCCCGTGGTGGTCATGGGGCGGTCACTGGGGAGCGCCTCGGCCCTCGAGATCGCAGCGCACTACGGAGAACGGATCGCGGGCCTGATCATCGAGAGCGGTTTCGCCTACCTGATGCCGCTCCTCCGGCTGATTGGCGTCTCCCCGCTCAGGCTGGGGATTACCGAGGAGGACGGCTGTCAGAATATTCAGAAGATCAGGACCTTCGACCGACCCACGCTGATCATCCACGCCCAGTTCGATCAGATTATCCCCCTGAGCGACGGCGAGGCCCTCTACGAGGCATCGGCGGCCGAAGACAAGCGTCTCCTCGTCATCCCCGGGGCGGACCACAACACGATATTTGTGCGAGGGTTCAGGGAATACATGGCGGCGATCGGGGATTTTTTTAAACGGATTACCGGGTAATCAGTCCTCTCTCTCAGAAGGGAAGAATCCGATCTCCCTGGCAAAGGCAAACTGTCGCTGCCAGGGGACGTGCGGGTGGGTCCGGGTGATGATCTCCTCACCCAGCCGTTGCAGGGATGCGTGATCGATGGTCACCGGGTGGTAGCCGCCGATGAAACCCATGTCGGGGGCGATGATCTCGGCCTTTCCCGGCAGACAGTCGCAGTCGGCGCTGACCCTGACCAGGGCATTGATGAGAACGGTCTTTTTGCCGATGCGTTTCCAAGCCGCCGCCGCGGTTTCCACCAGCTTTTCCTGGAAGACGCTCGAATCGGCCGAGAAGAAGATCTCCAGCGCCATCACGGGACACTGGCCGATACACTGCGCGCAGCCGATACACCGCTCCAGATCATAGGTGGGCAGTTCGTCGCCGGAGATCTGCGCGGCTCCGGTGGGGCACACATCGGCGCAGACGCCGCAGCGGGTACACCGCTCCTCGATGAGAGAGGGTTTGGCGTCCGCGTGCATACGCTGTTTCTGGGCCCGCGAGGCGAACCCCATCGAGAGATTCTTGATCGCGCCGCCGAACCCCGATCCCAGGTGCCCCTTGAAATGCGAGAAGATGACGAACCCCGCCGTCCGGTCGATGACGGCCCCCGTCTGCACCGTGGGGAAGTGCCGCAGGCCGCAGGGGATATCGACTACCTCGTTCCCTTCGAGGCCGTCCCCGATCACGACCTCGCAGCCGAGAAAGTCCTCCGTGTACCCGTGCCCTGCCGCCGTCTCGAGGGAATCTCTCCCGTCGCGGCGCCCGCCGGAATAGAGGACCGTCGTGTCGAAGACGAAGGGGCGTGCCCCGCCGGCCTGAAACCATCGGACGATCTCCCGCGCGTACACCGGCGGCAGGTAGCTGTTATTCCCCCGCTCCCCCCAGTGGAGCTTCACGCCGACGGAATCACCCGCGCGGAAGGGGTAGCGCATCTTCGTGAGGAGCCTTTGCAGGGCCGTCACGGCCTCCTGCTCTGATCCCCGTGCTTCGGAAAAGAGAATATCCATGAGGAGACCTTACTATAATTCCCCCCGCAGGAAAACGTAAAAATCGGAACAGGGAAGGGGAGTGATAGAGAGACGGTGGCGACGATTTTTGAAAAGAGTGAATCAGGTATTGACAAACCATATCCAAAGTGGTTCATTGGTTGTGCTACAAAGGGGGGGTTGTAAAAAAGGAGCGGAAAGGTGAGCAATCACGCACGAAGCCCTGTCTCTCACAATAAGAGACGGGGCTTCGTGTTTGTGGGGG
>Ga0272443_10001491_pt1 | contig 33773 bp, 24 predicted proteins | sample SSMAcet12_FD_193581 | JGI IMG/M metagenome (GOLD analysis project Ga0272443, IMG submission 193581) | Marine sediment archaeal communities from Little Sippewissett salt marsh, Falmouth, MA, United States - SSM-Acet-12 | ecosystem: Environmental > Aquatic > Marine > Wetlands > Sediment ... | reverse complement strand
TAATGCCGCGCTAAACGAAGTTCCGCACTGAGGGCGATTCCGCGAGAGCTTGCTCTCAGCGGTAGTAAAGCCCGTAAGGGCGGGACCAAATTGCGTTTAGCGACTTTGTTCGGGCACGTTTTGGCTTGATGCACAGCTAAAGCTGATTACTTTAATAAAAGTACTAAAGCAATTTGGTTTAGCGCGGCATTCAGGCACATTTCTTTTGGATGCAGGAGTCCCGCCTTGGCGGGACGAGCAGACAAAAGTTCAGCTTTAGCTGAATGTGCCTGAACTTATGTGCAAATCAAAATTAAGTTTATTTTTTTCGACTCGCAAATACTTTAAGTTGTTTTAATTTAACGTGATATGATTTGAAAATTGTCGAGACCGGGTATGAGTGTTTGCAAAAAATATTTTATGATGATGGACAGCCGTAAGACATCGTTTTAAAGTCAAGGAAAAGCTGTTACGGGAAGATTCTCACCGGATGATGAACCTGCAGACATGGTCCCCCTCGGGATGCATAAAACGGACAAAATAGGTACCCTGCGGCAATCCGTCGAGCGGGATGACCAACCGGCCGAAGGCCTGATCCACCGATCTCAATGTCCGTCCCATCAGGTCGCTGATGGTCAGATCGACTCCCAGCGGTACATCAACTGTGAGCTGGTCATGTGCCGGGTTGGGATATATCCTGAAAAGCGGGGCCGCAGGATGCTGCAAAATCGATACCGCCGGGTCCGGGGTCACCGTCACAGTCCATTCCTGCATGGTCACCTGGTCCTCTGCTGTGACAGTGTACACCACAGCATTCGAGAAATCGGTCGCAACTTCACCAGGAGGATCCACAGTCGCCCCGGGAGACAACTCGATGAAGGGTACCAGCGATGAGAGGTCGGCATTCTTTTCCACCTCGATGCTGATACTGGCATTTTCATTGTCGATCAATGCCGGGCCCGTCTGCTCGTTGAATGAAAAAGAGAGAATTTTTGTTTCCGTGTTGGGCAGCACCACCACGATCACTGTCCAAGTCTGAATCGTTACACCATCTTCTGCCGTTACTGTGAAGAGCACAGGATCGGTAAAATCCACAGGCGTACCGCCGGCCGGATCCACCGCAGCGCCCGGAGATACTTCGATCAGGGGGACCAAAGCATCCACAGCTGTTCCATAGGGTACAGCAAAAGTAACGAGATGTGATACCGTATCAATCCCCATTGCACCTTCCAGACCTTCGATGGAGAAGGATGTGATATCTGTTTCTTCGGAAGGCGCGGCCACTTTCACATAAACGGTCCATTCCTGCATCGTTTTCCCATCCTCGGCAATGACCGTATAGACCACCGGGAATGTAAAATCGTATGTTGTACGATCCGTTGATTCGATGCTGGCACCTTCAGAGATCCTGATCACAGGAGAGAGTGCGGTCAGGTCGGTCCCGTATTTTACCTCCACATGGACCTCATGGCTGGCTGTATCAATGACAGCGGGGCCCGTCTCTTCCGGGACGGAGAATTCAAGGATATCCGTCTCTGTACTCGGAGGCAGGAGCACAGTCACAACCCATCTCTGTGTGGTTATTTCATCCTGTGCGGTCACAGTGTATGTCACCGGTTCCGTGAAATCCGCCAGCATCCCCACTTCCGGCTCCACGGTGGCTCCCCTGGACAGGATGATCCGGTCCGGGGCCAGGGATGTAATATCCGTTCCGCCGGGAACGTCCAGCGTGATCGTTCCCTCTTCCGGATCGATCACAGCCGGTCCCGTCTGTTCCGGGATTGAGAAATCCAGAATTGCCGTCTCCTTGTTGTCCGGGAGGCGGACCACCGAAAGGTCATCAAACAGGATCCTCCCCGTGGTGGCAGGGGGCACCTTGCCTGCCCGCATGCCCAGGCACAGGTAACCGTCCGCAAAGTCAGATTCAAACGTAATGGTGTCCACGACAAGGAACCAGTCCGGGGTTGTAATCGGGTCCGGGTTCCCGGAATAAAGGATTGAATTATTCTGCGCATTGTTCCAGTAGATGGACACACTTGCTCCCTTTCCCTGCTCCAGGACTTTTATCCAGCCGGAAACCTTGTAGGTTTTGTGCGCGGTGAATATAATGGGCGCGTGTACGCTGTCCGAATACATGTAGGTCCACATGTTTGACTTGTCGTTTCTCAATTCAAGGCTTCTTGACCCGGTGTGGAATACGGTAGTATTCGGCATGGCAACGGCAGTGGAGGAGGATGGATCGGTGTATGAAAGCACCCAGAGGCTGTCCCATTGCGTAAATGCCTCAAATCCCCCATTCTGCACAATATTCTGGGATGGAGCGTACAGTGACAAAAAGGACAATATGACGATGGTACTTCCTGCTTTTTTCATGGCTGCCCTCCGTAAAATCCGTAGTACATGACCTGACGGATCATATAATTCCCAGTTTATGAATATACGGCCGTTTCTAATCCATTTCCATTCAACTTATGAACATGTGTTTTTAAAAGCCAATCATCATGCCCGGATGGATTGGCTCTCCGTATATTACGTTGTACGGCAATGGTAAGGAACAGGTTACAGGGACAGGTTCCTACAATCCCAGGAACTGGATGCCCACCCCGGAGAAAAGGATGATCAGGCCGGCAAACAGATGCAGCTGATGCTCCTTCCCTTCGAACTTCAGGAGGGAGAGTCCCTGGTACCCGAGAAGAACCACCAGCAACATGGTAAATATCGTGGCCACTCCAAAAACCAGGGCCACCAGGAAAACCCCGGACATGCTTTTTTCGGCAGCCGGATAGATGAGCATGGGGATCAGCACCTCGCAGGGACCGAATACAAAGATCAGGAACAGGATCCAGGGAGTGAGACTCCCCGCATCCCGGTCATCCGGATCATGGATATCCAGATGAAGGGTCCTGTTCCGGAGGGACGGCGGAAGCAGAAATGTAGGAAGATGTACATGGGCTCCCCGCCTGAGGAACCTGTAAAGACCGTAGGCACTGTAAAGGATGCCGAATGCGATCAGCATCCATCCCACAAGGCTCCCCCGGCCCGCCTCGATGGATTCCAGCCTGCTCAGGCTGATCCCGAGCGCAATACCCGCAAGTCCCAGAAGTACGGAACTCCCCACGTGGCCCACTCCCGAAATGAATGTGATCCAGAGGGTCCTTGACCTGGTCCACCCCCGCGCCCTGCTGAGAACGATAAATGGAAGATAGTGGTCGGGGCCAAGCAGGGTATGGACCACTCCAAGGGTGGCCGCGGAAATGACGAGCAGTGAGATTTCATCCATCCTGCAATCAGTTTGTGATGGTTTAATGTATATCAGTCAAACCTGGTCATGATCAGTCTTCCGTGCAAAACCCCTTTTTCCGAGATCAGCCTGTCGGAAAGTTCCGTCAGCCTTGCGGAGATCCCTTTCACGGCAATCACCTCCAGGCTGTGATCCTCGTTGAGTGTGAAGCGCTGCACCGAAAGCACCTCTTCCGGATACTCCCTTTCGATCCCTGCAATGTGTGTGGCAATCTCCCGCCGGTGGTGATCGTAAACCAGGGTGATCGCCCCTGCCACCCGGTTGTTGCACAACCATTTTTTCTCAACGATATGTTTGCTGACCAGCTGCCGGAGTGCCTGGGAACGATTGGTGAACCTGTTCTCTGTCACGTATTCGTCCAGCGCATCCAGAATGTCCTGTTCAAATGATACCCCGAATCTGACAACCGACATCGTGTTACGTTTTTAGTCACCGGTGTGATGGCCGGACAATTTACAGATAATTTCCGTGGAAGAAAAGCAGTGGCCTGGCCGGTTTCTGTTTTCCCTGAAACTCGCCCTGAGGAGTATCTTCTTCGTTACTCGTATCTCAGGCTGTTCACCGGATTCATCCGGGCAACCCGGTAGGCGTGGAATACCACCGTGACCAGGGATACCAGCACTGAAAGCAGGAAAGCCAGGATGAACACCTGCACCTTCAGGTCCACGCTGTAGCTGAAGATCTGAAGGATCCGCTTCATGACAAGGTAAGCCGCCGGCAGGGCGATCAGGTTGGAGAGGATCACCAGTTTCATGAATTCCGAGAGCAGGAGCTTCATAATGTTCCCCTTATGCGCACCCATTGCCTTGCGGATCCCAACCTCCTTTGTCCTCCTGTTGCTGTTGAAGATGGACAGCCCGACAAGTCCCATGATGGCGATCAGGATGGTCAGGAATGCGAATATCCTGAAAACAAGCATGATCCCGTCGGAATTCTCCAGGGCTTCGTAGGTGTAGTCGCTCACAAACTCGTATTCAAATTCGTATCCGGGATTATGCTGCCGGAATACCTCCCCGATGGTGGCGATCTGATCTGCCGATATGCCGGGGGAAACCCTGATGAAAATGTAATCCTGCACCGGATTGAATACATATATCAGGGCCTGATCACTGAATAACTCGATATTGAAGGGGAAGAAATTGATATTTTCCGTCACCCCCAGCACCGTCCGGTCTTCTCCAAACAGGTAAAAGGTGTGTCCCACCGGCTCTTCCCAGCCCAGAAGCTCCATTGTTGAACGGTTGATCACCACATACTTGCTGTTCAGGCTGTCATTGCCTTCCCGGTAGTAAGCCCCTTCGAGCAATTCGATATCAAATGCGGAGAGGAAGCCGGCATCGGTCCGCAGAATGACGGCCAGCTTGTTGTGCGCCCCTTCCCTTTCCCCCCAATCGATTTCTCCGCTGTTCACCATGACAGGAACCGCCGAGCCGGAAGCGACCTGCTCCACGAAATGCAACCCGGCCAGATCCTGTTTGAGTGCAGGATAATTATCCCATATCTTTCCCTGTGTCCGGACGTATATCACATCTTCCCGGTTAAAACCCAGATCCGCTTCCTTCAGGTAGATGTATTGCCGGTTGGTGAAGATGATGAGGATGATGAAAAAGACTGAAAATGTGAACTGGACCACGGTCAGCACCTTCCGGGACCTTCTTCCACCCTTGTACCCGTTGGGTGACATCCCCTGGAGGAATGCAGGAGGCCGGAATCCGGCGATCTTTACCGCCGGGTACAGTCCCGCCAGCAGACCGGTTCCAACATAAATCAGAAATACTTTCGACCAGTATTCGAAACCCGATCGGTCTGGTTTCAGGCTGACCCCGAAAGTTCTGGAGATCGCCGGACCCATCTGTTCTTCCAGGAAGAATCCGAGATACAGTGCCACCAGCAGGAGAAGATATGTCTCGGCCATGAACTGGATGATCAGCTGAGCTTTGCCGGCACCGGCGCTTTTCCGGATGGCGATCTCCTTCAACCGCCTGGATGAATAGGCGGTGGTCAGGTTCACAAAATTGATGCAGGCGATGCAAAGAATCACCACCGCCATGATCATGTTGATGTAGATACCGATGTAACTTCTGCTTTCTCCGTAGGTGTGGAGCCTGGTAAGCGGATCCAGGTAGAACCAGGCATCAAAGTCCGCTTCGAAATGGTCTTTCACATATGCATTGATCTTCCTGTTGAGTGCCTCCAGGTCAGTTCCCCCCGCAACCTTGAAATTGCTGTGGTAAATGGTGCCGCCGTATCCGTTCACCGGATAACCCAGCTCTTCCATGATTTGAAATCCAAGCAATGCACGGAACTGATAGGAGGAATTCTCAGGAGGATCCGCAGCCACACCGGCTACCTCGAAATACCCCCCTTCCCCGATCCGGATGGTCTTCCCCAGCGCATTACTGTCCCCGAACAGTTTCCCGGCCAGGCTCTCTGTGATCACCATATGATTTCGCTCCGCGAAAAGCTCATCCCTGTTTCCTGCAAGCAACTCGAATGAGAAAAAATCAAAGAAACTGCTGTCCACCGCCAGCACTTCATCCTCGTGAAAATAGCGCAGAGATGCCCCGTTCTCAACATTTTCCGCGGGAACACCCAGCTCAAAATCAAGTGGTGAGCTCACCCGGCAGCTGGCAAAGACCGAAGGAAACTGCTCGGGCAGTACACTGGCAAAGATCCCCCCTGTCCGGTCGGCATCGTACTCGGAACCATTCATCGTCAGCCTCGCCCGCAGAAAATACATTTGTTCGATATCCTCGTGGAAACTGTCAAAACCCAGATCATACCTGGTCCAGGTCCAGAAGCTGAGGAACAGGCCGAAACCCACGGCCATTCCAACCAGGTTGATCAGTGTGACCACTTTGTTCCTCCAGAGGCTGCGCAGTGCTATTACGAAATAGTTCCGTATCATGATCTTTGTTTCCCTGTTCTGTTACAATTTCATGCCAATGGCGTCAAACCAGTGATATGCAATGAATTGATCGCTATGATAAATTGCGATGGTGTCGGATAATCCGACACCCCCTGTACATGATTGCAACACCCGGGTAAATGTACGACAGATTGGCACCGGTACAAGCGATTTGATGGAACTGTAATTCCTGATGAGGTGAGTTATCCTTATATTTGACATCCATAATGACCTGAAACCAATGAAACCACTTGCCGTATTACCGATTCCGTACCTGTTGATTTTCCTGAACATTTCCTGTGCGCTGGCGCAGGAACTGATGCCCGGTCCCGAACGGGGAAAGCTTCCCTGCTGGACCCATTTCCGGGGAAGCAACCTGGACGGGATCTCGGATGAAAAAAACCTGCCGGTCATCTGGAACGACAGCACCCGCGTGACCTGGAAGACGCCCATCGAGGGAAAGGGCTGGTCCTCGCCGGTTGTTTACGGGAACCAGGTCTGGCTTACCACGGCTACCCTGGAGGGCAGGGAAATGCGGGCGGTATGCCTGGACCTGTACTCCGGAAAGTTCCTGCATAACCTGGTCATATTCAGACCCGACACCCTGCACAGGATCCATGCGGTCAACTCCTACGCCACACCTACTTCAGCCATTGAGGAGGGTTTTCTTTATGTGCATTTCGGACGGTACGGGACAGGTTGTGTGAATACCGGGAACGGCAGCATTGTCTGGAAAAGGACCGACCTGCAGTGCGAACATGTCCAGGGGCCGGGTTCTTCACTCCTGCTGTACAGGGATAAACTGATCGTACACCTGGAAGGAACAGATGTCCAGCAGATCTTTGCGCTGGACAAGCAGACCGGGAAGATTATCTGGAAAACAGAACGCCCGCAGGAATGCTACGATCCACTGGATGAAATCGGGAAGAAAGCTTACATTACGCCTCTGATTGTGAATGCCGGCGGACGCGACCTGATGATCAGCAACGGGTCAGCGGTATGCATCGCCTATGATCCCGATACCGGGGAAGAGGTATGGCGGATCGTCCGGGGGGAAGATTCCACCATCGCCATGCCCCTGGAATATGAAGGGACCGTCTTCTATTATACCAGTTTTATTACCGGATCGAACGGTAGAAAGCACGCGGAATTGGTGGCCGTGGACCCGGACGGGAACGGGGACATTGCCGAAACCAATATCCTGTGGAAAAGGGATTTTCCAATCCTGCAACTCCTCACCCCGGTGATCCGGGAGGGGATCCTGTACACGGTAGACTCCGGGGGGATGCTCAGCTGCCTGGATACGCAAACCGGCAAGATCCTCTGGTCCGGACGTCTGAAAGGTAAATACAATGCATCCCCGGTCTATGCGGACGGGCATGTCTATTTCTGCTCTACCAGTGGAAAGACCGTCGTGCTAAAAACAGGCACAAAACCTGAGGTTGTTGCAGAGAATCAGCTGGATGGTGATATCTGGGCCACCCCTGCCATCGTTGGCGGGGCGCTCCTGATTCGTACCAGCGGGTATCTGTATAAGATACAATGAATGACCGAACCATCAATCGAACCTGGTCATGATCAGTTTGCCTTGCTGAATACCTTTTTCAGAGATCAGCCTGTCGGAAATTCCGACTGATGGTGTCCATGATCACGACAATGAAGTAAATTTACGACAGAATAACATCGCTGCAAGTGTCACAAAAAGAAGGGACCATCCTGGTAGTGGATGACAACAACGATCTGCTGATCGCGTTGCGCGTATTCCTTTCCCGCCACTTTGCCAGTGTCATCACGCTCAGGAATCCCAACCTGATCCCCGAAACACTGGAAAAACAAACCTTTGATGTCATCCTGCTGGACATGAATTTCCGCGCCGGTATCGCTTCAGGGAATGAAGGGATCTACTGGCTGCACCGGATCCTTGAAACGGACCCCGATGCCACCGTGGTCTTTATCACCGCCTTCGGGGATGTGGAACTGGCCGTAAAATCCATGAAGGAAGGAGCCGCCGATTTTATCATGAAATCGTGGGATGAGCAGAAGATCCTGTCCACCGTGATGGCCGCCTTTGAACTGAGAAAGAGCAGGCTTCAGGTGGCCCTTCTGAAAAAGAAGCAGGCCCACCTGAGCAGGGAACTGGAAAAGGATTTGCATGTCTGTTACTGCCAGTCAGCAGCCATGAAAGAACTGAATGACATGGTCCGCAAGGTCGCCGGTACCGATGCGAACGTCCTGGTGCTCGGGGAGAACGGGACCGGCAAGGAAATTTTGGCCAGGGAGATCCACAGGCTGTCGAAACGCAGCGGGGAGATCTTCGTCAAGGTGGACCTGGGTGCACTTCCGGAAACGCTTTTTGAAAGTGAACTCTTCGGTCACCGGAAGGGTGCATTCACCGATGCCAGGGAGGATCGAGACGGACGTTTTGTGATCGCTTCCGGCGGGACCATATTCCTGGATGAGATCGGCAACCTCCCGCTGTCGCTGCAGAGCAAGCTTCTTTCAGTGATCCAGAGCCGGGAAGTATATCCCGTGGGATCCTCCACCCCCACCTCTGCAGATGTGCGGATCATATCGGCTACCAATATGCCCATCAGGGAGTTGGTCGCAGGTAACCGGTTCCGGGAAGACCTGTATTACCGGATCAACGCCATCCAGCTGGAGATCCCGCCCCTGCGTGACAGGAAGGAGGATATCCCCGTCCTGGCCCGGTTCTTCCTAAGGAAATACAGTCTCCAGTACAAAAAACCGGAACTGAAGCTGACCGATAAAACCTTGAAACGCCTGACGGACCACCACTGGCCGGGGAACATCAGGGAACTGGAGCATGCCGTCGAAAAAGCCGTGATCCTTTCGGAGGAACGGACCATCTCTGCAGAACACCTGTTTGCCCGGTCACAGCCGGCGCACCCGGATCAGATGCCCGTCAGCCTGAACCTGGAGGAGCAGGAGAAACAGATCATCGCCCGCGCCATGAGGCAGGAAAAGGGGAACATCAGCTCGGCAGCAAGAAAACTGGGGATCAACCGCTCAACACTCTATATGAAATTGAAGAAGCATGGTATTTAGCCGCTTCATATGGATTACCCTGATCCTGGCGCTGACCATCCTGATTACTTCCGTTGCGCTGGGTGTTTTCCTTCAAAAGCCGGATTTTCCCGTCACCGTTTCCCTGCTTTGCGGCCTACTGGTACTTCTGACCTTTCTGATGATCCACCACCTTTTCAGGATACGACGGGACCTGATCCGGATGGTGGATGCACTTCGGAACGGGGACGCCACGGTCCAGTTCTCGAAAAATTCGGGCGATCCGTATTTCAGCAGGATCCATGAAGGCTTTAACGACATCATTAAAAATTTCAGGCTCATCAGGCTGGACAGGGAGGCGGAACACCAGTTTTTCAGGGCCACGGTGGACCACATCCGTTTCGGGATGATCGCTTTCGACGGGGAAGGAAGGGTGGAAATGGTGAACCGGTCGTTTCTCGAGCTCTTTCACCTGACCGGTATTGCCAATATTGCAGAAATGGCCAGGGTGAACGGGGATTTACCCCTGTTCATGGAACAGTTGCCCGGAACCGGGGAGGCATTGAAGCGGATCCGGATGAATGGCAGCCATCACCACCTGATTTTTCTGGCTTCCCGGTTCCGGCTGATGCAGCGGGAGATCACCCTGGTGTCGGTCAGGGATATCAGCAGGGAAATTGACCGGAATGAGCTCGAAGCATGGCAGAAACTGATGCGGGTGATGCGGCACGAGATCCTGAACTCCATCACACCCATCAAGATCCTTGCAGGGAACCTGTCCCGGGTGCTTCAGCCCGATGAGGAATCGCCTGCACTCAATGACCTGAGCGAATCTGAACTGGCTGATATCCGGGAAGGGTTGAAAACCATCCACCGGAGGGCCACCGGTTTATCCGGATTCCTGGATGCATATTCGAACCTCTACCGCTCTCCTGAGCCAACAATGGAAAAAGTGAAGGTACAGGTACTGCTCCGGAGGATCCACAACCTTTTCAGGGAACAGTTCATCGAGGAGGGGGTGAACTGCGTAGTGGAATGCACCGGGCCCGACCTGGAAGTGGATATGGATGAAAAAATGGTGGAACATGTCCTGATCAACCTGGTGAAGAATGCGCTGCAGGCCATGCGGTCCGGTCGTGGAAAGAGGCTGATCCTGTCAGGGACCAGGACAGGACGGGATCTGGCCATCGCAGTGACTGACAACGGATCAGGGATACCGGCAGAACAGCTGGAGAGTATTTTTATTCCGTTCTACTCCACCAGGGAAGGGGGCAGCGGGATCGGCCTCAGTTTTTCACAACATGTGATGCGCCTGCATGGCGGATATGTGGATGTGCATTCCGAAGCCGGCAAGGGAAGCACCTTCCGGCTTGTATTCAGGGATCAACCGCAGAAATAATACAAAGATTTCACTAAATTTACCCCCATGAGGTTCAGATTTTACAATGGTGGGTATATCGAAGACCTGGAATCCTACATCAGGCAATACATTGCCGAACACCCTGATGTGGAAATTTATATTGGCACCGATTCAGCAAAAGCGGGCAGCGCGGGAAAGGAACTGACGACGGTGTTCGTGACCACGATCTGTTTCAGGCACCCCGGAAACGGTGTTCATTATATTTACAGCAAGGAAAAAAGACCCAGGATCGGGGATCTCTTCACAAAGATCTGGTCGGAGATCGAAAGGACCAACGAAGTGGCAGCATTTGTGAAACCCCTCATTGGTGAAAGGATCCTGTTCCTCGATCTGGATATCAACAGTGTGAAACAGTATGGGTCCAGCATTGCCTATGCAGCCGCCAACGGTTACCTGATCGGGCAGGGTTACAGTGTGAGATCGAAACCGCAGGCATGGGCCGCCCATGCAGCGGACTGGCTGCTGAAATAGAAGGACCGCCAGTTAAATTGATGATGAAAAAGAAAGTCCATCCACGTCGAATCACGGCAAAAAGTCTGTTCCCGGTGCTGCTGGTGCTGGCCGTCATGGGATCCTCCTGTTCAGGGAAACGTAACCGGCAGGATTTTCAAAAGCCGGAGGATTCACGGCAAATCCTTGAAAACCGGTCTGTTCCGCTCATTTTTGACACGGATGCAAACAACGAGCTGGATGACCAGCACGCGCTGGCATACCTGCTGCTGAACAGGGATTATTTCCGGGTGCTCGGGATCACGGTGAATTCCACCCAATATGGGGGAGGGATCGAAGGACATTACCGGGAGGCCGAGCGGATCCTCACACTGTGTGGTCGCCTGGGCGAGATCCCCATCCTCAGAGGTGCCGAAGGCAGCTTCGGGGAGATACGCGCACATACCGGCAATCCGGGATTTGACGGATCGGAAGCGGTCAATTTCATCATCGAAGAGGCCCGCACGGATAGAGAGGAACCGCTCCTGGTGATCGCAGTGGGGAAACTCACCAACCTTGCCCTTGCCGTGCAAAAAGACCCTGCTCTCATCAACCGGATCCGCATCGTATGGCTGGGATCCAATTATCCTGAACCGGGAGAATATAACCAGGACAATGATACGGCGGCCCTCGGCTACCTGCTCCGCACGAATGTTCCGTTCGAGATGGTGACCGTCCGCAGCGGCAGGCCATCCGGAACGGCAGCGGTCACTGTCACCCGCCAGGAGATCAATGAACGGATGCCGGGGCTCGGTCCCCGGACCGGCCTGACGGTTACCGGGAGACACGGAGGGACCTTTGATAATTTTGGTGATTACTCGGTCAACCTCTTTGAACATATTGAATACGACGGGGTACCCCAGAAACGGTCGCTCTTCGATATGGCGGCAGTGGCCATTGTCAAGAATCCCTCCTGGGCTTCCAGGAAAGAGATCCCCTGCCCGGCACTGATCAACAACCAGTGGATCGATAAACCGGACAATCCGCGGACCATCGTGATCTGGGAAAATTTTCACAGGGATGAGATCATCGCTGATTTCTTCAGAACACTGGAAACGTTTCATAAAACTGATCAAGAATGAAAAGAAGGAAATTTCTCGGGGTTTCCGCCATGTCGGTCCCCCTGATCAGCATGTTCCCCGCAGAACTTACCTCGCTTGTCCGGGAACATGGCAATGGTAAACTGGAGAAACGATCCCTGGGTAAAACCGGGGAAAAACTTTCCATCATCGGATTCGGGGGCATCGTGGTGATGAATGCGACCACCGGACAGGCTTCGGCCCGCGTCAAAGAAGCCATCGATTTCGGGGTCAATTATTTCGATGTGGCCCCCAGTTACGGGAATGCCGAACAGATGCTGGGCCCTGCGCTGAAACCTTACCGGAAAGATGTATTCCTTGCCTGCAAAACGGGCGAAAGGAAAAAGGAAGGTGCCAGAAGGGAACTGGAACAATCGCTGAAAAACATGCAGACCGATCATTTCGACCTGTACCAGCTGCATGCGGTGACCTCGCAGGAGGATGTGGATACCATCTTCAGCAAAGGGGGTGCCATGGAAACCTTCCTGGAAGCCCGGAATGAAGGGAAGGTACGGTTCCTGGGATTCTCCGCCCACTCGGTGGAAGCCGCCATGGCGTTGATGGACCGGTTCGATTTCGATACCATCCTGTTCCCCTTCAATTTTGCCACCTGGTACGCAGGGAACTTCGGTCCGCAGGTATTGGAGCGGGCAAAAGAGAAAAAAATGGGTATCCTGGCGCTGAAGGCCATGGCATGGCGTCCCTGGAAAGAGGGTGAGGAGCGGACCAACGGTAAAACCTGGTACAAACCGCTTCCCGATGAGAAGGAAGCTGCCAGGGGACTCAGGTTTACCCTCTCCCACCCGGTCACCGCCGCGATCCCCCCGGGTCACGAGGATTTCTTTTCCATGGGACTCCGGCTCGCAATGGACTTCAGCCCCATGGGCAAGGAAGAGATCAGGGAGATCAAGGAGTTAGGGCTTGCTACCGAACCTTTATTCCGGTTTCCCATGGAATTATAACTTTTAACAGAAATTGCTGCAACACACCGGTTTTTTTGTTTTACTTAGCGCCGAATCATAAAAGCTGACGGATCATGAAAGAAAGTGATGCTCTCAGGACATCGGAAGAATACAGGGAAGCACTGAAAAAGATGAAACCCTGCATCATCAAGCAGAAACAGCTGGAAAACCCTTACAACGACGAGGACATTCAGAAGGGGATGAACGTGGTCGCCCTCAGCTACGATCTTGCAAGGGATGAAAAATACAGGGAAATGATGACTGTCACCTCCCCCTACACCGGACAGGTCATCAACCGTTACAACCACATCCCGGTCACAAAGGAGGATCTCAGAAAAAAGCAGCAGATGATCCACACCCTGGCCAGGGAGGTTTTCTGCGCCCAGCGCTGCGTGGGCAGCGATGCCCTGCACACCCTGTTCATGGGAACCCACAAAGTGGACAAGAGCAACGATTTCAAGACGGACTACCATGAAAGGTTTAAAAAATACCTGAAATACATCCAGGAGAATGATATCTCCCCCTGTGGCGCGGTCACGGATGCCAAGGGCGACAGGAGCCTGTTCCCCGCGGATCAGCAGGAGAAGGACAGTTATGTGCACATCGTGAAGGAGACCGAAGACGGGATCTATGTGAGCGGGGTCAAGATCCCCATCACCATGAGTCCCTATACGGAAGAGATCATCGTCATTCCCGGTCTTCAGTTCAACAAGGACAATGCGGATTGCGCGGTGGCTTTTGCGGTACCGGCTGACACCGAAGGGGTGGAAATTTTTGTGCTGGGCCCGGAGATCAAGTCACTGAAGGGAAAGCTGAGTCCCACCCACGGCAGAAAATACCTGAACAAGGAAGGCATGGTGGTCTTCAACAACGTGTTCGTCCCCCGGGAACGTGTATTCATGTGCGGGGAATACCGGTTTGCCGCCACTTTTGCGAACATGTTCGCCACCCTTCACAGGTTTGCCTACACCGCGTGCAAGCCGGCAGTCTATGAGAACATGACCGGAGCGGGCATGCTGATCTCGGAGTACAACGGGACCAAGGGGGAGTATTTCCTGAGCAACAATTCCGAGAAGGTATTCGAGATTTACAAGACCGCCATCACGGTCAAAGGCCTGTGCAAGGCTGCCATTGAGGATGCGCGGGAAACGGAAAGCGGGGCAATGATGCCCGACCCCGTCTTTGCGAACATGGGAAAATACATTTCGAGCGAGAATTTTCAAAAGGCCATCAGCACCCTCCAGGACATGGCCGGGGGACTTCCCCCCAATCTTCCCTACGAGGAACTGCTGGAGAACAAGGAGCTCAGGGACCGGATGGTAAAATTGCTGACCCGCAAAAAGGGAGTGAGCATCGAAGACCAGTATGCCCTCAACGAGCTGATCCGTGCAATGGTCGCCTCCAACGAGGGCGGATTGCTGCAGTTCGGATCCAAGCACGGCGGAGGAAACAAGGAGGCGGAAAAGGTGGCCATCTACGGGAACAGCCTGAGGGCCATGAACGACTGCAAGAATTCGATCCAGCAGATGAGCCGGGCATACCAGTCGGACCGGGAGGAATGATCCATCCGGGCGAACAATTCAGACAGGAACCACAAACATATCCCATCCATGTCCATCGAGCTGAAAGAGGTTGTTTCCGCGGGTGAACTGAAACAATTTATACGTTTTTCCTACGCACATTACAGAAGCAGCCCTTACTGGATCCCTCCCCTGATCTCCGGGGAGAAGAACACCCTGAACCCAGAGAAGAATCCTGCATTCGAACACTGTGATACCAAATTCCTGCTTGCTTTCAGGGACGGCAAACCAGCCGGCAGGATCGCAGGGATCATCAACCACCGGTACGTGGAACAATGGAATAAAAAAGATGCCAGGTTCTGCTGGTTCGAAACCGTGGATGACCGGGAAGTGTCCGGCCGGCTGCTGGGGACAGTGGAGGAATGGGCCCGGTCAAAGGGTATGGAAAAGGTGATCGGCCCCATGGGATTCACCACCTTTGAGCGGCAGGGGATCCTGGTAAAGGGATTTGAAGAAATGCCCACTTTCTCAGGAACCTACAATTATCCCTATTACCCGGAACACCTGGAAGCCCACGGGTATTCGAAAGAGTTCGATTATGTGGAATACGAGGTGAAGGTTCCCGAACAGATCCCGGAAAAAGCACTGAGGCTGAGGGATCTGATCGTGGAACGGTACAAGGTGCATACGCTGAAGGCCAGCTCCACAAAAGAGATGCTACCCTATGCGGATGCTGTGTTCCGGGTCATCAATGAAGCCTACAAACCCCTGTACGGGTTCACCACACTCACGGAGAAACAGATCGCATACTTCGTGAAGCGGTATTTCTCATTCGTCAAACCCGATTATGTAACCGCGGTATTGGATGAGCAAGACCGTGTTCTGGGATTCCAGATCTCCGTCCCCTCCCTCTCCCACGCTTTCCGCAAAGCGAAAGGGAGACTGTTTCCCACGGGCTGGTACCATATCATAAAGGCGATGAACAATCCTGAAAGGATCGACATCCTGCTGGTGGGTGTGCTGCCGGAATACCAGAGCAAGGGCATCAATTCCATTTTCATGACCGATCTGACCCGGATCGGGATCGAAAGAGGAATCAAATATGCAGAATCCAACAGCGAACTGGAGGAGAACACCAAGGTCCAGAATTTCTGGCGGTATTTCGACACCAGGCAGCACAGACGTTCCCGGATCTTCGGCAAATCAATCGTCTGATCACACCGCAGGTTTTATTTTCCTGAAAAACAATACGGTGAATACAATCGTGGCCAGTGTCAGGGCGGCGAAAACAAGCGCCACGGTGAAATCTTCGCTGATATCCCTGATGAAAAGCATGACCACCATGCCGGCCAGCGCGATGGTCAGCAGGACCAGGAATACCAGGGCGATTGAAGCGATCAGGTATCCGGTCCCTTTCCCCTTCCAGAGCAGCACGGCGCCCAGGATCAGTCCGGGAAGCGCAAAGGCGATATCGATCACATGCACCGGGTTGACCAGGAGATCGTATTCGGCCACATCCCGGGGCACCGTATCCCTGATGATGGCGGGGACCAGTGCACTCAGCCAGAGGAGGTAAAAAATTACCGCCACAAGAAAGAGGTAACCGGACACCCACCTGGCGGGAGCATCCGCAAACCACTCTTCCGGTTTCTCCCTTCTGATCCTTGTCATGAACAGGATGAATGCATAGAGCGAAAGTCCCAGCGTGGCACAGTAGAGTAGAAACAGCCGGTTGAAATGAACCCCGAAACAGTAGATGATGAAGGAGTACAGGATATACAGAAGGGTTCCCCCGTAAATAAGTGCCGCCGTGCGGCTGCCCTTGAGAAAAAGGAAGAATGAGCCCAGCAGCAGCGGGACCACCAGGAACAGGTCCACCAGGTCCTGTCCCGTCCCCTGTGCGGCCATGGATGCCGCGTCGCGTTCATACGTCGCCGGAACAAATCCCCCGAATATGGAAACGGTTGCCAGGGACGCCGCGAGCAGCACCGTCAGGATCATCAGACTTTGCAGATGTTTTGATCTCATGTGCAGGATTCTTTGGGCACAAAGTTAATAGTTTAGGACAGAATGTTAAAGTAAGTTAAAATGTCCGCACCCCATTTAGAGGGAAAAGTCCGGATTTATTATTTTTGTCGCCGTTCAGAATTTGAACTTATTTTTCAACTCATCCAGAGCCACATGGATATCAGAATCGAGAACCTGACAAAGAAATACGGCGGACAGCGGGCCGTGGACCAGATCTCCTTCGAGGTCAGAACCGGCGAAATCGTTGGCTTCCTTGGTCCCAACGGTGCCGGAAAGACGACCACCATGCGGATGATCACCGGCTTCATCGCACCCACCGAAGGGAGCATCTACATCGGGGGGAAACTGCTGGAGGACCATGCAGACGAGATCAAGCGGCACATCGGCTACCTTCCCGAGAACAATCCCCTGTACCCGGACATGCCCGTCATTGATTACCTGGAATATGTGGCGGGACTGCAGGGGATCGCCAGGGAGGAGGTGTTCCCCAGGGTCGTAGAAATGATCCGCATTACCGGACTCAATCCCGAGAAGCACAAAAAGATCGGCGAGCTTTCCAAGGGATACCGGCAACGGGTGGGACTGGCACAGGCCATGATCCATGACCCGGATATCCTGATCATGGACGAACCCACATCGGGACTGGATCCCAACCAGATCGTCGAGATCAGGAAACTCATCCGGGAACTGGGCAGGCAAAAGACCGTCATCCTCAGCACCCATATCCTCCCCGAGGTGGAAGCGACATGTGACCGGATTTTGATCATCAACCGGGGTAAGATCGTGGCGGACGGCACTTCGGAGCTTCTCAGGAAACAGGCCTCCGGCGCGGAGATCCTGCGGGTCAGGATCGAGGAAGGTGAACCAAACGCCATTTTCAAGGCGCTGAAGGGACTTCCCTCCACCGCCCAGGTCGGATTCATCGACGGCCAGCAGGACCGTTTTGAGATCCAGTGCCAGAGCGGATCCAACGCCGCCAGGGAGGTATTTCAGCTCTGCGTGGAGCAGAAATGGGTCCTTACGGAGATGATCCCCTTCGAAACGAAACTGGAAGATATTTTCAGGAAGCTCACCACCAACTGATACTGAAAAAACAAGAAAATGCATACCATCTGGATTGTAACAAAGCGGGAATTCAGGTCATTTTTCGACTCCCTGATCGCCTATGTAATGCTGATCCTGTTTCTGGGCATCAGCGGCTTTTTTACCTGGCTTTTCGGGACAGATGTGTTCCTCATCGGCCAGGCCAGCCTGGGGGCTTTTTTCTCCATTGCTTACTGGACACTTTTCTTTTTCATTCCCGCTCTCACCATGCGGTTGCTGGCCGAGGAGTACCGGTCAGGGACCATTGAGCTGCTGCTCACCAGGGCGGTGACCGACAGGCAGGTGATCATCGGCAAGTTTCTTTCCACGCTCCTGCTGATCACGGTCGCCCTTGCTTTCACCATTCCTTACGTGATCACCATCGGTGGCATCGGGAACCTGGATGTGGGAGCGGTGATCTGCGGTTACCTGGGACTGCTCCTTATGAGTGCGGCATACATCAGCATCGGCATGTGGGCCAGCAGCGTCACCAGGAACCAGATCGTGGCCTATCTTGCCGCCCTGTTCATCGGGATCTTCTTTCACCTGTTTTTCGGAATGCTCGCAACGGGTTTCACCGGTTTCGCCGGGAAACTGTTCCAGAGCCTGAGCATGCGGGAGCATTTCGACAGCATCTCAAGGGGCGTGCTCGACAGCGGTGACCTGGTGTACTTTCTTTCGCTGATCGTGCTGGGACTGTTCCTCTCGGAAGTATCCCTTGCCAGAAGAAACCTCAAAGCTTAAATCCGGGATCGAGATGAAAACAAAGAACCTGACCATCACCATTGTGCTGTTTGTCCTGATCATTTTACTGGTGAACCTGCTTTCCGAACAGTATTTTTTCAGGCTGGACCTCACCGAGAACAAACGCTACACACTCAGCAAGGCCACGAAAGAGATCCTGAAGGAGCTGACCGAACCCATCACTGTAAAAGCCTATTTCAGCGAGGACATCCCTCCCCAGCTGATCAAGACCAGGGATGATTTCCGGGAAATGCTGGTTGAATACGGCAAGATCTCCGGGCAGATGGTGGTCTATGACTTCATCAGTCCCAACGAGGACGAGGAGCTGGAACGGGAAGCCATGCAGAACGGGATCCAGCCTGTCATGATCAATGTTCGTGAAAAGGACCAGATGAAGCAGCAGCGGGCTTATATGGGTGCGGTGCTCAGCCTGGGGGACAGGAAAGAGATCATTCCCATCGTGGAACCGGGACTGGCCATGGAGTACACCCTTTCCACGGCCATCAAGAAACTGGCCGTGGTGGACAAGCCGCCGGTAGGTGTTTTGCAGGGACACGGGGAACCCCCGCTGAACCAGCTGGCCCAGGCCAGGCAGGAACTGGAAATCCTGTACACGGTTGAAGGTGTAACCATTACCGATTCGACCGGGATCCCGTCCCGCATCAGGTCCCTGGCCATTATCCGGCCCACCGATTCCATTCCGCCTTCGGTCTTCAGACAGCTGGACGGATTCCTGGCCCGCGGGGGAAGAATCCTCGTGGCCATCAACCGGGTGAACGGAGACCTGCAGCAGGGTTTCGGCAGCAGTCTGGCCACCGGACTGGAATCCTGGCTCAGGGAAAAGGGGATCCATGTGAATGATAATTTCCTGGTGGACCAGAACTGCGTGCAGGCCACGATGCAGCAGCAGATCGGAAATGCCATCCAGATCTCAAGCATCGCCATTCCCTACATTCCCCGCATCAACCGGTTTTCGGAGCATCCGGTGGCACAGGGACTCGAAGAGGTCATTCTTCCCTTCGCCAGCACGATTGACTTTCTGGGAGATTCCCTGGTCACATTCACCCCGGTCATGTTCAGCTCGGAACTGTCCGGGACCCAGCCGGCCCCGCTGTATCTGGATTTTCAGCGCAGGTGGACTCGGGGCGATTTCCCGTTGCAGGGCCAGGTGGTGGGCGCCGTGGTGGAGGGCCCCCTGGCGGGAGACGCACCCGGGAAAATGGTGGTCATTGCGGATGGTGACTTTGCGGTCAATGAGAACGGCCAGCAGGTGAACCCGGATAACATCAGCCTCCTGGTGAACAGCGTCGACTGGCTCAGCGACGATACCGGACTGATCGAGCTCCGGACCAAAGGGGTCAGCTCCAGGCCCATCAAGCAAATGGAGGATTCCACAAGGGCCCTGCTCAAATGGCTCAATTTCCTGTTGCCGATCCTCCTGGTACTGATCTACGGAGGGATTCGTTACCAGTACCGTAAAAACCAGCGCGTGAACCGCATGGAAGCCAATTATGCATAACCCAAATTTCAGATCATGAGTGGCAGATTCAATAACAGATTGCTTCTCTGGGTCCTGCTGGGACTGGCAGCCATCTTCGTGGTCACCAGGCTCACCAGGGTAAAAAAATCGGAACGGACACTCAAAACGGAAGTGGTGGAAGTCGATACCAGCCGGGTATCCGTCATCCTCCTCTATCCCCGGGCAGAGCAGGGAAAAGAGGTGGAATTTACCAGAACCGGCTCCTCCTGGAATGTGTCCATGGAAGGCCTGGCAGCCCCGGCGAACCGGGAACTGTTGAGAAATATCCTTGCCGAATTGCAGGGTTTGAAAGTGGAGCAACTGGTGGCCCGCTCCCCCGGCAGCTGGGACCAGTACCAGGTCAGTGATTCACTGGGAACCAGGATCGTGCTCATGGAGGGAAAGGACAGGGCCCTGGACCTGGTGGTGGGAAGATTCCATTACCAGCAATCACCCGGGGGTACCGGTATGTACGGACAGAACAGGGGGACCGGAAAGACTTACATCCGCCTCAGCGGTGAAGATGAGGTGTACATGGCGGACGGATTCCTGGCCATGTCCGTCAACCAGGGATTCAACCGCTGGCGGGACCAAACCGTCACCCGGCTGAACACTCCGGCCGTTTCGCGGATCATCTGCGATTACCCTTCCGATACAGGGTTCATTGCCGAAAAGACCGGGTCCGGCTGGCTGGTGGGGGGACTCCCCGCTGATTCAGCCTCCATGGATGCCTACCTCCGGGGGGTGGCCCGAAAATCATATTCCGATTTTTTCGACGGGGACCGGCCCGCCGGCGAGCCGGATTTCAGCGTAACATTCGAGGGAGAGAACATGCCGGCCCGGTCCGTCACGGCCCATCTGCAGCCTGATTCCACCCTGCTGCTCCACAGCAGCATGAACCCGGATACCTGGTTCAGGATTGAGCCGGACGAATTGTTCCGGGACCTGTTCCCCGCAGCCTCCGCACTCTTCGGGAAAGGGAAGTGAACCGGAAAGCGGACGGTCGATTTTTAAGCAGGTAAGCGGAAAAAAGCCGTGAAAATGGTATATTTCACGGTATGAAACCTCAAAATACTTCACTGCGCCGCCTGTTTGTAATCTGGCTGCTCATCCAGGCCGGATCCATCCTCACGGCGCAGATGCTGGCAGATTTTGAAACCCCCGGAACAACTCCGGTCATCTCTGCAGAGGGTATCGCAGAGGTGGTGGACAATCCGGATGCCACGGGGATCAATCCCAGTCCGACCGTGGGATATTACAACAAAATCGAGGGGAACTGGCATTACGTCTCCCTCCATTTCCCGGACACCGCACAGATCAGGTACAACAACACCCTCACCTTCAAGCTCCGGACCACCACCAGGGGAAGGATCTTTGCAAAGTTCTGGCTCGGGAGCACGGTGGTCATCGAGAACTGGTGCCCCTCATGGAACTTCCAGCCCGCTCCCGGTGCGTGGGTGGAATGCGAAATGGACATGACCGCTGCCATGGGAAAGCAATTCACCCTGCTTCAGCTTGCCGCATGCGTGGATAACACCGCGGAAGCCGATGTCTGGTTCGATGACGTGAAACTGAGCAACCCGGCCGCGGGGGACGGGAGCCCCCTGCTTTCATTCACCCTGTCGGACATCAACGTGGTCACCGGTGAGGAGATTACCCTGGATGCTTCCGCCTCCTTCGATTACGACGGGGAAATTGTGGAATACCTGTGGGATTTCGGCGACGGGAACAGTGCTGCAGGTCCCCTCGTTACCCATGCCTATGACAACGACAGCATTTTCACGGTGCGGGTGACCGTCACGGACAACGAGGGCAAAACGGCCCAGGGATCCGAAACGGTCTTCGTGATGGATCCCGGTGATGCACTGAGCATGCCCCTGTTGATTACAGAAGCCCCGGAGACCCACCGGAAGATCGAGGCCGTTTTCCACTCCAGGAATGATTATGCGAACCCTTATGATCCCGACGAGGTGAAGGTGGATGCGGTGGTCACATTCCCGGACGGGGACTCCGCGGTGGTCCCCTGCTTCTTTCAGGTGCCCGCCCGGTACGAAAACGGGGAATGGGTAACGAAACCGAAGTACAGTTCCTGGATGGTTAGATTCACCACGGAACAGAAAGGCATCCACGAACTGAGACTGGTGCTGGAAAATGGCGGAGGGCAATGGACTTCTGAGGTCTTCCCCGTCCAGGTGGCAGCAGGAAATGCAAAGGGGATCATCCGGGAAGACCCGGACAACAGGCAGTACTTCCGCCATACATCGGGTGAACCCTTTTACCCGGTGGGGATCAACATCGGGTGGAACAACCTGGAGGACTACACCACGATCATCCGGAACCTGTCAGACGGTGGTGCCAATATCTTCCGGTACTGGCATACCCCTTTCGCGTGGCAGGCGCTGGAATGGAGCGAGGAGTATTACTATAATTACGGGGGACTGGGCATCTATAACCAGGAAGCCGCCGCCATGAGCGACTCCCTGCTGGATCTGTGCGATGCGCGGGACGTCTGCATGCAGCTGGTCATCTTCCAGCACGGGATGTTCTCGGAGAATGTGGATGCCATGTGGGACAGCAATCCGTACAACATCGAAAACGGGGGGTATGTGGACCGGGCGGAAGAATTCTTCTACAATGAAAGCTGCAGGGAGCAGGCAAAAAAGCTGCTCCGCTACCTGGTGGCCAGGTGGGCCTATTCGAGGAACCTGTTTGCCTGGGAATTTTTCAACGAGGTGCAGTTCACCGGCCTGCATAACAGCCAGAGCGAACAGTGGTGGCCGGCGGTGGTGGACTGGCACAGCGAGATGAGCCGCTATGTGGAATCCATCGATCCCTTCGACCACCTGCAGACCACCAGTGCGGCAGAGGGACAGCTGGCCGGGCTGGACAGCATCGCCGCCCTGGACAACCTGCAGTACCACCTGTATGCAGAAGAGGACGCGCTGCTGGAGCGGCAGGTTGAACTGGACCGCAGGTTCCGCGACGAACTGGAACAGGTCTCTGTGATCAACGGGGAGTACGGGACCAGGGACGGTGCCGACACTCCGTTCGACATGCAGCGGAACGCCATCTGGAACGGGATCATGACGCAGGTTCCCAGATACATGTGGATCTGGGAGCACTACCTCTCCCCTTCCTGGGCCGGTCTCTTTTCCATGCCGGCAGCGTACATGGAAGGGGAAGATTTCGCCGGGGAAGAACACCTGCAGGATTTCACCTTCCGTACGGACCACCCGGTCAGGACCTTCCGGCGCTACGGGCTCTCGGCCGACACGGCTTTTTACGGTTACCTGTACGATCCCCTGTACAGCACGAACCTGTCCGGTGCCACGATCACCCTGGAGAACCTTCCCGTGGCCAATTACACCGTTACATGGTACCTTCCGGTGGAAGGGACCATCCTTTCGCAGGACAGCGTGCCGCTGATCCGGGACATCCATACATTTGACCTGCCACAGTTTTCAAAAAGCCTGGCCTTCAAGATCATATACCATTCCGAATATACCCTGCCCATTGCCAGGGCGGGCAACGATACGGTGGTGGCGTTGGGAACACCGGCAACACTGCGCGGAGACCTCAGCTCCTCTCCCCTGCCGGATCCCCTGGCATATCAGTGGACCCTGGTGGAGAAACCCGGCGGCAGCCTGGCTGTGCTTGAGAATGCCGGCAGCGTATCCGCCACCCTGATCCCCGATGTGGCAGGCATCTACCGGCTCTCCCTGGTGGTCAGCGACGGACGCGGCAGCAGCAGTCCGGACGAAGTGCTGGTCAGGGGATCCGCTCCGCCCGTGGCGGTGGCCGGTCCCGATACGACGATCACCATCCTGGAGACCCATCTGTACGTGGACGGGTCCGCCAGCTATGATCCGGACGGGGATGCCATCTCCTACCACTGGTCCCTCATCTCCGCACCGGAAGGGAGCGGGTGGCTGCTGGGTGATACCGCCTCCGCGGCGGCTAAACTCATCATAGACGCCGAGGGGGAATTTGTGCTGGTGCTGACCGTCAGCGACGGCATCTCTGAAAGCGGACCCGACACCGTCATCGTGACCGTGACCGGCGATCCTTCCGGGACCGGGATGGAGAGCGGAACCGGGGATCCCGGACCAGCCTGGTCGGTGGCTCCCAATCCCACCACGGGGAAGATCCGCATTTTTTCCCCCGCAGGCGAGCGGATCCTCGGGATCGAACTGATCGATCCACTGGGCAGGATCATTCTGCAGAAGCGCTTCTCCACAGGCGAGGCAGACGGGTGGGAGATGAACCTCCGGGAAGTAGCACCTGTCTCCGGGCCTCTGATCATGCGGATCACCGGTACGGAACATTCAGAACTCATGCCCCTGCTGCTCATTGACAGATAGTATTTTCAGAAGATGAATCCAAATACTCCATCCCGATGAAAAAACACATACTTGTCGTTTTGTTATCCGTTTTGCTCATCTCCACTATGATGGCCCAACCCCGGATCAGCCGGATCTTCCAGCGGGCCGATACGGTGAGGGTGTATGAAAAGATTGAACTTTCATTGCAGACAGAAGCGGTGTATGAGAATCCTTTCGATCCCGACGAGGTGGATATCACAGCAACCTTCGTCGCACCCTCTGGAGAAGCCCGGAAGGTGCCGGCTTTCTATGACGGGTCGCGCAGAGGCGGATTCACGATCCGGTTCTCACCTGTGGAAACAGGAACCTGGAGCTACACGGTTTCGGTGCGGGACAAAAGCGGAGAAACCTCCAGTGAAGCGCGCAGGTTCACCGCGGTTCCCTCCGGGCACCACGGTCCCATCCGGATCGCTGCCAACAAACGTTACCTGGAACATGCCGACGGTTCGCCCTGGTACGGGGTGGGATTGTGGTACAACGGGAATACCGATCCGGAGGTCCTTGACGAACTGCAGGGACATGGTGTGAATTTCATCAGCAGGCTGATCGCCCCTCTGGAAACATGGGCGACCGGACTGGGAAGGTACGACCAGGTCGCCTGCAGCCAGGTAGACGAACTGCTGGAGGAGCTGGAAAAAAGGGATATGAAGCTGGCCCTGAATTTCTGGTTCCACTCCTTCCTGTCGGAAACGGTCTGGGGCGGGGGGAACATTGCATGGGACAGGCACCCGTACCAGCTGGTCTGCGAGGCAAAAGACTTCTACAGCAGCCAGGAAGCCTGGAAATACCAGGAAAAGCTTTACAGGTACATGATCGCACGCTGGGGATACAGCCGTTCCCTGGCCATCTGGTTCGTGGTGGATGAGGTGAACGGGACCGACGGCTGGGTATCGGGCGACAGCATCGGGGCTGCCCGCTGGGCCCGGAAGGTACACGACTATTTCAGGGAGCATGATCCATGGCAGCACCTGACCACGGGAACCCGCAGCGGCGGGGTGCAGGAGTGGTGGGACCGGGGGTACGAAATCTTCGATATGGCCGGAAGGGAGATCTACGAGGCACAGGGATTCCCCATCAATACCACCGGACAGATCGATCAGGACAACACCCACCCCCTCACCTACAGTTACCGCAACTACCACGGGGAGGTGAAAAAACTGTGGAACGGATATGAAAAACCGGCCATTATCCCCGAAACGGGGTGGGACCATACCTTCTATGAGATGAGCATGCCCGGTTACAAAGCGCAGTTCCATAATGCCATGTGGGTCTGCCTGGCCTCCGGCACGGCCATGTCACCCTTCTGGTGGTCCTATTCCCGCGCACTGAATGACAATGTGGTGACCGACCAGCTGCTGAGCATCCGCCGGTTTACCGAAGGAATCCCCTTCCCGGAGCTGACCGGACTGGAACCCCTGAAAGCCGGAACTCCCGGAGGTGACGCCTATGTCATGGGCAGCGACCAGCTCCTCTTCGGCTGGGCCGCCAACGCTGATACGGACATGTCGGGAAAAGATATTGCGATCCATGGAATCGAAGCTGGCCGCTACCGCCTCAGACTTTACCACACCTGGCGGGGCAGTTTCCTGGATGATGAAGGACGGGGCGGACAAAGAGGGTTTCCTGAGGAACAGGCGGGACAGAAACCGGGCAAGGTAGTCACCGCCGAAGGGAATTCCCTTACGTTCCGGATCCCCGTCCTGAAGATCGAGGACGGTCATGCCCGGTATATCGGGCAGGATGTGGCATTCATCCTCGAACCTGCCGAATAGGCGGTCCCCCGGAGCCCCGGCCTATTCACCGCTTTTATCCTGTTCCTCATCTTTCTTCCGGGCGGACCGCCGAATCCAGATCCAGGCAACCACAAGAAGGACCGGGAATACGATGAATAGCAGGATGTTGACCAGGTTGAACCGCACCGGATCGGTACCTGTGGGGTAATGGGTAGGCGTCTGTGCCGTTGTTCCGACAACAGTGAAGAGGAAAACCATAAATGCAAGCAAACGGTTTTTCAATGTCCCGTACAGATGTATCAGTTTTTCCATGTGTATATAGCAATTACCCGTTGTGAATTGTTCAGGCGCAGAGTAGGAATATCCTTTTCCAGGCACCTCTTATCTTAGAAGCGTTCAGATCTCTTCGTTGGCCCATACGTCGCTGATGTCGGACCAGGGAATGACCTCGGGCCTGAGGAACGGTCTCCTTACAAAACTGATGGCCTCGCCCCTGACCTCCACCTCATCCAAACCCACCGGTGTCATCCCGGTCTCGACCGCCAGCCTGAATGCGGGCACTTCCATGGGTTCGAAGCCCATCACGCTGGCCCCCACCATGTCCGTGGCCAGCGGACTGGTCCCGGCAATCACCAGGTCCATCTTCACCAGGTTCCCGTTGCTGGGGCCGTTGCCCTCCATGGCCGTTGATCCGTCTATCACTGTGAGCCCCGGTTTGCTTGCCCTGACCATGTCCAGGATCTCAAAAGCCACTCCGCGGGATCCGTGCGCCCATGCATGATCATGCAGCCAGGACCTGGCGGAGTAATAGACGGTCCCCGGGTAGAGCCCGATCAGGTTCTTCATCCCGAGGGTGACCGTGGCCAGCACATGGGTCTTCATCATGGGAACCGAGCAGAGCATGTCGATTTCCTGCAGCGAGCTGTGCATGGTGATCCTGTCGAACATCAAACCGCCGGGAACCTCCGCGTCGGTCATTTCTCCCGTGTGCAGGTTGATCAATGGTATTTTCAGAGATTCAGCCAGTTCGGTATAGCCAAGCCGATCGAAAACATGCTGCTGCATGCCATTGAGGATCTCCGCCTTCCTGGTTCGGTATACCGTGTAATCCTTTACATTGAACCCCCCTGCCGCACAGGACCCTTCCCCGATCAGAACCTCCCTGCCATGCCGCTTCATCAGCCTGGCCAGCGCCAGGATCACCCCGGGCTTGGTGGTATCATGGGTGGTTTCCGCCACCAGGTTGGGCTTCAGCATGATGCGGTACTTGTTCCTGGCCACCTGCTCCATCCCCCCGAGCAGATCAATGGCCTCCTCCACGGCCCTGTCCACATTCCCCTCCCTGATCCGTACAATGCTGACGACAGGTCTGTCAGAGCTTTCCGGGAGACCGCAGGAATTGAGGATCCTGGCTCCCGCTGCAAGTCCGAGGGCGGACAGGGAACCTTTTTTGATAAAATCCCGCCGGTTGTGCATGTGTGACATGGTGATCCTTTGAACGGCTTATTGCATTCCAATATACAAAATCCACACACAGAACCAGCAGGCCGGTACAGAAAAAACCCATGCCCATCTCCCGTGAATCCCGGCGAGCGCATTGACTGCGTCGAGCTCGTAAACTCGGTTCCCCGTAGCTTTGCTGCGGGGTTAGCGAGCAAATAAATATAAAATACCTTTACGGGATCGATGATTCCTCGAAGCAAGCTTCGAGGAGAATCAATATTTCATACCTTTATGCATCTGACCATACTTCATCCATATGAAAAAACTATCCCGCTTATTCCCCGTACTGCTGACCGTCCTTTTGTTCTCATGCCAGACCGACAATAAGGAAACTGAAGAAACCACGCTGATCTTCAGGAATGACCCGGAACTGGCCTCCGATATCATGACCCCCGAGGTGCTCTGGTCCTTCGGGCGGATCGGAGACGTTCAGGTCTCCCCCTCCGGTGAAAAGATCCTGTATGGTGTTGCATATTACAGCATCGGGCAAAATAAGAGCAACAGGGAATTGTTCGTGATGCAGAAAGACGGATCAGGCAAGATTCGTCTTACAGAAACGCTTGAAAGCGAATTCAATGCCGTCTGGCATCCGGACGGAGAACGGATCGTCTACCTCTCTTCCGCTTCAGGAGATGTACAGGCATGGATGATGGACGGGAACGGAGGCGGGAAAAGGCAGATATCCAGGATCGAAGGTGGGATCAACAGCCTGGCCTTTTCACCGGCGGGCGACCGGGTGCTCTTTACCAAGTATGTGAAAGTCGACACCACCAGGGCGGACCTCTACCCGGACCTGCCAAAAGCGGATGCAAGGATTATAACGGATTTGATGTACCGGCACTGGGATACCTGGGAGGACGGCTCCTACAGTCACATTTTTGTGGCCCATTTCGATGGAGAAGGGATCTCGGGAGAACTGGATATCATGCCCGGTGAACCGTACGATACCCCGCTGATGCCCTTCGGGGGAATGGAGGAGATCGCCTGGAACCCGGACGGAAAACAGATCGCCTACACCTGCAAAAAGCTGTATGGAAAAGATTACACACTGAGCACCAATTCACAGATCTACATGTATGACCTGGATACGGAAGAAACCCTCAACATGACACAGGGAATGCCCGGGTATGACAAGGCCCCCCTCTTTTCGCCGGACGGAAAGCAGCTTTACTGGCTAAGCATGAAGCGGGCGGGATTTGAGGCGGACAGGGACCGGCTCTTCCGGCTGGACCTGGCATCAGGGGAAAAGGAATGCCTCACCCCGGAATTTGACCACAGTCCGTCCGGTCTGACCTGGGGAAATGATGGCCATACCCTTTATTTCGTGGCCGGCGTAATGGCCACCTTCCAGATCTTCCGGCTCGATGTTCCCACGGGAATGATCACGGCTGTCACTTCGGGCGACCATGACTATCATTCCGTGGCCGTGGCAGGCGACCGGCTGATCGCAACCCGGGTGGATATGACAAAACCCGCGGAGATATACAGTGTGGATCCCGCCACCGGCCAGGATACCGAGATCTCCTTTGAGAACAAACACATCCTGGACCAGCTGACGATGCCCTCGGTGGAAAAACGGTGGATCACCACCACCGACAACAAGCAGATGCTCACCTGGGTCATTTATCCGCCACATTTCGACAGCACCAAACCATATCCCGCACTCCTGTACTGCGAGGGTGGGCCCCAGTCGGCCCTGAGCCAGTTCTGGAGCTACCGATGGAATTTCAGCCAGATGGCTTCCAACGGGTATATCGTGGTGGCTCCCAACCGTCGGGGCGTCACCACCATGGGACAGGAGTGGACCGACCAGATCAGCAGGGACAACAGCGGACAGGCCATGCAGGATCTGCTGCGTGCCATCGATGTGATGAAGAAGGAACCCTTTATTGATGAGGAAAGACTCGGGGCCATCGGGGCCAGCTTCGGAGGATTTTCCGTATTCTGGCTGGCGGGGAACCACGAGGGAAGGTTCAAAGCGTTCATCGCCCACTGCGGGGTCTTCAACTCTGAAATGGAATACATGACCACCGATGAGATGTTCTTCGACAACTGGGAGAAGGGAGGCGCTCCCTGGGAGAAGGACAATCCCGTGGCCATGCGATCCTATGCGGGCTCACCCCATCAATTTGTCCGGAACTGGGATACGCCCATCCTGATCATCCACGGAGAACACGATTACAGGATCCCTTACACCCAGGCACTGGCCGCTTTCAACTCCGCACAGTTGCTGGGCGTTCCAAGCAAACTGCTGTTTTTCCCCTCGGAAACCCACTGGGTGCTGAGCCCCCAGAACGGGATCCTCTGGCAGCGGGAGTTCAAAGGCTGGCTGGACCGCTGGCTCATGGATGGTTTGATCGATTGAACTGTTATATCCCGCCTGCTGAAAAGCGGATGCCCATGCCATAGCCAGGCCCGGTCCCCAGGAAATGAAAGAAACGGTTCATCGTCCCAGAATTCCATTCATCCTACTCTACTGACCGTTCAGGAACTGATTGTTTGATCGCCTGTTCTTCTGCCGTAGTTTTACCCCGAAGAATGAACAGAACGTTAAATATACCATGCGATGAGAAATCTGATCCTGATACTGATACTGGCCATTTTCCTGGCGCTGGATACGGCGGCCCAGCAGGAGATCTCGGGGACCATCCTGGATAAAAAGGGGAATCCCGTGGAATACGCCAATATTTATATGGAAGGCTCCTATGAAGGGACCACTTCGGACTCCACCGGTCATTTTATCCTGTTGACCGGACTAAGCGGGAGACAGCTCCTGGTGACCAGCTTCATCGGGTATGAAAGGTATGCGGTGGAAATCATGCTGAACGGCAGAGATACCGCCCTTTCCATCGTTTTGCGTGAACAGGTGAGCGAGATTAATGAAGTGGCCATCACCGCCGGGGTGTTCGGTGCCGGTGACCGGAAAAAATCCGCTACCCTTTCTTCGTTCGACATTGCCACCACGGCCAGTGCCATGGGAGATGTCTTCGGGGCATTTGCCACCATGCCAGGTTCCCAGAAGGTGGGCGAGGAAGGGAAGCTTTTCGTCAGGGGCGGGGACAGCCATGAAACGAAGACTTTCATGGACGGGATGTGGGTGCAGTCGCCCTATCTCTCAAAAATGCCGGATGTCCCCACCCGGGGCCGGTTCTCACCGATCCTCTTCTCCGAAACACTTTTCAGCACGGGCGGCTATTCGGCCGAATACGGCGGGGCACTTTCCTCCATTGTGGATCTGACCACCAACGGCCTGGAAACGGAGGACAAGGCCAGTGTCTCGCTCATGACCGTAGGTACCATGGCATCCCTGGCGCGGAGGTGGGAGAACGCATCGCTTGCCATGACCGGCATGTACTGCGACAACACCCTACAGCACATCCTCTTCAGACCCAACATGGACTGGATCCGGGATCCCCTGATGGGTGACGGCATGGTAATGTACCGGCAGAGGATCGGTGAGTCGGGTCTGCTGAAATCCTTCTGTTCCTACAATTACGGTTCCATGGAGATGTGGTATGACCATATCGAACAGGGGACCCTGGACCGGATCGGGATGAACACCCACGCGGTCTGTGCAAATTCAACCTATACCGGGACAATGGGTGAGAAGTGGCTTGTCAGGTCTGGAGCGGCATACAGCCTGGACCGGGAAAATATGCGCTATAACGGCAACCCGGTGATAAATACCAATACATCACTGCAGGCGAAGATGGTACTGACGCGCCCTCTCTCCGAAAAGTTCAAACTCAGGATGGGGGGAGATGTGATCCATGAACGGTACGACCAGCTGGTTGAAATGGAAGGGACTTATCAATTCAACCTCATGGACGAACAGCCCTCAATGTTCCTGGAATCCGAGATCACCCTTTCCAGGAAGATCGCCCTGCGGCTGGGTGCCCGTTCATCCTATTCTTCGCTCATGGATGAACTGACCCTCTCCCCCCGTATTTCCGCAGCATTGAAGACAGGTACCTTCTCCCAGATCTCCATGGCCTGGGGAAATTTCAGGCAGAAGCCCGGGAACGAATACCTGCAGTTCGCTCCTTCTCTTTCCTCAGAGAAGGCAGCCCACTACATTCTTAATTTTCAGTACAGGAGACAGAGGCGGATCTTCAGGATCGAAGCCTATGCCAAAACCTATGATCAACTGGTCAGGTTCAGTGCACCTTATTCCCCGGATCCGGATGACTATGACAATAAGGGATACGGATATGCCGCCGGGCTGGATGTTTTCTGGCGTGACCGTGAAACCCTTGAAGGGCTCGATTACTGGATCTCATACAGCTTTCTTGACAGTGAAAGGAACTACAGGAACTTCAGGGAAAAGGCCATTCCCTCCTTTTCGTCCGCCCACAACCTTTCGGTGGTGTGCAAATATTTCCTCAGGAATCTGGACACCTTCACCGGCATCAGCTATTCCTTTGCCAGCGGACGTCCGTTCGATGACAGGAACAGTGATGCCTTTATGGATGGGAAAACCAGGCCCTACCACGACATCAGCCTGAGCATCACGTACCTCACCCGGCTGTTCCACAGAAATTGCGTCATCCACATGAATGTCACCAACCTGTTCGGGTTCAGGAATGTATTCGGTTACAGGTATTCGGGCACTCCCGGGGAGGACGGGCTCTACAGTTCCAGGGCGGTAACCCCGGCAACCGGCAGGCAGGCGATCCTGCTGCTGATGATCTCCCTTTGAAACGGAACACAGGATACAAAATGTTAAACCTGACAAATAATAAACTTTAGAATCATGAAAAAGAACCTCAATCTGATGATCCTGATCCTGGCATGGACCCTGATCCCCTGCCAGGTGAGCAACGGCCAGGGAAGCAAAGCCCGGGAAAACAACACCCGGGAAAACAACTACCGTGAAATCATGCTCCGGACACTGGAAAAACTGAACGGAGCCTCCGGCCAGGAACAATATCTGGAATGCGTCAACCAGTTCGAACGGATCGCCCGGGCCGAGAAGACCCTGTGGCTCCCCTATTATTACGGGGCCTATGCACTTACCCTCATGAGCTTCGATGAAACCGACGGGGCAAAAAAGGACCTGTTGCTGGACCGGGGCCAGGAAATGGTGGAGCGGGCGATGGAGATCGCTCCGGATGAATCGGAGATCCATGCCCTCCAGGCCTTCATGTATCCTCCCAGGATCATGGTGGATCCCATGCAGCGGGGGATGGTTTATATGGAAAAGACTTTCCAGTCACTGGAACATGCGAAGGCACTTAACCCGGACAATCCCAGGATCTACTTCCTGGAGGCCATCAACAAGCTCAACATGCCCCCTTCCATGGGAGGCGGGCCGGATGTGGCCAGGCCGCTGTTCGAAAAGGCAGCTGACCTGTTCCGGACCTTTCACCATGAGGATCCCCTGTGGCCCCGATGGGGAGAAGAAGTCAACCGGGCGGAACTTGGAAAAATTCAAATCAATTGACTATCTTGTTCATGCATACATCCGTGATATACGATATACATGCGTAAGGCGAATCAGGGAAAACCGGTGAACAGGTTCCTCCGGGTGGTGAGGGACCTGCTCATCCTGATCGTGATCGGGAACGGGATGGTATTTTTCATGGAGCCTGACCTCCGGTGGACCCTGTTGATCTTCCTGACCAACTGTGCTTTTTCCATTGCCATCGGTTATCCATCCTGGAAAGGGATCGTATATGTCTTTTCGCTCCTTGAAAAAAGGGTTCCCTGGCTGAAGTCCCCCATCAAGCGCCTGGCCCTCCAGGTTGTGCTGCTGACCCTGCTCTCCCTGATTGTGATCATCATAGCGGCCTTCACCTGGGCACTCATTTCTGAAGAGGTCACATTCCGGAATATGGGTGATACTGCAATCAAGAACCTGAAGGTTATCCTTCCCTTTCTGCTCCTGACCCTGGTCGTAACCAACGGTATCCAGTTCTTCATTAAATGGAGACAGGCCGCCATCAGGGAGGAAGAGCTGAAAAGGGCGCACCTGGCCCTGCAGTACCAGTCCCTGAAGGACCAGCTGAGGCCCCATTTCCTGTTCAACAGCCTTAGTTCGCTGGTCACCCTGATCGGCAAGGACCAGGAAAAAGCCACACAGTTCGTCCACAGGCTTTC
>Ga0272443_10001490_pt1 | contig 33778 bp, 30 predicted proteins | sample SSMAcet12_FD_193581 | JGI IMG/M metagenome (GOLD analysis project Ga0272443, IMG submission 193581) | Marine sediment archaeal communities from Little Sippewissett salt marsh, Falmouth, MA, United States - SSM-Acet-12 | ecosystem: Environmental > Aquatic > Marine > Wetlands > Sediment ... | reverse complement strand
TCGCATCCTGGAAAAGTGGAGCCTTTTTCTGAAGAAAGACCACCCGGAGAGGTTTTCCCGGTACTGCACTGCCGCCAGGAAATCCCCTGCGACCCGTGCGCGTCGATCTGCCCGCTTGGGCTGATCGGCATCTCACCAGAGGATATCCGCAGCTTGCCGGCGTATGAAAGGCATGAAGACAAGGTCTGCATCGGGTGCGAACGCTGCGTGGCCGTCTGTCCAGGACTGGCGATCACGCTGGTGGACTTCCGTAAAGACCACGCCTTCCCCACAGTCTCCATCCCGCTGGAATTCTCCGAGGACTACATTCACATTGGCGATGAGGTCCCGGTCACTGACGCAGAAGGCAACCTCCTCGGCAAATATCCGGTCGTCAGAATCCGGACACTGCGTGAATTCTCAGGCACCCGGATCGTCCGGGTCAGGGTACCGGCCAATATTGCCACGCAAGCCTCCGGCATCCAATTGGTCGCCGGTTGGAAGGAGACCAATGAGGTATCCGACAAGTACCTCAATGAGACAGAACAAGAGGTCATCGTCTGCCGCTGCGAACACGTCACCGCAGATGAAATCCGACAGCTAGTTCGCAGCGGTGTGCGTGACATCAACCAGATCAAAGCCGCCACCAAAGCAACCATGGGCTCCTGTGGTGGAAAAACCTGCCTCTCGCTGATCAGGAAGATCTTCCAAGAGGAAGGCGTCTCCCTGGATGAGGTCACTGAACCAACTCAGCGCCCTGTATTTGTTGAAATGCCCCTCGAAACACTGGCCGAGAACAACCAGGAGGAGGCGCAAGCATGACAGAGGGAAATCGCAAGACATTCGATGTGGTCATCATCGGTGCAGGCTCGATTGGCGTCCCCTCAGCTTATTTCATGGCAAAAGCCGGGCTGAAGGTCCTGGTTATCGAACCACTTTCCAGCGTCGGTCAGGCTTCCAACAAACACGCCATCGGCGGCATCCGCGCCACACATTCCGACCCAGCCAAGATCAACCTGGGTAACCGCAGCCTTGAGGTCTTCTCGTCCTGGGAAGAAACCCATGGCGATGACATTGAATGGCGCCAGGGTGGATATTCATTTATCGCTTACGATAAATCAAACACATCTATGCTGCGGGAATTAATCGCCTGGCAGAAACAAAACGACCTCAACATTGACTGGCTGGATAAAGCCCAGCTCCTTGAAGTGATCCCCAACCTGAACCCTGATGGTCTCCTTGGCGGGTCGTTCTCTCCCGAAGATGGGAGCGCGTCACCGCTCAAATCATCATTCGCTTTCCACAAACGCGCCGTGGAGGTGGGTGTAGTCTTCCATTTCAATGAAACTGTGATCGATTTCATCCTGGCTGACAGCAAGGTCATGGGTGTCATCACAGATCAAGGAGAATACCACTCCCGCTGGGTCGTCAACGCTGCCGGTGGTTGGGCGAGACCGATATCTGCCAAATTGGGATTGGAAGTCCCTGTTGATCCCGATTCACATGAAGCCGCGATCACCGAACCGGTCGCACCCTTGTTCGCCCCCATGATCGTTGACATGCGCACCCATCCGGGTTCGGAAAATTTTTATTTTTACCAGCACCCAACCGGTAAGATCATCTTCTGTATGACCCCCGCGCCGCCGATCCTCGGCACCCATACACTCGCTTCCAGCGCTTTCTTGCCCAAAGCGGCAAAACGTTTGCTTGAGATCATGCCCGTGCTGGAGAACATCCGCGTCAGGCGAGTCTGGCGCGGCACTTATCCTATGACGCCGGACGGCTCCCCCATCATCGGCGAAGTTGAAGGGTATGAAGGATTGCTCCTTGCGGTAGGCATGTGCGGGCAGGGGTTCATGTTTGGCCCAGGTGTGGGTCAGCTCCTCACACATCTGATCACAGATGAGCTTGACGAGGCTGACAGGATCATATTATCCAGCCTTTCTTACCACCGCGTGTATCAATCGGAAGAAAAACTGAAATGAAAACTAGATCAACAATCAAAGCAATCGTATTCGATGTTGGCGGAGTCCTATTAAAGACAGAAGACGATTCAAGCCGCAGAGAATTGGAAAAGGTATACAACCTGCCTTCAGGCAGTGTCGATAACCTGGTTTTCGACTCTGAACTTGCCCGCGCGTCAACAATAGGACAGGCAAGTCAAGATGCAGTTTGGGACTTCGTCGCAGAACGACTTTCACTCACTCCTGAAGCATTAACGAGTTTCATTGAAGCCTTCTGGGATGGTGATCGTTTTGACCGGGATTTGATCCAATTCTTCCATGAATGCAGGTCTGAATATTCAACAGCCCTGCTCAGCAACGCCTGGATGGGATTCCGTCAGGTACTCGAAAACGGAGCCGGCATCATTGAAGAGAAGACCGTTGACCACATCCTGATATCGTCTGAACTTGGTGTGGCAAAACCCGAAAAGCGAATCTACCAAATCCTTGCAAATACGGTTAACTGCGGATATGATGAAATACTGTTCGTTGATGACTTTTTTGAAAATATTAGGGTTGCTGAAACGCTTGGCATTAAAGTCATCCACTACAACCCCGAAATGAATCTGATTAATGAGATAAAATCAATCTTGGGAAGATAACCTATCAACGCGATGAAAGAAGACACGCGATGCAACTTGAGCAATTTCTGGAAAAACTACCAGACAACTATTCCGCGCTGGATATCGAGCAAATAAAAAAAGCATATCAACTCGCTGAGAAAGCCCATAAGAAACAGACATTAGCCAGCGGTCTGCCGTATATGACCCACTGTACTGCTGTGGCATTGATCCTGGCTGAGTTGTCCGTACCACCCGAGCTGATCATAGCCGGACTGCTGCATGATTCTGTGGAAAATACAAATTTCAACCTGGATGCTATTCGTAAGGAATTCAACCCAGAGATCGCCAACCTGGTTGATGGAGTCACAAAACTCACCCATCTACCAACCCTTCTCAGAGGTGACGCACACGCAGAAGCTGCTGAAACAGCGAAGGGAACAACAACGCAGCACCGGAAGATTAGAGAAGAAGATATTGCAGAGACACTGCGTAAGACCTTCCTAGCAATGAGCGATGATATTCGCGTGGTGCTGATCAAGTTGGCCGATCGTTTGCATAACATGCGCACCTTATCATACCTGAGTAAAGACATGCAAAAACAGATCTCGCAGGAGACATTGGATATCTTTGCACCATTGGCAAATCGATTGGGTATCTGGCAGATCAAATGGGAATTGGAAGACCGGGCATTCCATTACGTCCACCCTGCGGAGTACAAGGATATCGCCGAGAAACTAGCCAATCGCCGCGCTGATCGTGAGAATCAAATCCAGGAGATCATCGAACGTCTGCAAAAAGAGCTTAAAGCTGAAGGTATCACTGCCAGGATCTCAGGAAGACCAAAGCACATTTACTCCATTTATCAGAAAATGTCCCGTAAAGAAAAGCCATTTGAGATGCTCATGGATTTACGGGGTGTACGCCTGATCGTTGATGATGTGGCAGCCTGCTATCGTGCACTGGGTGTGGTCCATATGAAATGGCGCCCGATACCCGGCGAGTTTGATGATTACATCGCGGCACGCAAAGATAACAACTACCAATCACTGCATACGGCTGTGATCTTCGATGATGGGAAACCGCTTGAAGTGCAAATCCGCACGGATGAAATGCACCAAAGTGCTGAGTTCGGGATTGCCGCCCACTGGCGCTATAAAGAGAACCAGACGAATATTAAAGAGTCCTATCAGCAGAAGATCAGCTGGCTGCGGAGTGTATTTTCCTTGCAGCATGAAGATGAAGATGCGGAAGAGCTGGTTGACGGGTGGAAATCTGAAGTCTTCAAGGACCGGGTCTATGTCCTGACGCCGCAGGGCGACATCATTGACCTGCCTGCTGGGTCCACGCCGATCGATTTTGCCTACCACGTTCATACCGAAATCGGCAACCGCTGCCGCGGCGCAAAGATCAATGGGAAATTGGTCTCATTGGATTATGTGCTGGAAACAGGAAACCAGGTCGAAGTCCTGACAGCGAAACGCGGTGGGCCTTCCCGCGACTGGCTCAACCCGAACCTGGGCCTCGTCCGCACCAGCCGCGCCAGATCGAAGATCAAGCAATGGTTCAAGAGGCAGGACCGGGAATCCAACCTGGCACAGGGTAAGTTGATGCTCGAAAAAGAGTTCAAGCGTCTGGGTCTCAAGGATGTGGACCTTGATGATATCCTGCCCGAATTGAATCTCAAAACACTCAGCGACCTCTATGTTGCTGTCGGTTGTGGTGATATTGGTGTCAACAGGGTCGTCAATAAACTCGCGGAATTGGAAGAGGAAGAACTTGAAAGTGAGTTCGATTTCGAGCTCATAGAAGAGCCGACAGGAATCACGCCTTCAGATGCAGTTAAAGTGATGGGGCTCAAAGGGATTGCAACAACAATGGCGAAATGCTGCAATCCAATGCCAGGGGATGAGATCATTGGCTATATCACACGCGGCAGAGGTGCCACTATTCACCGGCAGGACTGCCCGAACATCCTGCGCGTCACGGAAAAGGAACGTCTTGTGAAAGTCTCCTGGGGACAGCCTGGGAAGATCTTCACCGTTCCGATCCAGATCAAAGCTTACGACCGCCAGGGTTTGATGGCGGATATATCAAACAGCATAAATGATGAGAATGTAAGCCTGATTGATATGAGCATGAAGATGAACCAACATCTTGCTGTGATCAAGCTCGTGGTTGGCGTAGAAGGCATTTCTCAGCTCAGCCGGTTACTGACAAAAATTGAGAACCTCCCGAATGTTTTTGAAGCAACACGCCGCCGACCTGGATAGTATATCTGTTATAATCTTGCTGAAACTCTCTGGCAAATAACCTTTACGAACTTAAGTTCATGGTGTAAAATCGCGACCGGAGAATTACGTTTCTATCAAGTTTCGCAGGAGGAGAAAATGCCTCGAATTTACTGTCATTATATGGATTGTTTATTTCTCGACGGCAAATATTGCAGTGCTGCTGCCATAGAAATTGATCCTGATACTGGCTGCAGGACATACCAACCCAGGGACGATATCGATATTGATGATTGGGACGAAGATGAAGATATTGACGAATGGGATGATATTGAAGAGGAAGACGAAGAACTTTGGGTTGATGAAGAAGAAGACGATCTGATAGACATGAGTCTTGATGAGGACGAAGAAGATTTTTAAAACTGAAGGCCTTTCAGATCCAGTTCAGATGATAACGATGTTATTCATATCAGGGTGGGTTGTTTATCCCGCCCCTGATGATTTAAATAGACGAAATATAATATACAATTAGGGTACTGATTTCCGCTATTCATCAGACAATGTGCAACTATAACAAAACAATCAATAATAGAATTATCAAGATTGTTTGATGCAGGTGCAACCAGCAGAATTGGAGGATTAATAAATGGCAGACGAAATGATCGTCTCATATAAAACCATAAATGTATTCATCGAACGGGATTACCTGGAAACTGTTCTTGCAAGAATTTTTAAAGGTGTCGCAAAGCTTAAGAAAGAAGAACAGATCAAATTCGGTAGATTCTTCAAGAAGCATGTGAGTGTTCTTGGCTTTAGAGACCCCACCCGGGCTCCGTTGCAGCTGCGCATCAACGCATATGCCTCAGCATTTGAAGCAAAAGACGAAGTCATCCCGTACACATTATCGATTTGGGCGAAAGTGAATAAAAAGCTGGCGAAGAATGTGAAAACGTGGCTTGATGAAGAAGGCTGGAAGGACCTCTCCACGGAGAGGACTTATATCGAAGGGGAAGGCTTCCTCGCGAAATGGCCAAAGAAATTAACCTTTGATAAATTGGTAAAAAATTATGAGAAAGCAAATCCTGACGGAAAAGCGGACCGCGACGATCTTATTTTGATGGTGTTGTGGATTTCAGGACAGTTACCAAAAGACCAATCTGATATATAATACCTAATAAATATATCCTAAGGATTCACTGGAGTAGTTATGGATTCCATGACAACAGAAAAGGACGTCGGGCAGACAACTGTTTCAACAGAAGTCTTGCATAAGATCGCCCGTTTGACAACTCTAAGCGTTCAAGGTGTCAGCAGGATGGCAAGCTTGCACGGCGGCTTTGAACAAATCTTCGATAAAGAAGAATTTAAAGGTGCAAAAGTCCAGATCAAAGACGGTCGGGTTTTTGTTGACATCTATGTCATATTAATGAGTAATTACAATGTCCGTGATATCAGCCGTGAAATCCAATCACGTGTATCACGTGCAATCTCCGAGATGATCGGGATGGAAGTCGGTGGTGTTAATATCCATATCATGGACATCGATTTCAGCGCCTAACTAAATATAATCGAAACTAATCTTAATGAAATCACGCACAAAAGCCCGTAGCATTGCCTTACAAGTACTTTATGAAGTGGATATCAGCGGTCACAGCCCTGGATCTATTTTGACTGAGCGTTTTCAGCAATTGCAAATGGATGATTCGCTAAAATCATTTATCAGTCAGATCGTTTCAGGTGTCATTGAATATCGAAAAGTCCTGGATGAATTCATAGAAGACTTTGCACCTGATTGGCCGTTGGACCAGGTGGCTATCATTGATCGAAACCTTCTCCGTATCGCTTTATGGGAAATTGCTGTTTATAAGAAAACGCCAATCAAAGTTGCCATAAATGAGGCTATTGAATTGGCTAAGATCTATGGATCGGACGGTTCTCCCAGGTTTATCAACGGTGTCTTGGGAGGTTGTATTGATAACCTCCAGGAGATCAAGTTGAGTATGGAGATCGTGAAAGATGACAACGAGACCTGAGCGTTTCTCATCTGAAGAAAAAATCATTTATTTTCTCACCCTCACCCTGGCACTTACTTCACTTCTCACAAGCTGTTCATTTCCTGTTGACTCCGGTCAAAAAGACAACAGTGGAGACTCTCTCTCACCTGCATTAGAAATCAAATTCTCTCTCCAGGTTCCCACACCCCTGAATGAGGATGAAAGTATCATCATTGAAATCCTGGATGAAGTTACAGGACTGCCCTACAACAAGCAGCAGTATGATATGGAAAAGACCGCAGAAGATCAGGTTTCATTATCCCTGTCATTTCCCATTGGTTCGGTCATTAAATATCGGTATGTGAAAGTCAGCGGCGAACTCTCTTCACCTGAAATACAGTATGACGGACAGCCAGTCCGGTATCGACTGCTTTCTATCGGCTTGTCAGACATAGTCACGGATATCGTGCAGTCCTGGGATGGTGAAAACACCTCTTCATCAGGGGGGACATTCTCAGGGACTATTAATGATATTGATACCGGTCTTCCGGTTCCTGATATCCTGGTCGGCGTCGGTGGACAGCTGACCTTTTCTGATGCAAACGGTGACTTTGTACTCTCGAATCTTGCCCCAGGCGTCCATAATACCGTCTTTTACGCCATAGACGGCAGCTACAGGACGTATCAGCAGGGTGTCCTGATTACTGCAGGACTAATGACGCCTGCTGCGGTAAACCTGACACCGATGCAGCTTGTCAACGTTACTTTCAAGGTCACCGCCCCCAGCGATGCCCTCGGTGCGCCGATTTACATGGCCGGCAACCTGGTCCAGTTCGGAAATACATTTTCAGATCTCTCTGGTGGGACAAGCATTAACCCAAAGCTGATGCCCGCACTTTCTCAGCAGGAAGACGGCACTTATACACTCAGCCTGCAGCTTTATAAAGAGACACATCTCTGTTACAAATTCACCCTTGGTGATGGGTATTGGAATGCGGAACAACAGTCAAAGGGCGGTTTTCGCATCCGACAGTTGATCGTCCCTGATCACGACATCACCGTGACCCTGCAAATCGATTCATGGCGCACCGCAGATGTCGGACCGGTCACTTTTAAAATCTCCATTCCTCTGGAGACTGCACCAAACGATGAGAAATTCATTCATTTTAAAACGGATGAATGGACTTTCCCAATTCCCCTCTGGCCTTTGGGGGGAGGTGACTATCTGTATATCCTGTTCTCGCCGCTGAATACTTCCCAATCGGTCTCCTATCGCTTTTGCAGAGCCCAGGATTGTGAGAATGCCCGGAATGCAGATGCTGTATCTTCCGAGCTTGAGGTTCAACCCTCAGAAAGCTCTCAAACCGAAATGGCAACCCTTTCAACCTGGGAAAACTGGCAAACAACCGACCAAACCACAAGAACGGATGCTGATAATATCCTCGTCAAGGCGGATGATTTTACTACCAGTATTGAATTAAGCCCGCAAATGGATACAACCTGGCTTACATACGCACCACAAGGTATCTCAAAAGCCGACGAAATCGGGACCGAGAATGTGATCTTCTCTCCGCAGTGGTTCACCCAATCCAATTCAGCCAGGCTGTATCCTGAGATTGGTATTACGCCTTTCTATCAGGACCTGTCAAATTTGCTTATTTCAGCCCAGTCGCTTGGGTTGTCGACCAGCCTCTACCCACAAATCGATCCAACTGATGAACTTTGTGCCTGGCGGGGTTCCCAATCACACTCCACAGCATGGTGGCAGGAATGGTTCATTTCTTACGAGCAATTCATTCTTAACTATGCGAAAATCGCCCAAGACAATCATGTTGAAGCCCTAATCATTGGCGGGACAGCCACCCTTCCAACCTTCTCAAACGGTATCTATCCTGATGGGAGCATTACGGATGTCCCTGAAACTGCCGATGAAACCTGGCAAAATTTGATGGCTTCTATTCGTGAAATCTATTCCGGCAGCCTGATCTGGGCGACCAATATCCACACAAAAGCCGATCCCCTTCCCGATTTCATCGACTCCTTTGATGGTATCTACGTTTCAATAGACAGTCCATTGACGGTAAATTTAAACCCTTCAAAAGAAGATATTGCGTCAGGATTTTCAGATATTATCGATTACCATATTTATGAGCTATATCGAAGCACGGAAAAACCAATCACGCTTGCTCTGGCATACCCTTCTGTTAACGGTTCTGTTAACGGGTGCAGTCTGCTCAACGAAGCCTGTTATAATGATTCATTATTCTTGATCGACGAGATATCATCATTTTCTGTCGATTTGGATGAGCAGGCCCTCATCTACGATTCAATCTTGCCGATCATCGCAAGTCGTGAATGGATCACAGGTATTTCAATCAGAGGATACTTGCCAACCGTTGTGCTTCTGGATGGCTCTTCATCCATCTATGGTAAACCGGCCATGAATGTGATCCAACAATGGTTTTCCGGCTGGAACGAGAATATTCAGTAACAACCTATACGAAAGCATATCTTATTTCAGGAAGGTAATTCAATATGACGGATAATTCGCTCAATAAATGGCTCGAATCTATCGGGATCGTTCATCAGGGTGCTGTCTTTCACAATCCGGACAAATCCCTGCTTGTTACGGAAGCCCTGCTGCACAATGAAGGTCAATTGACGCATGAGGGAGCTGTTGGTGTCACTACCACGCCCTATACCGGGCGTTCCCCTGATGATAAATACATTGTTGACTATCAAGACCGTTCCGACCTCTGGTGGGGAGACGTGAACCGGAGAATCTCTCCAGAAGCTTTCATTAGCCTTCAAAACCGTATCACCGCCTACTTGAGCAACCGTAATTTATATGTCATTGATTGTTTTATCGGTGCGGATAAGGACTACCGTCTCTCGGTCCGCATCGTGACGGAATTTGCCTGGCAGGCACTCGCATCCCAAAACCTCTTCATGAATGATGGCAGGGCACACGACGCCGAACCCGATATGACCATCCTGGCAGCCCCTGATTTCTACACCAACCCTGAGATCGATTCTGTCCGCTCCAAAGCGGCTATCTGCCTGGATTTGAGGAAGAAAATCGTCTTGATCGCTGCTTCGAAATACGTCGGTGAGATCAAGAAATCAGCATTCACGATCATGAACGCAATCCTACCGGAATCGAATGTCCTGCCAATGCACTGCTCGGCCAATGTTGGCGAGAACGGTGATGTCGCACTCTATTTTGGGCTTTCTGGAACCGGTAAGACGACACTCTCATCCACGCCAGACCGAAAACTCGTCGGTGATGACGAACACGGCTGGGGCTCGAACGGTGTGTTCAATTTTGAAGGCGGCTGCTATGCAAAAACCATTCGGTTGAAACCGGACCTGGAACCTGTGATCTGGAAGGCTGCGAACCAATATGGCACCGTGTTGGAAAACGTCGTCATTGATCCTGACAGCCGTCATGTGGATTTTGATGATCCACATTTCACACAAAATACACGGGCAGCCTATCCTTTATCCCGGGTGGACAATATCGTCCCTGAAAGCATGGCAGGTCATCCATCGAATGTCTTTTTCCTCACAGCGGATGCCTTTGGCGTGATGCCGCCCATAGCAAAATTGGACTCTGATCAGGCAATTTACTATTTCCTCTCCGGCTACACTTCCAAAGTCGCCGGCACGGAACGCGGGATCGGTCAAATGCCCAAAGCCACGTTTTCTACCTGCTTCGGTGAACCCTTCCTTCCCCTGATACCGAGTATCTATGCAGATCTCCTGCACCAAAAGATCGCAGATCACAACTGCGCTGTCTGGCTGGTGAATACCGGTTGGACAGGCGGTGATTTCAACACCGGATACCGCATGCACCTCCCCCATACCAGGCGAATAGTCAATTGGATCCTCGCAGGTGAACATGAAAAAGCAAGTTTTCACACTGACCCGGTCTTTGAACTTACTGTACCAGACCACATTGACGGCATTCCTGAGAACCTCCTGTACCCTGAACAAACCTGGGAAGATAAAGATGCCTTCGCGAAGGTCTCTCGTCAGCTCAAAGAAGGTTTTGAAAAGAATTTCGAGAAATTCAAGCCCTACCTGAAAGCTTGATTGGCAGGTTTATGTACTTATGACCCGTATCGCTTACAGTTTATGCTGAGTATGATAAACTTCACCTGGTTTGGTCCAGAAGAGTCCAATTCCTAGATAGAACCATCATTTCACATGAATCTGAGGAGAGAGTATGGAAAAATTCGTCATCAACGGTGGAATCCCCATAAAGGGTGAACTGATACCATCAGGAAATAAAAATGCTGCCCTTCCAATCATGGCAGCCAGTCTATTGACATCTGATCCAGTTATCCTGCATAACATCCCTGATATTCTGGATGTAAGGACGATGATCAAACTGCTTCAAAGTTTGAATGTGAAAATCGAGTATCTTGATGATAAATCCATCCAAATGGATGCAAGCGATATCCAACCCGCCAATCTTGATCCAGAATTGTGCAAGAATATTCGAGCATCAATCCTGCTGGCTGGCCCTTTGATCAGCCGGGTTGGAGATTTCATCCTCCCACCGCCTGGCGGTGATGTGATTGGACGCCGTCGTCTGGATACACACATCCTGGCATTTTCACGTCTTGGCGTGAGGTCGCATTTCACAGACAAAAACCAGTTCCATTTCAAAGCGAATGGGATCAAGGGCTCAGAAATCCTCCTGGATGAAGCATCCGTCACGGCCACCGAGAATGCCATCATGGCTTGCGTCCTAGCTAAGGGCGATTCAACATTGAAAAATGCGGCAAGCGAACCTCATATTCAGGAGTTATGCAAGTTCCTAAACCTGCTTGGGGCAAAGATTGAGAATATTGGGTCAAACACACTGCATATTTCAGGTGTTACCAACCTCCACGGGGGTGAATTCACCATCGGACCTGACTACCTGGAAGTTGTCAGCTACATTGGCGCAGCAGTTGTAACAGGTGGGTCGATCAGGATAAAAAATGCCGGTGTGAAACATCTCGATATGATTTCTCTCGTCATGAACCGTCTTGGCGTACATTGGGAGACGGAGGACGATGATGTGATCGTCCCTGACAAACAGATATTGTTAATTGAACCTGACCTTGGGAACGCTATCCCCGAGATCTCAGTGATGCCCTGGCCTGCCTTCCCAACAGATTTAATGAGTATAGCCATTGTCATCGCCACGCAGGCAAAAGGCAGCATACTTTTCCATGATTGGATGTACCCTTCACGTATGTACTTCACAGATAAATTGGTCGGCATGGGTGCCCAAATCGTCCTCTGCGACCCCCATCGCTGCATCGTCCAGGGTCCAACCATGTTGAATGGCGAACATCTTGAAAGCCCGGATATCCGTGCTGGGATGGCACTCCTGATTGCTGCCCTTTCGGCAAAGGGTCAAAGTATCATTGGCAACATCAGCCAGATAGACCGCGGCTATCAACACGTGGACAAGAAGCTGATTGCACTCGGTGCAGATATCGTCAGAAAGAAAGAATAACCTGCTTGAGGATTCAAAAAAGCGCTCTCACGAGCGCTATTTTTTTAATCCTTTTCTTTTACGGCTCATTCAGCTTTTGTCTGAGCCCCAACCACATCCATGAATTGGGTAATGACCTCTCTCAGCATCGGTTCTGGCAGCGCGCCAACTTGCCGATTGATCAGCTTCCCCTGATAGAGCAGCAGCATCGTGGGGATCCCCTGTACGCCATACTTCATTGCCCACTCCGGATTCTCATCCGTATTAACTTTCGCCACGATCAGTTTTCCGGCCATGTCTTTAGCTATTTTATCCAGGATCGGCCCCACCATCTTGCATGGGCCACACCAGGGAGCCCAAAAATCAACGATAACTGGAAGTGATGATTCCAGAACAGTCTTCTGAAAAGCTACATCCGTAACGTGAATAGGTTCGTTCACCATAATTTCTCCTCAAAACAATTTTATAGTCGCAGTATATCACAAGTATTCATTTGAAGTATAAGAATTGCATAATAATTAGGACTAATAATATATTATTTCTATTAATATGACAGGAAATCATCCAAAAATCGTGCGGATTTTATCTGCCAGAGGTGGGCCAAATAGTAAAACTCCGATGATGATAGACGAAAGCGCAGCGATCAGGACAGCCGCTGCGCCGACATCCTTACCTGCCCTTGCAAGTGGATGAAGGTTAGGGCTTGCCAGGTCGACAACGATTTCCAAAGCCGTGTTGAGAAATTCAGCCGTCCATACCATAGCGATTGTGAGGAGCAGCACACCCCAATCACGCATGGGCAGCTTGAGCCAGGTGGCAAAGATGACCACCAGAATCGTTGCAATAGCATGGATCCAGGCATTCTTCTGTGTACGGATAACATGCCACCAACCCTTGATAGCGTTTTTTACACTTTTTATCCGTGATCGAAAGAAGTCAAGAAACATTTATCACCATCCTGATTTGACCGTCAGAAATTTGGGATCTCTATTCAACATAATATGCGATCCCCAGGGGATTGGGACCCGAATGAGTCGCAAGCACACAGCCCACATTTGCAGACGCGATTTCGATGTTCATTCCAAGGTTATTGATCTCGCTTCTTAGGAAATTCGCTTCATCATCACAATCCAAATGAGCCAACGTGATATGTTTGATACTATGTGAGGATAATTGGGCTTTGAAATATTCCATCAATGTTCTCACAGCTTTTTTTCTCGTTCCTGATACTTTTCGGAGAATCCCCAACGTTCCATCTGGACACATTTTAAGAAAAGGCCGAATGTTCAATAAGCTGGACACGAAATGCTGAATAGCCGAACATCTGCCGCCATGAAAAAGGTAATCCAGATGATCGAGGATAAAAACACCACGAGTTTTATTGACCATTTTCTTAATGCGCTGGGTCAATTCTTCAAAACCCATCCCCTCATTACGCCATTCCGCAGCCTTAAGGACGACTTGACCATAACCGGATGATATGCTTAGTGAATCAATGATCTCGACCTGTTGATCCCTGATTTCCTGAAGTGCTAATCTTGCGTTCCGCATGGTCGTTGAAAGCATGCTCGAAACACCCAGATAAATGGATTTACCTTTTCGAGTAAAAAATTTGATGAAATCATTGGGAGACGGTGCAGATGTGGTTGGGTACTTGCCGGTCTTTTTAACCGTATCAAATAATTCTTGGGCATTTATCTCTTCGCCGTCCTTATAAACCCTGCCATTTACCTGTATATACATTGGGATTGTGTCGATTTTCAGACGCTCACATTGCTCACGTGATAAATCTGCAGTCGAATCTGTTAGGATATTTATCAAAATACCTCAAGTCTTATCTGGTGATTATTCAAATGATTATACCAATGTTTGCAGATGTTCATGATGTGAATTTATTTTTTAGAATTTCGCCAATTAGGGTATAATCTTTACTCGCCAATCGGTTATAATCTTATTGAACGTATGGTGTTGAGGCATGTATATGGAATTAATCGGAATAGAGTTGGATGAATCATACTGGAATTCCCTTGAGATTTCACAAAAGGATATCGAGTACCTGTATTCATTTTTACTGGAAGAAGAAACCCCTTTACCTTCAAGCACACTGGCTGAGGCGTTGATCAAAGATCGCATCCAGATCGAAAAAGAGAACCTCCAAAAAAAACAGCAGAAGAACGGGGAAATCTATTATCCCAGGTTGGAATTTCAAGTTGGGGAGAAAATCCAATTTCCATTTATGAATTGGATCAGCGGAGAAGTCACAGATATTCGAAAGGGTAACAACCCCGAACAACCAACCATGGATGTGATAACGGTTGCTCTTGAAAATGGGCAAAGCCGGCAATTTGCATCCAAATTGGAAGACCATAAACTCAATCAGGTGACCACTGATCATGAAGAAAATGATGAGGATGATGAGCAGCGGCTTGTTGAGCAATATCTGAATGTCATTATTGAGAAATTAGAAAAAGAACTTGAAGAGAGTAAAGACCTCATTCGGATTGGCGCTAATTGGTTTCCAAAATCCCTTTTGATCGAATTCAACATCGGGCATCTCAACCTGGCTGAAGCAGTATTAGATATGCACGGTGGTGGACCGCTGCCCGTAGAGTCCCTGCTAGAACAGCTTGAATTTGACACAGATGATCCGGCAGAATTGGTCCGATTCTCCCTGAACTATGCTCTGCAAGAAGATCCCAGGTTTGATGAAGTAGGGCCCAAGGGAATCGTTCACTGGTTCCTTAACCGTCTTGAACCAGCTTATGTCCGTGAGAAACCAATCGAACTCAACTACACACCACAGGAATACGATCACTCGATCCTAACTGAGGACATGCTGGTTGCCGAACAGCAGATATTCGATGAATTGACGGATGCAAATCCCGAGTTCATGCGGGGTAAAAGAACAGCGGAAGCATCCGTTGTCCTGAGTTATCCGCATTGGCGCATAGGCACACTCCCATTGACCGCACAAACACGACCTTACTTCCCGACAGCGCTGGAAACGCCACGTGTGAAATTCAAGCTAATCGACAACCAGGGTGAAGAGATCTCTGCTTGGGTGGTTCGCCCATACAACTATATTTTCGGTCTTCGGGAATGGTATCAAGAATTGGAGTTGATGCCGGGCAGCATCATCAAGATCCGGCAAGGTAAAGGCCCCGGAGAAGTGATGATCCAACCGGAAAAGAAACGATCGAATCGGGAATGGATTCGAACTTTACTCATTGGTGCGGATGGCGGCGTTGTATTTGCTATGTTAAAACAAACCATCACAGCCAATTTTAATGAAAGAATGGCGATTGCAATCCCATCTACGGACGTGTTGGATGAATTATGGCAAAAACGGGCGAACAATCCCCTGCCGTTAAAGAAGGACATGACCGGTATCATGAATGAACTCGCTAAATTGAACCCGCAGGGTCATGTTCATGGGATCGAATTGTATGCTGCATTAAATTGTGTCCGCAGATGCCCCCCCGGTTTGCTTTTCAGCATGTTGGCATCGAATCCTGAATTCACTGCTGTCGGCGATCTATATTTCCGATTAAACGAAGACTCCTGAGGAAAGGCAGAAAATGGTTTCGAAGCGTAGCAGCCTGATTAAACCCAAACTTACAACTCCCTTCAAAATCGATTTTGACTGGTGGATGCATCACGATCGCGATTGGCGTGTCTATCTGCGCAGTTTCCTATGCGAAGAACACCAGGCAATGTTTGAGGATCTGGATAATGATGAGATGATTGATTGGGTAGATCCTGAGACTGCAGAAGTGAATCAGGTGGATGGCCTCCAACATGTCCTGATCACTCATTGTGCCAAACAAGAAAATTTTCTGACCAGCAAGACAGCTCTCGTTGATTCGGTTTTTAGAGTTTTCCTTTCAAACGGCAACAAACCCATGACCTCCGAAGAACTCGGTGAAATCCTGGGACGGCCCGCTTCAACGATATTGCGGACTTTATCCGGCATCCGTGTTTATAAAGGAATAAGACCGATTCTGAAAGAATGAACGTGTTATAATATCTCCCGCTGATTGCCCCTGTAGCTCAATTGGATAGAGCACTGGACTTCTAATCCAACGGTTGCAGGTTCGAGTCCTGCCAGGGGCGCCAAGATCCTCACTTTGAATTAATTTAATATTTGATGAAGCCATAACATCAGATGCGGCATCAGTTCCGTGTATAATATTTGCTATAGAAAGAACATTAAATAATCGTTAGAAGGGAACTCCTGATGAAATTAATCTTGCGCTGGTTGATCATTGCGGTTGCGCTGTATGTTGCGGTGTTGGTTGTCCCAGGCATTAGCGTTGAAGGAAATGCATGGATTGCTTTTTCTGTAATGGCGGTCATCTTGGGCTTGGTGAATGCTGTCATTCGCCCCATTCTGAAATTGATGTCTTGCGGATTTATTGTCATCACTTTAGGATTATTTTCCCTGGTGATTAATGCTGCAACTTTCATGATCGCGTCATCGATATCACAGAATTGGTTCAACATTGGTTTCTATGTTGACAATTTCTGGTCTGCACTGTTGGGATCATTAATCGTCAGCATCGTTACAGTAATACTTTCGCAAATCCTGATCGATAAAGAAAAGAATAAGTAAAGTCCAAATTGACCAGGTTTCACTGCTTGATATATGGATTGAAGTCGAGTATACTTTTACGCTGTGCTTGAAAATTTCAAGCCAGCACAATCAAAGAAGCCAAATACAAATATCGGTTTCTTTCCGCTACCCAACTATCCACGATAGCCAAGAGTAGCAGACCCAAGGAAAGGAGTATCCTAATGCGGCAATACGAATTAATTATCATCGTCCAACCTGATTTGGATGAGGAAACAACGACCGGGGTTATTGAACGTGTTAAGAGTCTGATCACCGACAATGGTGGTGAGATCCTCAACACGGAACTCTGGGGATCACGACAGCTTGCTTATCCTATTAAAAAATTTGGACAAGGTTATTATGTCTATATGGATGTACAATTCGTGCCTGAGTTTGGCATGGAATTGAAACAAAGCCTGCGCTACATCGAAACAATCATCCGTTATATGCTTACTAAGAAAAATGATTAACTGAACCATATCATTGAAAGCGAGCATAATTATGGCCCGTGGATTGAATAAAGTAATGATCATTGGGTATCTCGACAGAGATCCCGAAATGAGATTCACCCCCACCGGTAAGTCAGTGGCCAATTTCTCTGTGGCTTGCACACGATCTTGGAAAGGCGCTGATGGAAAAGAGCATTCTGCAACAGAATGGTTCAACGTTGTTGCCTGGGGAGACCTAGCAGATGTGACAAAACAACACCTCTCGAGAGGGAGTCTGGTCTATATTGAAGGACAACTTCAGACCAGGATATGGTCTGATAACGACGGTAACCAGCATAAATCTATCGAGATCACTGCCAGAGATATCTTGCTGCTTAATGACGAAGGGAATGAAGAAAATCAAGAAGGATTGGATAGTATTTCTGAAAAAGATTGATTGAACGACTAATCCTTTTACTGAATAACAGGAGAATATGATGAGCAATTATCGAAGAAAAAAATATTATTCACGTTCGAAAGAATGCCAGTTCTGCAAGAATAAAGAACTCGAGATCGATTATAAGAATGTCGAACTCCTTCGACGTTATATTGATGATTCTGGCAAAATCCGTCCCCGCCGGCAGACTGGGGCCTGTGCCAAACATCAACGTGAAGTTGCGAAAGCGATCAAGAATGCCCGACACATTGCATTACTACCTTTTACTGGTGATTAATCTCTCCCAGAAGACCCCAAGGATGAAACGGGTGTAAATAATGGCACAACCAAAAAAGACCAAGAAGGCAAAGACAAAAAAGCACCTCGCTCGAGAACAACGTGAGGCAAAACAGATCCGGATCATCATCACCATCATAATTGTGATTGCGGTGATTATTGTAGGACTGATTTTATATGGCGTAATATCACAATTGGTCGTACGACCATCAAAACAGGTCGCACAGGTGAATGACGCGGTCATTACAGCAGGTCAACTGGACTCACGGGTGAAATTCAACAGGATTGATATGCTCAATAGAGCATACGAATACTATCAAATGTACCAGATGTATTCAATGTATTCCGCAGACTTTGCTGCGAGCTATCTGAATTATTCGCAAAGTTTTGTGTTCCAGCTGCTTGATCCTCAGACCTTTGGCTCGAATGTGCTGGATGAAATGATCAATGAAATCATTATTCGAGAAGAAGCGGCCGCTAGAGGGATTACAGTCAGTGAAGAGGAAGTGGAACTGGCGATGCAAGAAGCATTTGATTTCTATCCTGATGGGACACATACTCCCTCTGCCACAGCCACGATCCTTTCCACACCGACCTATTCAGAAACAGAGCTTTCCCTGGTCACCCTGACCAGCACACCTTCAGCCACCTTGCCGCCAACAGATACTCCTGAAGTCACATCAACGCCGTCTGAAGAAACGACCGGCCTTGAAGATGAAACGGCAGAGGAAGCTGATAGCGAAGAGCCAGCATCCACAGATAACGATGGGACACCAACGCCCGAGTTATCCCCCACGATAACACTGACGCCCACGATCACTCCTACGCCAACTACCTATACCACTGAAATTTATGCAGACAATCTCAAGGAATTCGATAAATACTATAAAGACTATAGTTTTGAAATCGACGACTATCGGGAGATCATTGAAACGCAACTGCTCAAGGACAAGCTGCTGGAAGAGATCACTCAGGATCTGGTTCCTGTACAGGAAGAGGTATGGGCGCGTCATATCCTAGTGGAAACTGAAGAAGAAGCTAAGTTGGTTTATAAATTGCTTCAGGCAGGTATAGACTTCCATGATGCTGCTGCCGAATATTCCATGGATACATCAAACAGTGAATCTGGCGGTGACCTGGGCTGGTTCGATGATGAGACCATGGTAGAAGAATTCACAGATGCTGCTTTCAGCCTTGAAGTTGGCGAGATCAGCGAACCTGTTGAAACGTCTTTTGGCTTTCACATCATCCAGGTCCTCGGTAAACGGGAAAGCCAGACCCCCGTTGATGATTTCCAAGAGGACAAGCAAGAAGCTTTTGAAAATTGGGTCAGTGAAGTGCGTACATCTGATTATGAAGTGACCTATTTTGATGGCTGGGAACAATATATTCCTGATTATCCGGAGATCCCGGAGAGCTTCCTCAATGCGATTCTCCAAATTAATCAATAATCCATCTTCAATTAATTCATAACGAGAGAAAGGCGCTGGTTTCAGCGCCTTTTTTGCTATTATTCTTTTGGTCTTGGACTATCGAATGGTTCTACTCCAAATAGGTTTCATCAACTTCTTCCAATTTCAGACTGATCATCTGGCTGGTCGATTCCCGCCCCATTGTCACGCCGTAGATCACATCAGCAGCCTGGACCGTATTCCTATTGTGTGTGATCACCACAAATTGAGTCTGCTTGGAAAGTTCCTTGAGCAGATCAATGAAACGTCCGACATTGGATTCGTCCAGCATGGCATCCACTTCATCCAGGATGCAGAAAGGTGTTGGTGAAACCTTCAATAAGGCAAAAACCAGGGCTACCGCTGTCAAGCTGCGCTCCCCGCCTGATAACAACGCCAATCCCTGACGCCTGCGTCCGGGAAGCCGGGCTTCGATATCCACGCCACCTTCAACAGGCTGTTCTTCATCACAAAATAACAGCTTTGCTTCTCCTCCATTGAAAAGCTGGGTGAAATATGCAGAGAATTCTTTATTTACCGCCTTAAATGTCTTTACGAAATCACGCTCCATCAAAGTATCTAATTCCTCAATGACAGCCTGCAAATCCTTGCTTGCTTTTTCGAGATCCTGGATTTGTTCATTCAGGAATTCAAAACGGTCCTTCACCTCGATATATTCCTGCTGGGCTTCAGGATTGATCGCTCCCATCCTTCGTAATTGAGTCTTCAGTCGTTTGATCTCATCATCAATCCCTTTGGTTAATTCCACCACTTTAGGCAGGTCCTTGATGAATCCATCATCAAAAGGCAGCGGTAACCTGCCATCGATTTTCTGTTCATAATCATAAGAGACCAAACCAAAATCATCCTCAATTCGTTCCTGCAGATGGTCAAGCTGATCCTGACGCCGGCTCAGTTCGAGTTGCAGCTGCGTGTATTGCCTTTCAGCTATGATAACCTTCTGGTGTGATTGGTCTAAGATTTCCTCAAGATTAGAAACCGATTTTTCAGCATTCTCTCCTTGAGTACTTAGAGGTGAGATGCGCTCATTTTGGATGACTTCAATGGCTTGATTGAAAACACCAACCTCATTCGATAACTTGTTTTTTGATTGTGTAATTTCATCCAGTCCTGCGTTAATCTCCGTTAATCTGGAAAGATGAAGTTTCAGGCGATTCTGAACGTCTTCACTGCGCTGTTTAAAATCAAGATACCGCTGCTGAGAAGTGTCCAGTGCATTCCTGGCAACGATCTGATGAGTCTGCCATTGATTGCATTCCTGCTGGATATCGAATAATTGAAACGCGTTCATTTCCTCAGTGGCGCGCTTTTCCTCCTCAAGCAATTCTGCGACCTTCTTGGATAATTCGTCCAAGCGGCTATTTTCACCCTGCATCTCGGATTGAGTTCTTTCAATCGAGCTGCCAATCTCCTTTGAACGTTCAGTATGCCATGCGATCTGTTCGGTCAACCTGGTGAGTGTATCCTTTTCCGCACGCAGTGTATGATTAAGGTCATCCAGTGATTCTTCGCGTTCCAATAATCCTTGCTGGCAAGTCTTAAGTTCTTTCTGGATTGATGTGTCGGCTTTTTCGATTGATTCCCGCTTATCAAACAACTTGCTGAGTTCATTTTCCAACTGGGCAAGTTCCCTCTGCAGCTCACTTTGCTCGCGTGTCCTGCTGATCCGCTTCCCGGTTGCATTCCGTCCGGAAATGAGAATACCATTGGCCTGAAAGACCAAACCCTGAACGGTAACTGCTTTCTGTGATCCATTAAGGAGCGGCTGGACCTTCAGTGCGGACCGCCTGTCATCAACCACAACAATCTCTGAAAATAGTGCATGAGCCAGGGATTGATGGAGTGAATCCATTTTTACCAGATCATCAGCATATCCCACCACACCTTTGACTTGCATTATGCGGGGATTACGCTTTGGTTTTGATTGCTTGCCTGTCGTCAGCAGCGCAACCCGGTCGTTATCTCCGGATTCAAGATATTCAATAACGATTTCCTCCTCACCCAAAGGAATAACGAGGATATCCGCCAATTCTCCCAGGGCTGCACTGATGGCTTTTTCATATTTCTCTTCCACCATGAAATACTTTGAAAGTGGTTCAATTCCTGCCGGTAAACGTCCTTTCCTGGATGCTTCAACAACGGACTTCGAGCCTTCAGAATAACCGCTCAATGCATCTTCAGCCTGTTTCAATACATCCAGCTGAACCTTCAGTTTTGCCTGCTGTGCTTCAGAGGAACTGATCTTTCGGTCAAGCACTGCGCCCTTTTCATGAACATCTTCCATCTGATTGGTCTTGCTTTCCAATTCCGCTTCGATCGCATTCTTCTGTTCCTGTGCAGTATCCGTTTCCCTTTGCAGTACTTTAATCCGCTCAGAAATTTCAGCTTTTTCCTGATCGAGAGTCTGCAGGGATTCCGAGATTTTCTCCTTCTCAATGTTCAGGGCATCCTGCCTGTTCTGGAGTTCTTCCAAATGGGCGGATAATTGCACTTTCTCCGTTTCGAGTGCCACACGCTTATCCCGGATGGATTTCAACCTTGCCTCGACAGCCTCCTTTTTTGAGGTTGCTTCAGCCAATTTTCCATTGACGACGGTCAACTCGGATGAGGCAGCTTCAAACTCTGTCTGCCGACTTGCGATTTCTGCCTGATAATCCTGCTCCTGGATTGTGAGATTCTTGATCTCTTCCTCAGTTTGGGCAATATCAATTTCAAGGTTTTTCTTTCGCTGCGTGAAGGAGCGTTCGCGCTCATCCAGGATCGCTAGTTGCCGCGAAGTCTGCTCAAGTTTGCGGTGGTAGTCGGATAATTCGCTGTGTGCTTCTTCATACGCTTTTCGATTGGATTGGAGATCTTCACGTGCCTGGTTGATCTTCTCCTCAGATTCAATATGCTTACTGCGCAATGAATTTAAGAGTTCTTCCTGGTTCACGTATGCAGCGCGCGCGTTACCTAGATCTTCTTGCTTTTGATGCCAGTGAAAACCATACCAATCCCGCAAGAGGACCTGCAAGTCTGCCTGTACCTGTTGATGGTCGATAAATCGCTGCGCCTGTCGCTCAAGGCTGCGCAAGCGAGGTCTGATCTCGGTTAAAATATCGCGAATGCGGTCCAGATTCTTGCCTGTATTCTCCAGTCGGCGGAGGGATTCTTCCTTGCGGGAGCGGTAAAGGCCAATCCCGGCAGCTTCTTCAAATATTTTCCTCCGCTCATCTGGTCTGAGGGCAAGAGCAGCATCAACCAAGCCCTGCCCAATGATCGTATATGTCCGCTGCGCCAGGCCGGTCTGCGAGAGCAGCTCTGTGATATCTTTCAAACGGACTCGCTGTCCATTCAACAAATAATCATTCTGCCCATCGCGGTAGGCTCTGCGTGTAATGGATACTTCTGAATAATCGATCGGCAACCACTGGTCTTCATTGTCGAAGGTGATCGTGACAGAAGCCATTCCCGCCCGGGGTTTCTGCTGAGACCCTGAGAAGATCATATCCTCTGTCTTTTTGGCTCTTAATAATGAAAATGATTGTTCGCCTAAAACCCAACGAATGCCATCAGCAATATTTGATTTTCCAGAACCATTAGGGCCAACGATTGCTGTGATCTGGCCTGGGAATTCCAGACGTGTGATCGTAGCAAAGGTCTTATAACCATGCAGTTCCAGTGATTCTAAACGATTTACCATTAATTATCTATGCTCCAATATACCAAGTTTGATCAAGGCTTCTCGAGCAGCCATTTTTTCCGCAGATTGCTTGCTCGAACCAGTACCCCTGCCGTAAGGTTTTCTATTGATACGTACTTCCATCGTAAAAGTTTTATCGTGGTCCGGCCCTTCCTCCTCAATTAAAACATACTTTGGAGAAGAGAAGCCATTCCCCTGAGCCCATTCCTGAAGCCTGCTCTTCGTGTCCTCATCCAGATGGTTCTTCACAATATCGCCAACAACGCTCTCAAGTAAAGGCACCATGAAACGATTAACCTCGTCGAGTCCGCCTTGAAGATGAATCGCCCCAATTAGAGCTTCAAATGCATCACACAATAACGTTATCCGCTGACGACCACCCGCCTGTAGCTCACCGTGTCCCAACCTTAATGCCTGACCCAAATCAATCATGCGGGCAAACGAAGCCAGCTGATCTGTATATACCAGCGCAGCTCTCAATCGCGTCAGGTCTCCTTCTGGTTTCTCGGGGAAATGATTATAAAGCCACTCAGCCACGATAAAATCAAGAACAGCATCTCCCAGATACTCAAGGCGCTCGTTATCCTCAATCGCGTCCTTATTCTCATTCAGGTAAGAACGATGGGTAAGTGCACGGGTTAACAAAAAATAATTTTTAAAAGGAAGATTGAGTCGCTCTGAAAAATGTGCCGGCGATTCTGTCGTGAATACATCAGTCATGGTTCTGGATCCTTTCTCCAGAACTATCGATGCGCTAACCATCTCAGGAAAATAGCTTGCGCATCAACAGTTCAATAGCCTGGATAATATATTTCTTTATCAATTCTTTATTTTAACAGATAAATACATAATCTCAAAATCCTGACCAAATCAATCCTCTCCATTCCAGGAAATTATTTTGCATCAAAACAACACCTTTCTTCAAGGGTATAATTCATCCCAGGAAACGACTCATGACTATGATTAACACACCCGGATCAGACTATACCATCCATACAGATATGTATGATGGCCCGCTGGACCTTCTGCTGGACTTGATCACAAAGGCTGAGCTGGACATCACGCGACTATCGCTGGCGAAAGTCACCGACGAGTATCTGGCGCATCTAGAACACATGCAGCAGACTTCCGCAGTTGAAGTTTCAGGTTTCCTGGTCGTGGCAGCCAAACTGATCCAGATCAAATCAGAAGCACTTTTACCACGCCCACCCGTCCGAGAAGAGGGTGAGGAAGATCCGGCCGAGTCACTTGCCAGACAACTACGGATATATCGAGAATTCAAACAAACTGCCAAATGGTTTAAAAACCTCGAGAAGGAAGGCCGTCACACATATATCCGTCTGGCACCTCCGCCAGTGATTGATGAGGAACTGGACCTGAAAGGTTTATCAGTCGCCAATCTTGTCTCTCTGCTCAGGGCGCTATACCGCTTCGAAGAGGAAGCCGCCCCCATTACTAGTGTTGTGGCTATTCCCAAGATCACCATTAAGAATAAAATCAGAGACTTACTGCTCAATCTGCGGAAAGAAAACAACCTTTCATACCGGCATATGCTTCCGAAAGGATATAACCGCATTGAAGCAATCGTTCTCTTCCTGGCGATCCTTGAACTTATCAAGCAAAGTTATGTGACAGCAAACCAGACCAGTCTTTTCGAGGATATTAACCTTTCTGCCACTGAGAAAACATTTAATGATGAGGAAATCGTGTTGGCATTGGATGACTAAATCCGTTATAATTTAATTTGTTAAGTGTACTCGGAATAAATAATAAAATTTATGAGGGCTGATAAGAAAATGACTGATGAAATGGAACAAAAAGCCGACGTTACAACACAAGCTCCAACGAAACCCCTCGATACCTCAAAAGATAGTTCAGCATCAAATAAAAAATACATCATTATTGGGATATGCGTTGTCCTCATCGTCCTTGCACTCGTCGTACTCGCTACGATTTACCTGGTCAATCCTCAAAACAGTGATACAACCGAACAAATCCGAGATATTTTCATCATCTTTATGGCCTTTGAATCATTGATTATTGGTGTTGCACTGGTCGTCCTTATCGTCCAGCTTTCAACATTGATCAATCTCTTACAAAATGAGATCCGCCCCATCATCAATTCAACCAGTGAAACAGTAAACACAATAAAAGGCACAGCAACGTTCGTAAGTGATAATATTTCAGAACCAGTGATCAAGATCAATCAATGGATCGCTGTGATCAAACAAATCTTTTCAAAGAAATCTAAGTAATTTCAACAAATGGTCTGATTCAATTTTGATATAAAAAGGAGAAAACTATGTCAGAGAAAAATGATTTTGGTGCTTTCTTTATTGGCTTTCTGGTTGGAGGCCTTACCGGTGCCGCAGTATCTCTTCTCTTTGCGCCCCAATCTGGTGAGGAAACTCGCACCCTGATCCGCGATAAAGCCATTGAATTAAGGGATAAGGCTTCCGAGACAGTTGAAGAAGCCCGTGTGGCCGCAGAAAAAGCCTGGGAAGAAGCAAAGGTCAAAACAGAAGAATGGACAAATTTAGCCAAAGAAAAGACTGGTGAACTTATCCAAAAAGGTGAAGGCGTCATTGACGAAGGCCGCGAGAAATTGGCCGATAGCATTAAACCTAAGAAGTAGGAAGCAAGTTAAAACAATTTAGATAGAAAAAGGCTGGCAAGATTGCCAGCCTTTTCTTATTTCATCATCTGATTCTTGGCATGCACAATCCTTAGAATTCTTCAATCATGATCGTATTACCGCCGATGTCTTTTGCGTTATAAAGGGCATCATCAGCTTTTTTCATCAATTTATCAATCTTAGTGTGATTATATTTTTTTGAATCGACGTAAACTGCCCCGATCGACGCTTTGATTTTTATCGTCAATTCACCGGAGATATCCATATGCCTGCGGTTGATTTCCTTCAGAAGCCTTGTCAGGATTTTCTCAAACTGATCTATCGAATCCACAGAAAAGAAAATCAGGAATTCATCGCCGCCGATCCTGCCCGCAGCATCATATTGCCGCGTCGATTCTCTCAGACAGGCAGACGTAGTTTTCAAGGCTAAATCACCCATTTGATGACCAAACTGATCATTTATCTTCTTGAAATGATCAAGGTCCAAGATCGCCAAACCATATGACTTGCCTTCTCTTGATGCCCGAGTGATCTCCGTTTCGGCGCGTTCAAGGATTGCCCTTCGGTTGAATATCCCGGTCAGGGGATCTGTTGTAGCCAGCACTTCCAGCCGTTCAATAAGAGATGATAGATTGATATTCTTCTGTGTTAATTCACGCTGAATTATCATCAACTCATCATTCAAACGATTGATTTCATCAAATTCGTTTATTTCTTTCTGTTTTTCAAGCAGATCGTTTAATAATGTCTCATTATCCCCACTAAATGATTCCTCATGCAGAATTATATCCCTGATCTCTTCTTCTGAAAAACATACAATGAAATGATCCATCCAGTAAATGCCAGATAGAAACACTTCCATCGTCTTCTGGTTGAGGGTGATCTCAACACATTGATTCAAGATTTCTTTTTCTGCAGCCAGATTATCAAAGATTTCTTCAATTTGTTTTGACCCATTTTGGAAGAGATCTGCCAACGTAGAACCCCTTGAAAATAAAGATAGTTCATCTTTGAGAACGCTCTTAATTTCTTTTCCCTTAGTTAAGATTACGCCTGAACACTGAGCCATCCTACACTATATCCTTCTTTTGGTTTTCTTGGCACTTGATGAAAGTGATAAATGAACGGATAACTTGAAAGTTAAACTAAGATTATAAACTAATAAATTGTATTACACATTTAAGGCAATTTTCAAATAACCTTTCATTTTCCTTCCCCGGATGGCCTAAATGAAACGACACCGGTTGTCTAATTTTCCAGAAAATCATTTGCAGTTACGGATGCTTCATTTTCCCGCTTAACTGCAGCAGCCAGTCCTGCCAGGGTATGCAGCCACACGCCCACAGCAGCAGCTTTGAGCGAGGGCACATTCTGAGCCAGCAAGCCACCGACCAATCCCGATAGCACATCCCCACTTCCTGCAGTTGCCAGCGCAGAACTGCTTACAGGATTGATGAACATTTCCCTATCCGGTCCGGCAATCACAGTCACAGCGCCTTTCAATACCAGAATTACACCCCAACGCTCAGCAAATTCTTTCGCGACTTTCCACCGATTTACCTGGATCTCCTGGACATCCAATCCGGTGAGGACGGACATCTCACCTGGATGGGGTGTCAGCACTGTGCTTTCCGGGAGTCTAGTCCACCATTGTGTGAGCCTGCTAAGTAGTTTCAATCCATCTGCATCGAACAATGTCGGTGTATCCCCGGGAACCACTTCCATCAGACCTTCCAGGAATTCTGTATTCGTGTCCTTTAATCCCCACCCAGGACCAATCACAAGCGAATCGGCTTTTTGAATGCTTTCCGCCAGCATCCTGACGCCTTTTGGATCATAACCATCCTCAATGCTGGGCAGCAGGGTCCAGACTGCTTCAACCAACTGTCCAGCGATGTTCTCATACACAGCCTGGGTGGTCGCCATATGCACCAAACCGCACCCTGCGCGGTAGGCTGCTTTTCCCGACAGGAATGCCGCACCCGTGTAAGGCCTGGACCCGGCAATTACCAGGCAAGATCCGAAGGTCCCTTTATGACCGGAGTCAGGACGGTGTGGAAGATTCGCCTGCGCGAATTGTGCATCAAGCATCACAGGGCATCCCGATACCAGATGTCCAGATATATCATTTATCCCAATATCAATCCCATGGATTTCTCCACAGCATGACCGGGCGGGAGGTTTCAGGAGCCCCTGCTTGATCGCTGCCATGCTGAGCGTATGGTCAACACAGATCGTCGCATCAGATGCCTCGCCAGTATCGCAATCCACGCCTGACGGGCAGTCTACGGCGATTTTCAGGACTTTAGAGCGATTATTAACGAGTTTCGATGTCCGGGTCAGGATGCCATATAAATCCTCCCTGATAGGCAGTCGCAGACCTGTCCCTAGGATTCCATCAAGAAGAATGGAACCTGGGATAAGCGCAGCTTCCAAAATTTCCAGTTTTTCTCCCTGAGAGATATCAGTCACAACGCCCCCGGAAGAAATATACGCTGAAACCAGTGGATCATCCGACCGCTGCCTGGCAAGAAAAGCATTCGTCCTGATGCCCCGCTGTGAAAGCAGGGTTAATGCAATCAGCGTGTCCCCGCCGTTATTCCCGGAGCCGAGCAATCCCACCACTCCCCTGCGTGTTGAAGTGTGGTCTAAAACCCATTCGGCGATCCCCCTGCCGGCATTCTGCATCATGCGGTCATATCTTACGCCGTTTGCATCTGCGTGCTTTTCAACCGCTTTCATTTCCTCAACGGAGACAACCTTCATTACCACAGCCCTTTCGTTTTTACCGAGTAATAACAATTATACGAGATTTTACCAACTGCTTGACTTTTACATCCCCATGTGATAATATTCGTTTCGCTTGGGGGCGTGGTGTAGTGGTTCAACATGCGGCCCTGTCAAGGCCGAGACCGCGGGTTCGAATCCCGTCGCTCCCGTCAAAAGACTGCTGAGATTATCTCAGTAGTCTTTATTCTTTTAACCATTCATATCCCAGCCTGCATAAGCAAAGACAATTAAAATCTTCCCAAAATTTACATTATCTTAACCGTGATAGGAAGGATTATTATTTCATAGATAAGGTTCTTCGGCTACATCATTGTGATAAAATACAACAATCTGGCATCCATTCAAATTTGACAAAAGAGGGAACAATGAATAATAGCTCTCCGAAAAAGATCTCTACTCGTACCTGGATCGTTATGGCAGCGCTGGCACTGACGGGACAGATCGCTTGGGCTGTGGAAAATGCCTGGTTCAACACCTTTGTTTTTGATAACATAACCCCAGACCCACGCCCAGTAGCCTGGATGGTTGCAGCCAGCGCCATCACGGCGACCTTAACCACTTTACTAATGGGAACACTTTGCGACCGGACCAAATCACGATGGGGGCGCAGGCGTCCTTATATCTTAGTTGGTTATGTGTTATGGGGGCTGTCTACAATCATCTTTCCAATGGTTGCATATATCAAAGTAGCCAGCTTCGCGGTGATAATGGTGGTTATCGCCGATTCTGTGATGACTTTCTTTGGTTCCACGGCAAACGATGCTGCTTTCAATGCTTGGACAGCTGATGTTGCTACCAGTGAGAATCGTGGTCGGGTGGAGGGTTTACTCAACCTGAGCATGTTTCTGGCACAGATTGTATCAATGGTCGCAGCGGGGATTCTGATCGATTCGTTCGGTTACTACATCTTCTTCTATAGTCTTGGGGGAATAGTAATTGTTGTTGGTCTTATTGCCGGCTACTTTCTTGAGGATTCGTATGACATTGAAAACGACAAACCTCGTCCGCCTTTCTGGCAAGAGTTCACAAAACTGGTTAAAATCGATGTGCTGAAGGAAAATAGGGACTTGTTCACGCTTTTACTTTTCATCATGGTCAGCAACATTGGTTCACAGGTTTCAATGCCCTATCTAATCGTATATTTAGAGAACTATATCGGCGTCAGCAAAACAGAATTCAGCATAATAGGCGGCGCAGTCATGTTAGGCAGTGCTTTATTTGCTATCCCGTTTGGAATCCTGGCGGACCGGTGGAACAAGCAGGTGATGAGTGCTGTCGCGATCATTATGAGCAGCGTGGGAGGTATTCTGCTTTCATTTGTAAATACGCTGCCGATGCTCGCTCTCACCGGCTTGGTGTGGCAGGCGTTTGCGACCGCTTCTGGCATTGCTTCAGTTGCCTGGTTGAAGGATTTGTTACCGGAACAAAACAGGGGCAAATTCCTCGGTATTCGTATGATCTTTTGGATCGCGATTCCAATGCTTGTGGGACCCTGGCTTGGGTCAACCCTGATCCAGAATTTTGGTATCCCTACAACCATAAACGGTGAAGCCGGTTTCATTCCCGTCCCCATTATCTTTCAGGTTGGTTCTGTGATCGCCTTGCTGTCATTGATCCCGCTTGGCTTTACCCGTCAGAAGAAAAACGCATGATTCAGGCAAAGATTCTCCCAGGATATTGGCATGACCGCCTCGCTGTAAATGCAGAGGTGGCAATTTTCCACCAATGGAAACAGCTTGAAGCTTCCGGCAGTATTGAAAATTTCCGTATTGCTGCCGGTGAGGCTGAGGGATTTCGCGAAGGATGGTTCTTTTCTGATTCTGATGCCTTCAAATGGCTGGACGCGGCTGCCAGAATTTTCGCCACGTATCCAAGCCAGCGTCTGGCAGACTTGATGGATGACTTTATCGCTCTGATTGGCCGCGCTCAAGAACCCGATGGATATCTTTTTACCTATAACCAGATCCATTTTCCTGACTCCCGTTGGATCAACCTACAAATTGAACACGAATTATATTGCCATGGTCATTTGATCGAGGCTGGTGTATCCCACCATGAGGCGACCAAACGCAGCGACTTACTTGCGATCGCCCAACGTGCAGCAGACCGTATCGTAACGGATTTCAAAGGTAAAGGTCCAGCATACACACCCGGTCATCAGGAGATCGAAATCGCCTTACTTCGTTTGTACCGGCTGACCGGGCAGGCTGACTATTTAGAATGTGCCAGGCAGCTCATTGAGCAGCGAGGTCGCAATCGAGTATTTGGTCTCCTTTTATTCCAGCAGAATGCCAGTGTTGAGAAGAGGAAGAATTTTGTAAGTGAACAAAGGCAAACGTATCTATCAGCCCATCCAGATTACTCACCATTCCAAGTCCCTGCGGGAAATGAAGCCAAAAAGCCCTGGAACATTGCCTTACGCTATACGCTCAATGCAATAACTGGAAAATACTTCCAGCAGCATTCACCGATCCGCTCACAGACCATCCCGGTCGGGCATTCAGTTCGGTTTGCCTATCTGGAAATAGCAGTTGCAATGCTGGCACGGGAGAGTGGTGATTCATCTTTAATTGCTTCTCTTGAGCTGGCCTGGGATCGTATGGTTTCTCGAAGGATGTATATCACAGGCGGAATTGGCTCACTGCCCACACTGGAAGGTTTCGGTAATGATTACGAACTCGATCCAGAATTCGCCTACGCAGAGACCTGCGCTGCTCTAGCAAGTATTTTTTGGAGCTGGGAAATGCTCCAATTGACCGGCCAAGCAAAGTACAGCGACCTTTTCGAATGGCAGCTGTATAACGCGGCTGGCGTTGGCATGGGAATTGACGGCGCCACCTACTTTTACAACAACCCGCTGTCCTGCAGAGGAGGTGTAGAACGCAAAGCGTGGTATGAGGTGCCATGCTGCCCATCAAACATCTCACGCACATGGGCTGACCTCGGGAAGCGTCTGTTTACAAATGATAAAAGGAATATCTGGGTACATCAATATGTGAACAGCGAAGTGGCACTTGATGCGTGCGGCGATGTCATTCTTAGGGTTGAATCAGAGTTGCCCTGGCAGGGAAAGGTCCGGATCAAAGTCGCCCCGCGTGAACCCCAGAAATTTAGCCTGCATTTGCGCACGCCATCTTGGGCGAAGGGTACTTCGGTGAAAATAAACGAGGAAGAGCAAAGTCTGCCTGCCCCGAACCCATCACAGCCCTATCAGACAGCCTCAGGTTATGATCCACGGGTGAGTCATTTCTTGGAGATAAAGCGAATTTGGGCACCGGGTGATGTCGTGGAGCTTGAGTTCAAGACTGATATACAACTTCGACATGCCCACCCGAAGGTCAGGAAACACAAAGGGACAATCGCCATTACCGCTGGTCCATTAGTCTACTGTCTTGAAAGTAATGATAATCTTGGGGTGGATATTTTCAATGTTCGGATTGATCCAACCTCTCTGGCTTACCATTTCGACCCTGATCTCCTTGGAGGTACAAACGTAGTCACCGCTAAAGCTCTGGATTCTACACCTCTGGTTTTTATACCCTATTTTCTTTGGGGAAACCGAGGATCGTCGCAGATGACGGTTTGGATAAACACTTAATCCTTTTCGCATTAAAAACAAAAATGGCAGTGATAAGTTAATCACTGCCATTCTGCACCCGAATAATTATTCTGATATTCCACGTTCCTGGTCAATGATTTTCGCCCGTTCCGCCATCAGGTTCCGCAGTTTCTCCGAATCCTTCGGATAAGTGATGTAGAAAAGGCTGAAAAGCAAGGCACACAGGATCCAGGGGAAGGGAACGGTCCACAGCATCGCATTTGTAAAACCAATCTCCGGATTATCAGCCAGCTTCCCCGCAATAATACCGGCTATCGCTGCAAAACCACTTTCGATAAAGGTCGTCATTGAAAATGCTGTCGCCCGCAGTTCTGGCGGCACCACGCCCTGCATCATCGGCTCTTTTGCGCCTTTACCCGGCCAACTGATCATTAATGCCGTAACAAAGCATAATCCAATCAACCCAACCAACGGCCAATCTTCGGTCTTCGTGAACAGGATATAGGTCAATGGAATACCGCTGATCACCGATACCTGACCGATGAATGCTCGACCATACTTCGGATTTATTTTCTCAGCCCAATCGCCGATGAAACCTCCTAGGACATTGGAGAAGACAGTTCCCAGGACAACCCCAGCGAACACAATTGTGGCAGTTTCAGAAGGGATGCCGCGCTCATTCACAAGCCATGTGATCAGGAACGACCCCATCACAACCCAGGGCATGGACCCGGCGAGTCCCTGGCCAATCGCAACCCAGATCGTGGGGATCTTGAGGACTTTTGGCAGATCAGAGAATTTCAAGCCAAATTTCTGTTCATCTTCCCGGGTGATCTTCCCCGCTAATTCAGGTTCAGCTTCACCACGAATGGGTTCCTTGACCAGCAACCAGACCATCAAACCGCTGATCACGCTGAACCCACCCAGGATGAAGTATCCCCATCGCCAAAGGGTTGGGGTGGCAAGAAAACCCAAACCCACTGTCGCGATAACAATTCCAAGAACGCCGATAGCTTCAAGCGTACCCAGCGCTTTTCCTCTATCTTTGGGTGGGAAGGTATCAGACATGATAGAGAACGTCGCGGGCATTAAGCATCCCAACCCTATCCCTGAAATAGCACGGATTGTCAACAACTGGCCGAAGTTTTGAGTCAGACCAACGGCGGCAGTCCACAATCCCCAGATTCCGGTTCCAAAAATGATGACTTTTTTCCGTGACATGCGATCTGATATGAATCCCCAGAATGGCGATGAAATGGATTGAAGTAAATTGCGAATTGTGCTGATCAAACCCAGGTTTGAATAAGATAATCCCCAAAGGGCTTGCAGAGTCGGGAACAAAACCGACATCGCCTGACTTTCCCCCTGGTCAATAAAATAACCAAAGGAAAGGGCAAATAATGTGCGTCGCTTTTCTTTTTTCTTGTTTGATGATTCAATTACTTCTTTATGGGCTGTGGTCATTTTCTCTCCTTTAACCAATCAAGAATGTCCCACTCATTATAACTGCAGATAGATTAAATAAATAAAGAATTTATTTTTCTTTCTCCGCATTTTTTGAATAGGTCATGGATGAACAGGCTTGCCAGCGGGGCTCTTTGACCCA
>Ga0272443_10001489_pt1 | contig 33778 bp, 25 predicted proteins | sample SSMAcet12_FD_193581 | JGI IMG/M metagenome (GOLD analysis project Ga0272443, IMG submission 193581) | Marine sediment archaeal communities from Little Sippewissett salt marsh, Falmouth, MA, United States - SSM-Acet-12 | ecosystem: Environmental > Aquatic > Marine > Wetlands > Sediment ... | reverse complement strand
AAGTAGATGAGAAGGATGTTGATAAAATGGTTGAGTTCTGTACAAAGATATCTCCTACGTTTGGAGGTATTAATCTTGAAGATATCAAAGCACCTGAATGTTTTGAGATTGAAGAAAGATTAAAAAAGGACCTTGACATTCCTGTTTTCCATGATGATCAGCATGGTACGGCTATTATTTCTGGAGCAGGCCTGATCAATGCACTTGAAATCACAGGTAAAAAAATAGAAGATGTAAAATTGGTAGTATGCGGAGCTGGAGCAGGTGCTATATCATGTACTAAATTATACGAGGCTCTTGGTATCAAAAAGAATAATATTGTAATGGTCGATTCCAAAGGAGTGATCAGCAAAAGAAGGACAGATATTAATAAGTACAAGGCGCTGTTTGCAACCGATAGGGATATTTCCACACTTGCTGAGGCATGTGTTGACGCCGACATTTTCCTTGGATTATCCGTTGCTGATATGATGAGCAAGGAGATGCTTGCAAGCATGGCTCCCAATCCTATAGTATTTGCCATGGCAAATCCCAACCCGGAGATCAGTTACGAAGATGCAATGGCTACAAGGGACGACCTCATATTTGCTACCGGAAGATCAGACTACCCTAATCAGATAAATAACGTGCTTGGCTTCCCATTCATTTTCCGGGGAGCACTTGATGTTATGTCCAGAGACATTAATGAAGAAATGAAACTTGCAGCTGCCTATGCACTTGCCAACCTGGCAAAAGAAGCAGTACCTGATGAAGTGGCAAGGGCATATAATGTAGATAAGCTTGAATTCGGAAAGGATTATATTATTCCAAAGCCACTTGACCTGAGGCTCATTTCTTGGGTTGCCTCGGCAGTAGCAAAAGCAGCAATGGATTCAGGTGTTGCGAGGAAAAAAATTACTGACTGGGATGCCTATAAGAAGAACCTGGACAACAGGGTCAGAAAACACATCCAGGATATTGCCAGTGTTTGTATTAAACCGATAGAATATTAGAGAAACCAGACCAGCGAAGAGGGTACCCGACGGGGTATCCTCTTTTTTATCTGTAAGCATCCATCAGAGGCCCTTTCCTGCTGGTCAATTGACCACCCGAAACAGTTTCCATCCTATCCCTGTACATCCTGCAGAGAATACTTGAAATCTGCTCAACGGAAAAAGAATTCCTGTTAAGAGTTACATCAAACAGATAATCAAGATTAACTGGTTTCTTATCCAGAAAATTTAGTATCAATTTATGTCTTTTCTCATCCGTATCAACAACAAATTCTTCAGCGGCCTCTATATCAAGATCTTTTTTCTTCATAATATTTTCCACTCTCCAGTAAAACGGTGCCACAAGCCTGACGTGAAGGGCTTTTTTAACTGAACCTGTCAGGGCTACTCCTCCCCTGCCAACAAGCACAACATATCCTTCCTTGCATATTGTAAGCACGACCTCCTTAATGGTCTTCCTGACCTTTGCATCACTAATATATTTACCAGATATGGACATGAGTATTTCGGAGAAGCCCGAAAGTTGATTTCGCTTAACATAACTTTCAATATTATGGGTTCCCGTATCCAGTTCACGTGCAGTGTTCAGTAATATTTCCTTGTCAATCCATCTCCATTTTGAAGTGTTCTCTTCCCTGTTGAGCTTAATAACCATTTTTTTGGCTACAGCAACAGCATCGCAGCCCGTGAGCCTTGATATGGTGATAACGGGTCCAAAAGCATTCGAGGAATCATCTAAAACATCTCCTCTGTATCTTTCATCAAAATATCTGAAAAATTTCTCAGCCATATGAGGAATTATGAGGAAGACTGAATATAAACCATAATTATCCCGGTCAGCCGGATAAGTGCTTGAAAAAGTTACGAAAAAAATGGAAATAAAGAAAATAAATTAGCTTCCCCGCGGATGAGTTAATATTCAGAATTAGAGTGGCAGGTCCATGGCATGCTCTTCCTCTACATCTTCTATAGTCTTTGGCTTTTGTTTGCCAAGCAGTTCATAACCTGTCTCGGTAATAAGAAAGTCTTCCTCGTTCCTAATACCGCTGAAATTCCTGAATTCATTAACCCTGCTAAAATTTATAAACTCCTTATTGGTTCCTGCCTGCTGCCACTGATCAATCAGCTCAGGTATAAAATAAATACCGGGTTCGATAGTCAGAACAAAACCTGGTTCAAGCTTACGTCCCAGCCTGAGAGACTTTATACCAAACTGGGTAGGTCTCTGTTGACCATCCCATCCTACATAAGTCTCACCAAGGTCTTCCATATCATGTACATCCATTCCCATCATATGGCCGAGTCCACAGGGAAAAAAGAGTGCATGGGCACCACTGCTTACCGCATCATCGACGTTACCTTTCATGAGTCCCATATCTTTCAGACCTCTTGTGATTACACGTGCTGATTCGAGGTATACTTCCCTGAAAGCTATTCCTGGTTTGAGCATACTTATGGCAGTATCATGGCTGTCAAGGGTAATATTATATATATCCCTCTGTAAGGCTGTGAAACTGGGATTAACGGGTACTGTGCTTGAAAGATCGGCAGCATATCCTGATTCCACTTCCGCTCCTGCATCCAGAAGGAACATCTGTCCGCTTTTTAATGTGTTCCCATGATAATGGTTATGAAGTGTCTGCCCGTTAATTGTTGCAATAATAGGAAAAGATATCCTTGCTCCCACTGACTCCGCTGCAAGGTTTACAGCTGCTGCTATCTGTGCTTCTGTCACCCCGGGGGCAGCCATTCTTATAGCTGTACGGTGCATATCCACCGATATATCAGCTGCCTTACGTATTTCATCTACCTCTTCGGGAGTCTTGTAATTTCGCTGTTCAATCACTGACCTTATGAGTGCAGGAGATGATTCAGTATGAGATTCTGCGGGAAGAATACCCAGCCATTCAAATAGTTTTATCTTGTTCTCCGGCCTGTACGGAGGAAGGAAATGTATTGTTCTGTCCCCGGCGTTTTCCTTTCGGAGCAATTCCGCCAGAGCTAACAGGGACCCGGTCCTTTCAATTCCGAACTCAGAGGCTCTTTCTCGTATTGTAGGCTGAGGCCCCATCCAGACAAAATCTTCCACCGTGAGATCATTACCAAAAATAATATCTTCACCCGTATCACAATCCATAACACCGGCAAGATATGGGAAGTTCAACCCGAAAAAATACCTGAAGGTGCTGTCCTGGTGAAAATGAAAGGGATTATCAGCATAATTCATCGGGCTTTCATCATTACCAAGCAATAATATAAGACCTGAACCAACTGATTTCTTAAGTTTTTCTCTTCTTTTAATGTAGACTTCTTTTTTAAACATAATATTATAGGTTGTTTGTTCTATACTGCTTCATGTTCTGTCCTTCTAATTATCTCATTCTGCAAGTCCTCGCCCAGGTCATTAAAATAATCACTGTAACCAGCAACTCTCACAATCAGATCCCTGTAAAGTTCCGGATGTTTTTGGGCATCTCTCAATGTATCTGCATCAACAACATTAAACTGTACATGGTGACCATCCATCTTAAAATAGCTTCTTATAAGGGCAGTAAGCATCATGTAACTATCCTCATCCTCAAAGAACTGAGGACTGAATTTCTGGTTGAGCAATGTCCCTCCCGTTTTCAGATGATCGATCTTTGAAGCTGATTTTATAACCGCTGTAGGTCCAAGCCTGTCAACTCCCTGGAATGGTGATATTCCTTCAGACAGGGGAACATACGCCCTTCTTCCATCAGGTGTTGCTCCGATAACTGAGCCAAAATAGACATGAGAGGTTGTTGGCAACATGTTTATCCTGTGAATACCGCCCCGTGGTGTGCGACGACCATTTACTGCATCATAGAATGTCTCAAACACCATAACAGCATGCTGATCAGCATAATCATCATCATTACCATATTTCGGTGAATTATATACAAGATCATATTGAAGATCATCGAAACCTTCAAAATCATTCGCCATGGCATCCTTTAACTGCTTCCATGTGTATTTCTTCTCATCGTAGATATTATACCTTATCGAACTAAGCATATCAGTAATGGTTCCCAAGCCCACACCCTGTATATAAGTAGTATTATATCTTGCTCCACCATCATTATAGTCCCTTCCCTTGGCTATGCAGTCTTCTATCAGTAAAGAAAGGAAAGGTGCCGGCAGATTCCTTGCGAAGATTCTTTCGATGACATTATTTCCACGTATCTTTGTTGATGCAAAATATTCAAGCTGTTGTCCGAAAGCTCTGAAGAGATCATCAAAGTTCTTAAAATCACCCGGTTCTCCTGTTGACAGTCCTACAATTTCATTAGTGCGCGGATCTGTTCCATTATGCAGTGTTATCTCAAGTATCTTTGCCAGGTTAAAATAACCGGTGAGCCAGTACGATTCTGTTCCAAAGGCTCCTGTTTCAACACAGCCTGAAGCGCCTCCATTTCGCGCATCAATAATGGATTTACCCTGGTGGATCAGTTCCTGTATTATTGCATCGGTATTAAAGCATGATGGCTGGCCAAAACCTGTCTTTATTATATCCAGTGCTTTATGAATAAATTTATCAGGACTCTTCTTGGATATCTGGACCATAGAGCTCGGCTGTAATATTCTCATCTCACCTATTACATCAAGCAGCATATAAGTCATATCATTCACAGCATCAGTCCCGTCAGGTTTAACACCACCGAGGTTAATAAGGCAGAAATCGGTGTAAGTGTTACTTTCCTGAGCAGTAACGCCCATTTTGGGAGGAGATGGATGATTATTGAATTTAACCCAGAAACAGCCTAGTAATTCATAGGCTTCTTCTTTAGAAAGCCTTCCTTTATTGATGTCCCTGCTGTAAACCGGTAACAGATGTTGGTCAAGCCTGCCTGGATTGAACGAATCCCATGGATTAAGCTCAGTTACCACTCCAAGATGAATAAACCAGTAATGCTGTAGCATCTCATGAAATGTTTCAGGTGCATGAGCGGGTACTTTACGACATATCCTGGCCATTTCCTTCAACTCTGATTTTCGTCTTTCATCCATGCACTCTGCTGCCATTTTTTCCAGTTCATCAGCATTGCGTTTGGCATACATTATAATGGCATCACAGGCTATATCCATTGCTTTCAGCTCCTCTGCTTTATCATATGCATAACGATCATTATAATAATCAAGATCTCGCTTACTTACTTCAATCTCATTTTTCAGATCAAGAAAACCTGTATGGAATAATTTATAGCCAAGAACTGTATGACCTGGAGCTCTCTGCTCCTGGAATTCGGTAAAAACACCTGCATTATATGATTTTTTCCATGCCGGGGTCATGGCTTCCATAATTTTATCACGGTTGCTTTTACCTTTCCAGAATGGGATAATCTCATCCCTGTAAATATCCCTTACTTCATCACTAACCCTGAAAGAGACTTTCTCCCTCTTATCAAGTATCTCAAGATCATCCAGAGAATGCAGGCTTATTTCAGGGTAAGTTGGTGTAGCTTTTGGTGCCGGCCCTCTTTCACCAACGATCAGTTCGCCTTCATTTATACACAGTTCCTTATTCTTAAGAATATATTCGAATGCCCTTGCCCTTCGCACAGGTACAGACACTTCTCTTGCCATATCACTTTTATAAAACTCAGTGATCAATACAGCCCTCTCCGCCGAAATAGTCTCAACAGCATTAAGGCTTTGTTTTCTTAATTTATTTACTCTGTCCGTAAGTTTCATATTTAATATTTTTATCCACCAATTTTTACACTAACACCACTTGCAGCAAAAAAGTCCCTGATCTCATTCATTCTTTCTGTTGAAGGTTGTTCAACATTATGCATCCTGTATTCGAGCCTGAATTTCCTGTATTTTGAACTCCCGATCCGGTGATAAGGTAAGAGGTCTACTCTTTGAATATTTCCCCCTTGACGGTTTGCAACGAAACCCCTCAACGCCTCTAATTGATCTGTGTCATCATTAAATCCAGGGATAATGGGTATCCTGATTATGACTGCCTTGCCTCTTTCAAGTATATGGTTATAATTATCCATGATCAACTCATTTGATACTCCTGTATATTCCTTATGCCTGAGTGGATCCATGTGTTTTATGTCAAAAAGGAAAAGGTCTGTAAGGGGAATTATTGAATCAACTATCGGGCGACTGGCATAACCCGATGTATCAACAACTGTATGTATGGCCTCATTACGAAAAACCTTAAGAGCTTCCGAAAGGAATTTGGATTGCACCAGTGGTTCGCCACCTGAAAAGGTAACTCCTCCCCCTGATTCTTCTATAAATACGGAATCCTTTCGTACTATATCAAGTAAATCTTCTGCAACATAATATTTCCCAACGGTTTCCCTTACAACAAACTGTTTGTCACCAATTCTGTCCACTCTCTCAACTTCCTGAACATCCCCGTTTATACCTTCAGGATTATGACACCACCAGCACCCAAGGGGACACCCTTTTAAAAAAAAAGTCACCCTTATACCTGGCCCGTCATGTATTGCATACCTCTTGATATTAAATATCAAACCTTTCATGTGTAACAAGATAAATGAAAAATTTCTGAAGTTGAGAAAAAGGAATCCTAGGCCGCTAATTCATAAAACATCCAGCATTCATACAGACGCCTTCCCATGCGGTTAAACATAAAACTATGAGATAGTTTTTTGATCATAATAAGTCCTAAATCAGACGCAAGATACAAAATTATAAGATTCAAAATACCTGCTTCCCGGTTTTTTACATCCTGCGCTAATAATTAATATTCTTCAGCAGAACGCCATATTACCTGACATATCATAACTTTATTTAAACATTAACAAATAATTAACAAAAAGCCTTGCAACATAGATGATCTTTATGCGTCTATAATATAAATGATAATTACTCACAGTTTTTTTGGACAGGTTAACTGTGAAAATATACTAACCAAAATTGAGCAGCCATGAAAAGATTCTTATGTTTTTTTGCTATCGCTTCAATTCTCAGTCTCACAGGGTTTTCCAAGGGGCCGGTTGCCCAGGGAAAAACCCATTGCTGCCTGGGTAACTATGTTGTAGACAACGCCGTCGAGCCGATTTCGATTGATGGTGTGGAACTCGAAACATTCATTGTGAACTATGAAAACTCAGACCTTAATGTAAAAATTGGTATTGACAGGTCTGACAGGAAATGTACCAGATACATAGTAGTATCAGAAGATCTTGAAATTCAATACATCTGTAATGGGAAATATTTTGGTGTAAAACGCCTGGATAAGGAATTTCTTGATGATGGTTTTTCCACATCAGATTTATCGCTTGACCGTGAGGAATACTATCATCAAAAAGTAATAACACAGACAGTCAATAGCGAGCTGGAGCATCTAAAACTGATATCCGTTTATTTTCCCAAGCTTGTAAAGAACTACGAAAAAGTATTCGCATTTAAATAATTAAAGATGCTGACTGGATAGTTTCTTCAGCGATTAAGTTTCAGGTTTTTGTTATTAAGGATGGGCTTATTCCACCAGGCCCATCCTTTCTTATTTGCTATAAAATATTTTTTTTATGTCTCTTATTTTGATACTTTTGGTCAACTTAAGACAACATGAAGAGGGCCCATTCTGTTAACATAATTCTCGTCTTGCTGAACATTGTATTAATCATTACCTGTATTCCCGAAGCTGTTGCACAGGTAAAAGTCGAGAAGGGTGTCCTTGACCTCAGATCCACAGGTTTAGGTGATAAAATAATTAAACTAAACGGCGAATGGGAATTCTACTGGAATAAGCACCTGATACCATCTGATTTTTCAGGTGATGATAAACCAGTTCCTGATACCTGGGGAAAAGTCCCCTCCTACTGGATAAAATATTCAGATAAAATTCCGGCGATTGAGAATACCGGATATGCCACCTACCGTATCACTATCCTTTTTCCGGAAAACGTTGGTGAGGTAGTATTTGATATTCCTGTATTTGATGCTGCTTTCAGAATATTTATTGACGGCCGGTATTCCGGTGGAAATGGTCTTGCTGGAAAAAGTGAAGCAGAAACAAAGCCAGAATATAATCCCTTTACTTATAAACACAAGGTTATTCATGAGAAAGTTGAAATATTAGTAAATGTATCAAATTACCATCACAGGAGAGGAGGGTTCTGGATGCCCATAAAAATGGGTACACCCGAAGCAGTAAGCGGAAGTATTGAACGCCAGAATACAATGTCAGACATATCAGCAGGGATTCTGCTGGCATTCTCAGCTTTCTTTTTTGTGTTTTTCATGATATTCAGAGCAAATTATACAATGCTCTTCTTTGCCCTTGGAACACTCGGTATATTACTGCGTGTTATAAGCACTGGCTCCTATATGATACTTACATATGTGGATATTAACTGGGTAACTCTGATAAGACTTGAGTATATAGGATCCTATGTTGCACTGATTTTCGGATCCTGGTATTTCATCAGGATATTCCCTGACAAATACTTCAGGATAATATGTATTATTATTACCGTGCTTTTTAGTTCAGGTATAATCCTTGTTCTATCCAGCCCTGTAATTATTTTTTCCAATTCAACGAGGATATTCATCCCGGCCATTTTGCTGATTCTTCTGTACTATGGTGCCAGAAGCGTAAAATCAACCTTTTCAGCTGAAAGAAAAGGCATACTAAATACAATTGGATTCGTAGCCTTGCTTATAGGTGTAATAAACGACGCAACATTATCAACGTCAAATATTTTTCTTTTCAGCAGCTATATACTTCCATATACAACAATAGTGTTCATCTTTATGCAGGTTATAATACTTATTAGCGAATGGGTTAAATCATTCCATGAAGAAAAACGCCTGCTTTCTGAACTTGAATATATAAATCAGAACCTTGAAAAAATTGTAAAAGAAAGAACATCCGAACTGGCAAATCAAAAAAACGAATTAGAAAACCAGAAAGAGGAAATTGAAGAAAAGAATTTTGACCTTAAAAAGAATATAAATATTAAAAACCGTGTCTTTTCAATTATAGCACATGATCTTAAAACCCCGGTTGTAAACCTGGCAATGTTAATTGATAATATAAGAAATACCAGTGAAAAAAATAAACTCGATACATTAACTGAAGAAATAGGAAAACAGGTTGATTTTACAATCAATCTTATAGATAATCTTCTTAACTGGGGTAAGGCGCAGCAGAACCAGATGGAGTACAAGCCGGCAAGATGGAATATGACCGATATTGTTCTTGAATGTTTTAACCTGCTCAATGCCCGGGCTGAGAAAAAGGGCATACAAATGAGCTACTCACACAGGGGATCACCTGATGCATACTGTGACCGCAACATTGTGTCAATAATCCTGAAGAACCTGATTACTAACTCCATAAAGTTCACTCCTGACAATGGAAAAATATATGTATCGGTCGAAGAAATTACAGATGTTAATCCATACCTGAATATTTCAGTGAGGGATACAGGTATTGGTATTGATTATGATAACCTTGAAAAGCTGAACAGAAACGAAATTATTAAAAGTACCATTGGCACACGGGGTGAACAGGGCACAGGACTGGGTATACAGCTGTGCTATAACCTTGTGCAGGTCAGCAAGGGTAAAATGAATATAAAAAGCACCAGAGGAGAGGGTACAACAATTATTTTTACCCTCCCTACTCAATCATGGCTTGAAGAATAACCCGGGTTGAATAAAGGCAGGTTTTCCTCTATTTCACCTTATTCCACTATTGTCATTTCATCCAGCAGGTATCCTGCACCAGCAAATTTATCAATAAGGAATAATGCGTAACGTATATCAAGGCTTATATTACGGCTCTGTTCAGGATTAAACATAAGATCACTCATAACGCCCTCCCATGCTCTGTCAAAATTAACTCCTATAAGGTGACCCTCGGCATTTATTACCGGGCTTCCGGAATTACCTCCTGTTGTATGGTTATCAGCGATAAAGCATACAGGTATTTTGCCATCCTGTGCGTATCTCCCATAATCTTTTTCGTAATACAATTCTTTAAGCCTGTCAGGCACATCGTAATCATATATCTCCGGATTATCCTTTTCGATTATCCCCTCGAGTGTTGTATAGTGGGTGTAGTATACTCCATCTCTTGGTTCATAGCCACCAACCTCACCGTATGCTACCCTCAGTGTAAAATTGGCATCTGGCCAGAGTACCTCATCACCGGCATATTCCATCTGAGCTTTCATATAAAGCCTGTCAAGATCTGCAATTTCGCTTGATACTTCTATATATTCAGGCCTCACCTGTTCATCCAGGAATTTATTTACACCTTTGGCAAGAATATAGAGAGGATCAGCCTCCAGCTCACCTATGAGACGGCGATCAAAATTAGATACAAATTGTGCTGTCTTTTGGTGGTCTGTAAACACACTCTGGCTGTAAATATCATCAGCTATATTGGCGAAATTACCATTGCATAATTTATATAGTTCTTTGTATTCAGGTATTTGCCATTCTTCTGCAAGGTTATCGCCGTAAAGCTTAAGCATTGCTACGAACAGTTTCTTATCAACTGACCTGTTGTAGTTATGGAAGAAATTCGGGATACGATTGGAAAGTCTTTCAAGCATATTCTTTATATCATCTTCACCTGCATCGTTATTAACGGCTTCAACCAGTGGTATAAATGAAGCCGCAAGACTGATAGCTTCCACACCACTTCTACCCATTGTTTCTGAAGTATATGAGTTCACCAGGTAGTATTCCTGCATCTTTTCATACAATGTTTCATATGCAGGCAGTATATGTCCATAATTATTATCCCTTTTCTTTCGGTCTTTTACCCAGGCTGTGAATCCCCTCTCAAATTCCTTTTTCATTTCAATGGTTCCCAGCCTCTCCATACCTGTCTTCTCCCCTATCCATCTTTTCCATGAATTTGATATTCCGGCATCCTTACTTGAATATTGTATTCTGACTTCAGGATCAGCATCCATAGCTTTCTTTATTATATCTAACTTGGTACCCCTCAGTTCAATCATTTCAGGATATACATAATCGATTAACATTGATACATGATATGAAGGAACATACTTTGAGGTACCCCCGGGATAGCCAAATACCATGGTAAAGTCTCCCTCATCAACACCTTGAAGTGAGATTGGAAAATGAAAGGCCGGCTTGTATGGTACATTATCTTCAGAATAATCTGCAGGCATATTGTCTTTATCAGAGTATATTCTGAACAATGAAAAGTCGCCTGTATGCCTGGGCCACATCCAGTTATCTGTATCACCTCCAAACTTTCCTATAGCTGAGGGTGGGGCACCTACCAGTCTGACATCCCTGTATGTCTCGTTAACGAAAAGAAAATATTGATTACCCATATAAAAAGGCCTGACAAAGGCTGAATAATGATTTCCTTCACTTGCTCCTGCAACAATCTCAGCTATATTAGCTTCAATTATTTCATTTCTCTCTTCTTCTGACATCTTTTTCTTAACACCGCTAAGCACCTTGTCGGTGATATCTTCCATATACTTCAAAAACGTAACTGTAAGACCCGGATTTGGTAATTCTTCATCGCGTGACATAGCCCAGAATCCATCTGTAAGGTAATCATGTTCCAGGCTTGAATGAGCCTGTATACGACCATATCCGCAATGGTGATTCGTTATCAGCAATCCTTCCGGACTAATAAGTTCAGCTGTACATCCCCCTCCGAATATCATTACTCCATCCTTCATACAAGCCCTGTTTACACTGTAAATATCTTCTGCCGTCAGCTTGAATCCCTTTTCCTGCATTATCTCAATATTGAACTTTTCTATCAGCAAGGGGATCCACATCCCTTCGTCACTCATGGCAAAAGGAGTGGTTAACAAAATTAATAACAGTACAACACCTAATTTCTTCATAACCATATAATTTAATGATTGATAATACCTATTATTTAATAAAATTCTTCAGCTCAGTATATAATTTTTGTATCGGAAGACCCATAACATTGAAATATGAACCTTCAATTTTTTCAATTCCAATATATCCAATCCACTCCTGTATTCCATATGATCCGGCTTTGTCATAAGGCTTGAAATTATCAACATAGAATTCTATCTCCACAAGCTGCAATTTAGTAAAATATACCTGGGTTTCGGAATAGAACGATTTAATCCTCTTACCATCTGCAATACATACAGCTGTTATCACACAGTGCTTCCTGCCTGATAGTCCACTCAGCATTTTAATGGCTTCTGCTCTGTCAACTGGTTTATTAAGTATTGTATCGCCTTGGCATACAATTGTATCTGAAGCTATTACTAACAAGTCTGGCCCTTGTTCTATTTGTTCTCCTATAACCGACACTGCTTTCCTTTCAGCCAGAGTAAGCGCGATCTCTTCCCTCTTAAGTCCCCTGGGATAATCTTCACTAACAAACGGTATCACAACTCTGAATTGAATACCCAGGGCCTTAAGCAGCTCCTTCCTTCTCGGTGAGCGTGAAGCAAGAATTATATCTATACCTTTAAGCTCGTCTGTCAGCATAACTACAATGAGACTCCTTTATCAATGACAAAGCGGAATAAAACAGTATATAATATTCCTGTAAGCATTACTAATTTGATTATAGTACTGACTGTATTAAACTGCTTGGCATTTTTACCCCTGATGAGAAAAAGTATACTCAATACCAGGGGTAGAACAACTGCCAGCAGGATATAGAGAAGTGAAATAAAATCTTTTATATATAATGCCCACATTATTATCATAAGTATTATGGTAGCAGCAATTATTAAAGATGCCAATAATTTTGAAATCCCTATCCCTGAAACAACAGGCAACGATCGGCTTCCATAAGCCCTGTCACCTTCAAAATCTTCCATATCCTTTACAATCTCCCGGGATAGTGTTGTAAGAAAAGCAAAAACAGAAAAACCTAATACCCAGTAAAAAATGATCTCTACTGTTGACAGGCTCATAAGATCAGTACCGTAATGATTATATAGGGCTAACACTTCGAATACAACTACCAGCAAGGGAACCAGGGCGGTGAGGAAGGCAACAACAATATTCCCTACCAGGAATTTCTTTTTATATATTACTGAATAAAAATACAGCAAGCCCGATACAAGTAAAAAGAAAATACCCATCCAGAAATATCCAGTTCTGAAAGAAACCCAGAAACCTGCGACTACACCAATGGCGCTGAGAATGTTATGCCACATCATTGCCCTGCGCCTCGATATCCTTGTACCAACAATCACTTCACCCTTGTTTACCAGGTCAGTTCTGATGTCAAAATAATCATTTATGACGTATCCCCCGGCGGTAATACATACAGTCGCAAAAACAATGGCCAGGAAATCAATAAAACCTAGCTGGAGATCAATATAACTATTAGGCCCTCCAGGCAACATTCCATCCAATAGCATATTCACTGCCAGTGTATCTATCAGGGCATATTTAATCAGAAACTGAGTAATTATCACTATCAGAAGGTTCTGCCACCTTATAAGCTTCAGAAATGCTATCATAATTTACCAGATAAATGCATCATTATTCATCCATTTTCCATGTAGTCTCATTACCTGCTCTATGACATCACGTACACAACCATCACCACCTGTTTTATCAGATATATACATGGAAATTTGTTTAATTTCATTATCAGCATCGCCGGGACAAACAGCAACACCGGCCATCTTCATAACATGATAATCCGGTATGTCATCTCCCATATAAAGAACCTCATCAGGTTGGAGATTCATTTCTCTGATAAATTTATCCAGGACATCCGCCTTATCTGATACATTAAGGTAGACTTTTTCAACCCCCAGAGAATTGAGCCTTATCTTAAAGGGTATTGAATTACCACCGGAGATAACACACACATGGTACCCGTTCTTAACAGCAAGCTGCAAAGCGTAACCATCTCTTAAGTTGATGGTGCGCAATGGATTACCATCTATATCAAGTGTTATTGTCTGTTTCGATAAAACACCGTCAATATCAAACACAAATGCTTTAATATTCTGTAGATCCTCTTTGAAATTCGCCATCTAATCAGCCAGTATACTTTTTAATAATAGAATCTGTTATAACTCTGTATATTTTCTGCAAATCAGGAGAGAAAGATAATAATTCCAAATGCTTTTCAATAGTAATTTTATCATTTCTTACAGCAGGTCCCGTTTGTGATTTTTCAGGTCCCATCTCAGAAGCTTTATCCATAGTTTCTTTCAGTAAAGGTAGCAGCACCTTAAAATCCATTCCTGCACATGCTGTAATCTCCTCACCTGCACCATACAAATGATTCACAAAATTACACGAAAATACTGCAGCGAGGTGGATGTATTTGCGTTTATCACTATCGAGGCAGAAAACCTTTTTACTCAACGATAATGCCAGTGATTTAAGTCGTTTCTCTGAATAATCATTATTTGCTTCAATGAAAAGCGGGATGGACGTAAAATCATATTTCCTCCCATGGGTAAAGGTCTGCAGTGGATAAAAAACACCATGGTTACTTATTTCACTACCAAATACTCCAAGGTCCACACTACCTGCAGTATGTGCAATAACTGTATCAGGCGGAGCCTTCAGCTTTCCCAGTACATCATACAATGCATCATCATTAACTGCAAGGATAACCATTTCTGAGTCCATGGGCATAAGTAGCTCATTTCCATATTCACATTCAAGTTCGGAAGCTAATGCTGCCGCTTTTTCACCTGAACGGGAGACTATCTTTAGTATAGTATTCCCCTGAGTATGTAAAGCCCTGCCCAGGGCCGAACCCACCTTCCCGGCACCGATAATCACTATTTTCATAAAATATTAGCATATTATTTTCTACAGAAAGATAAAAAAAAATAAGGAGTTAGTAACTCAGTAATGGAGATGAAAGCACGACAATAAGGTCAGGTTACCAACAAGCAGCGAGCCGGAGCATACAGACACTCCGAACGAGGGGTAATGAACTTCAAATAAAAGAGTAATGATTATTTACTTCCCGTACAGATCCTCGTAAATATCAGTCATTTCGAAATCGTAGGATTTGTACATATACGAATAGTATGAACCACTACTGGATTGCATCACGTAATTACAATTCCAAAACACATTACCGTCAACAAGTACATATGCACCATAATTGAATTTCTTCATCTTACTCATAAATGCTGATGGATTACATATGTAATACGTTGTATAGGGATTTGATATAGGTGTAAATGTTGCCTGGTTGTAGACAGTATCAGGGTATATATAGACCGGGTATCCAACCAGTTCATTAATTATATCGCCACCACAGCCGCATTTTGCCTGCTTCTTGCATGAACCTATCGAGAGGGATGCAATTATTATTATAGAGAATAGTATTTTAAAATATATTTTCATGAGCAGATGTTCATTACAAATTTACAAAACAATATTTGTAATTAAAACTATTCGAGTTACAGTCGCTCTTGATCTTCAAGCTAACGAATAACTAATAATCACAAAAAACCTGCCAGAAAATATTTTACCGGCAGGTTTTTAATCAAGCAGTCATCAGGCCTGTGCTGTTGGGCCTCCAAAATTCATTGGCATTACAGGCCCTGATCCTTTGACCTCCTTTATGGGCCCATGTACGGCCTCATATTTATTTATGTTATCAGCCAGAGCACCCAGTAATCTCTTTGCATGTTCAGGTGTAAGAATAATTCTTGATTTCACCTGTGCTTTCTTGATACCCGGCATTATTCTTACGAAATCAACCACAAATTCAGAAGATGAATGAGTGATAACTGCCAGGTTTGAATATATTCCCTGGGCTACTTCATCATTAAGCTCAATATTAATCTGGGTTGGATTCTTTGGTTTATCAGCCATGATTATTTATTGTTTTTCTTCTTCAACTTCTTCTTCCACTTCATTTTGTACCCCCCTCACCAGTGCTTCGTATTCTTCTTTTGAACCAACGACAATATTATTGTAAAGCCTGTCGCCCGTCCCCGCAGGAATGAGATGCCCTACAATAACATTTTCCTTGAGTCCTTCAAGAGTATCTACTTTACCAAGTATTGCTGCTTCATTAAGAACCTTGGTTGTTTCCTGGAATGAAGCTGCCGAGAAGAAACTGTTGGTTTGCAGGGCAGCTTTTGTAATACCCTGCAGTACCTGACTTGAAGTTGCAGGAATGGCATCACGTGCTTCCACAACTTTCTGGTCTCTCCTCTTTAACATTGAGTTTTCATCTCTGAGCTTACGGGCTGTTACAATCTGACCCGACTTAAGGGTCTGGGAATCACCTTTATCCAGAACAACTTTCTTGTCATAAATCCAGTCATTCTCATCCATAAACTCAATCTTATCAACTATTTGTTTCTCAAGAAACTTGGTATCACCCGGATCGATGATCTCGACCTTACGCATCATCTGCCTTACAATGATTTCAAAGTGTTTGTCATTGATTTTTACACCCTGTAACCTGTAAACTTCCTGTATCTCATTAACAATATATTCCTGAACCTTGGTTGGCCCCTTTATTGCAAGAATATCTGCAGGTGTAATAGCACCATCAGACAGAGGTATGCCTGCCCTAACGTAATCGTTCTCCTGAACGAGGATCTGTTTGGAAAGGGGAACAAGATACTTCTTGGTCTCTCCGGCTTTTGATGTTATTATTATCTCACGGTTACCTCTCTTTATTTTTCCAAAGCTCACTTCCCCGTCTATCTCTGATACCACTGCAGGATTCGAAGGATTACGTGCTTCGAATAATTCAGTTACACGCGGTAAACCTCCTGTTATATCTCCTGATTTACCCACTGCACGAGGAATTTTTACCAGCACATCACCGGCATTAACTCTGTTACCTTCAGTTGATACCAGGTGGGCACCAACAGGAAGGTTATAAATTTTTCCAACTTCTTTTTTATCCCCGATAATCTTTATGGTCGGATTTTTTGTCTTATCCCTGGTTTCTGTAATTACCATCTCCTTAAAGCCTGTCTGTTCATCAGACTCCTCCCTGAAAGTAATACCTTCTATAAGATTCTCAAATGCTATCTTACCTGATATTTCTGATATAATAACAGCATTGAAGGGGTCCCATTCACATATCAGATCACCTTTCTTAATCTGGTCACCCGGATTAATATAAAGCTTTGATCCGTAAGGTATGTTATGTGTTGTAAGAACAATGCCAGTGTTCTTATCAACTATCCTCAGCTCACCAAGGCGTCCGATAACTATATTTACCTTACCCAGGTCAGTGTCTTTTTCCACTACTCTTAGTTCATCTATCTCAGCAACACCATTATAACGTGCTATAATACTCGATTCAGCAGTTATATTAGATGCCGTACCTCCCACATGGAATGTACGCAGAGTCAGCTGTGTTCCGGGCTCACCGATACTCTGTGCAGCTATTACGCCAACAGCCTCTCCTTTCTGAACCATATGTCCTGTTGCCAGGTTGCGGCCGTAACACTTTGCACAAACCCCCTTTTTGGATTCACAGGTCAGTACCGATCGTATTTCAACCTGTTCGATTGGCGAATCTTCTATCTTCTGCGCCAGGTCCTCTGTTAATTCAATACCTGCATTAACCAGCAGCTCACCTGTAAGTGGATGGTAAATATCATGTACCGTGGTGCGTCCGAGTATTCTTTCATAGAGAGACTCAACCACTTCTTCATTCTTTTTAATGGCTGTTGCAACAAGTCCCCTCAGTGTTCCACAGTCTTCCTCAGCAATTACAACATCCTGTGAGACATCAACAAGGCGACGGGTAAGGTAACCTGCATCAGCTGTTTTGAGAGCTGTATCAGCCAATCCCTTCCGGGCACCGTGAGTAGAAATAAAATACTCCAGTACAGATAATCCTTCCTTAAAGTTAGAAAGGATAGGGTTTTCTATGATCTCACTGCCTGTTGAGCCCGACTTCTGGGGTTTAGCCATAAGTCCTCTCATTCCTGATAACTGTCGTATCTGCTCTTTAGACCCCCTGGCGCCTGAATCAAGCATCATGTATACAGAATTAAATCCCTGTCTGTCACTTGACAGTTGCTTCATAAGGGTCTGCGTAAGCTTCGCATTGATATGGGTCCAGATATCAATTATCTGGTTATATCTTTCATTGTTTGTAATAAATCCCATATTATAATTAGCAAGTACATCCTCGACCTGGGCGTAACCCTCATCCACAAACTGTACTTTCTCATCTGGTATTATTACGTCTTCAAGGTTAAATGATAATCCACCCTTGAAGGCCATTGTATACCCAAGATCTTTTATTGCATCAAGGAAAGCAGCTGTTTTAGCCGTACCTGATTTTTTAAGTACGTTTCCGATTATATCCCTTAATGATTTCTTTGTCAGAAGCTCATTTATAAATCCAACTTCTTCCGGTACATATTCATTAAAGATTACCCGTCCTACTGTGGTCTCAATTAAGTGATTGACCTTTTTACCATCAGCTATATCATCTACCTTGACTTTCACCAGGGCATGTAAATCCACTTTACCTTCATTATAGGCTATTGTAGCCTCTTCAGATGAATAGAATACAAGCCCTTCACCCTTTGCCCTGATATCTTCTGTGCTCTTCCTTGCTTTTGTTATATAATACAGACCCAGTACCATGTCCTGTGAAGGAACTGTAATAGGTGCACCGTTGGCAGGATTAAGAATATTATGGGATGCAAGCATTAATATCTGCGATTCCAGTATCGCTGCATTACCCAGTGGAAGGTGTACTGCCATCTGGTCACCATCGAAGTCGGCATTAAATGCTGTACATACCAGTGGATGCAACTGTATAGCCTTTCCTTCAATAAGTTTTGGCTGGAAAGCCTGTATGCCTAGTCTGTGAAGTGTTGGAGCCCTGTTGAGTAATACAGGATGACCCTTAAGCACATTCTCAAGTATATCCCACACAACAGGATCTTTCCTGTCAACAATCTTTTTTGCCGACTTCACAGTTTTGACAATGCCTCTCTCGATCAACTTTCTTATAATGAATGGCTTATATAATTCAGCAGCCATATCTTTAGGCAGACCGCATTCATGGAGGTTCAGTTCAGGACCAACAACTATCACCGACCGGGCTGAATAATCCACCCTTTTACCCAGAAGGTTCTGGCGGAATCTTCCCTGTTTGCCTTTAAGGCTGTCGCTAAGCGACTTGAGTGGTCGGTTGGCATCAGTCTTTACTGCATTTACCTTTCTCGAATTGTCGAATAATGAATCAACAGCTTCCTGCAGCATCCTCTTCTCATTTCTGAGAATCACTTCAGGAGCTTTGATCTCAATTAACCGCTTAAGCCTGTTATTTCTTATAATAACCCTGCGGTAAAGATCATTGAGGTCGCTTGTGGCAAATCTTCCACCATCAAGAGGTACCAGTGGTCTGAGTTCAGGAGGGATAACCGGTACCACCTTTATTATCATCCATTCAGGTTTGTTAATGTTCTGGGAAGCCCTGAAGGCCTCTACTACCTGAAGTCTTTTAAGAGCCTCGTTCTTTCTCTGCTGTGATGTTTCAGTACTTGCCTTATGACGCAAGGTATATGATAGATCATCAAGGTCAAGCCGGCTCAGGAGCATATGTAATGCCTGAGCCCCCATTTCAGCGATAAATTTATCGGGATCATCATCCTCAAGATATTGGTTCTCTCTTGGAAGACTCTCAATGATATCAAGATATTCCTCCTCTGTAAGGAAGTCCAGGTAGTTTATACCATCAGCCTGCTTAACACCCGGATTAATAACTACATAACGCTCATAATATATTATTGAATCCAGCTTTTTTGTAGGTAATCCCAGCAGGTAGCCTATTTTATTGGGCAGTGACTTGAAGTACCATATGTGGGCGACAGGAACCACTAATGATATATGGCCCATACGTTCACGCCGTACTTTCTTTTCAGTCACCTCAACACCACAACGGTCACATACGATACCCTTGTATCGTATTCTTTTATATTTACCGCAGTGGCATTCATAGTCCTTAACAGGTCCAAAGATCCTTTCACAGAATAATCCGTCACGTTCCGGTTTATATGTCCTGTAATTTATTGTTTCCGGTTTAAGTACTTCACCGCTTGAACGATCCAGAATTTCTTCAGGTGAAGCCAGTCCAATAGTGATCTTCGAATAGTTTGTTTTAGCTTTATTGTCTTTCCTGAATGACATATGTTGTAATTATTATTTTCAAAAAAAATCAAACACCTTACTTAAGTCTAAACATCAGTCGAGGTTAAGACTCAATCCCAGTCCTCTCAACTCATGAAGTAACACGTTAAGTGATTCAGGGATTCCTGGCTGTGGCATGGGTTCTCCTTTCACTATTACTTCATAAGCTTTGGCCCTTCCTACTACATCATCAGATTTAATAGTCAGTATCTCCTGCAATATATGTGCAGCTCCGAATGCTTCAAGAGCCCAAACTTCCATCTCACCGAAACGCTGCCCTCCAAATTGTGCCTTACCACCCAGTGGCTGCTGTGTTATCAGCGAGTACGGACCTATTGAACGGGCATGCATTTTATCATCAACCATGTGACCCAGCTTTAGCATATATATCACTCCAACAGTAGCCGGCTGGTGGAACCTCTCTCCTGTTCCGCCATCATAGAGATAAGTTGTACCAAACCGTGGCAACTTTGCATTCTCGGTATATTCAGTTATCTCATCTATCGTCGCTCCATCAAATATAGGTGTGGAGAATTTAAGACCAAGCTTCTGACCGGCCCACCCAAGGACAGTTTCATAAATCTGCCCCAGGTTCATCCTCGACGGCACACCCAGTGGATTGAGAACAATGTCAACAGGGGTTCCATCTTCAAGGAACGGCATGTCTTCAGCACGCACTATTTTTGCTACTATGCCTTTATTTCCATGCCTTCCGGCCATCTTGTCACCTACTTTAACCTTACGTTTTTTAGCCACATATACTTTGGCAAGACGTACAATACCTGCAGGAAGCTCATCACCTATGCTGATATTATATTTCTTACGCTTGTAAATACCATCAATCTCCTTGTACTTGATAAGATAATTGTGAAGTAGTTGTTTTATGGTATCATTCTTCTTCTTGTCGGTGGTCCATTTATTTGGATTGACATTCAGATAATCAATCTCCTGGAGCTGCTTAAGGGTAAACTTGGTGCCTTTGGGTATTATATCAACATTTAGATAATCCTTAACACCCTGTGATGTCTTTCCATTAACGAGGATAAACAGTTTGTCTACCAATCTCATTTTTAAATCGTCAGCACTTTTTTCAAACTCTGCGTCAATCTTTTCTATCAAGGGCTTTTCCACAGTTTTGGACTTGCGGTCTTTTACAGCCCTGGAGAATAGTTTCTTATCAATAACAACACCTGTGAGCGAAGGTCCTGCTTTCAATGAAGCATCTTTTACATCCCCTGCTTTATCTCCAAATATGGCCCTGAGGAGTTTTTCTTCAGGTGAGGGATCAGATTCCCCTTTAGGTGTTATTTTTCCTATAAGAATATCGCCGGGTTTAATATGTGCGCCTATACGTATAAGGCCATTTTCATCGAGGTCTCTTGTTGCTTCTTCACTAACGTTTGGTATGTCAGAAGTGAGCTCTTCAACACCTCTTTTCGTATCCCGTACTTCCAGCAGGTATTCATCTATATGTATCGATGTGAATACATCGTCCTGTACAACTTTGTCAGAAATGACTATGGCATCCTCAAAGTTATAACCTTTCCATGGCATGAATGCCACTTTAAGATTGCGTCCGAGTGCCAGCTCACCTTCCTTGGTACCGTAACCTTCAGTCAAAACCTGTCCGTTCTTAACCTTGTCTCCTTTTTTCACAATCGGAACCAGGTTAATACACGTATTCTGGTTTGTTTTCTGATACTTCGGCAGCCTGTATCTTTTTACATCATCATCAAAGCTGACAAACTTCTCTTCATCGGTACGTGAATACCTTATAACTATTTCTTCAGCATCAACATATTCGACAACACCATCACCTTCAGCAACGATAAGAATGCGGGAGTCCCTTACCATTTTATCTTCCAGTCCGGTTCCCACAATTGGCGCTTCGGGCCTCATAAGGGGTACGGCCTGTCTCATCATGTTGGATCCCATAAGGGCACGGTTGGCATCATCATGCTCAAGGAAGGGAATTAATGAAGCTGCTATGGAAGCAATCTGGTTAGGAGCTACATCCATCAGGTTTATCTTCTCGGCCTCCTCATGAGGATAATCAGCCTCAAAACGAGCCTTCACCCTTGGGTTAACGAAATTTCCTTCATCATCAAGCGGGGCATTTGCCTGTGCAATTACCTTCTCCTCTTCTTCTTCGGCACTAAGCCACACCACACCACTATTTGTGAGATCAACCTTTGCAGATGTGACTTTCCTGTAAGGCGTTTCTATAAAACCAAGTTTATTAATCTTGGAATAGACACATAATGATGATATAAGCCCGATATTGGGTCCTTCCGGTGTTTCTATTGGGCACAACCGGCCATAGTGAGTATAGTGCACATCCCTTACCTCAAAACCTGCTCTCTCACGTGATAGGCCACCGGGTCCCAGAGCCGACATACGCCTCTTGTGAGTCATCTCTGCAAGAGGATTTGTCTGATCCATAAACTGTGATAACTGGTTTGTCCCAAAGAAGGAATTAATTACCGATGACAGAGTTTTGGAATTTATAAGGTCAACAGGTGTGAACACCTCGTTATCCCTTACATTCATCCTTTCTCTTATTGTTCTGGCCATTCGGGCCAGACCAACACCAAACTGGTTGTATAGTTGCTCCCCCACTGTCCTGACACGGCGGTTACTGAGATGGTCAATATCATCAATATCCGTTTTGGAGTTGATCAGCTCAATAAGGTATTTAATTATTTCTATAATATCCTCTTTGGTAAGAACCTTAACATCAGAGTCGGTATTTAATCCCAGTTTGGTATTGATCCTGTAACGGCCCACCTCACCAAGGTCGTATCTCTTATCAGAGAAAAACAGCTTGTCAATTACGTCCCTGGCGGTTGCTACATCCGGCGGCTCAGCATTCCTTAACTGCCTGTAAATGTATAGCACTGCCTCTTCTTCAGAGTTACACGGGTCTTTATGTAATGTATTATAGATAATTGCATAATCAGAAACATTCTGATCTTCCCTGTGCAATAAAATATCTTTTGTACCTGAATCGACAATCAGGTCAATATGTTCGTTTTCAATAACAGTTTCACGATCGAGTACGACTTCATTTCTTTCAATAGATACAAGTTCTCCGGTATCTTCATCAACAAAGTCTTCAAACCATGACTTAAGCACTCTGGCGGCTAATTTCCTACCTACCAGTCTCTTAAGATTTGTCTTGGATACTTTTTGTTCTTCTGCAAGATTAAATATCTCAAGTATTTCCTTATCACTCTCATAACCTATTGCACGCAGTAATGTAGTAACAGGCAGTTTCTTCTTCCTGTCAATATAGGCGTACATCACGTTATTTATGTCGGTGGCGAATTCTATCCAGGACCCTTTAAAAGGTATTATTCGTGCTGAGTACAGTTTTGTACCGTTAGCATGTATGCTTTGTCCGAAGAATACTCCAGGTGAACGATGCAGCTGTGATACAACTATCCTTTCGGCACCGTTAATTACGAATGTCCCTCTGTCAGTCATGTAGGGGACTGTACCTAGGTATACATCCTGTATTACTGTATCAAAATCTTCATGTTCGGGATCGGTACAGTACAATTTAAGTTTTGCTTTAAGCGGGACACTGAAGGTCAATCCTCTTTCAATACATTCTTCGATAGTATATCTTGGTGGATCAACCGAGTAATCCAGAAATTCGAGAATGAAATTATTCCTGGTATCACTGATAGGGAAATTTTCATTAAAGACCCTGTATAATCCCTCAATTTTCCTGTTCTCCGGTGTTGTTCCCATCTGGAAGAACTCCGTGAACGACTTCAATTGAACCTCGAGGAAATCAGGATATTCCAACTGATTTTTTATGGTTGCAAAACTGATTCTTTTGTTATTTTTTGAGGTCATCTATTATGGAATTATTTGAACTTGTTATTTAACGACAAAAAGGCTTGATCCCGATTTAAGCCGGGATCAAACCTATAAATCTTTACAGGGTAAAGCTTATTTAAGTTCAACTTCGGCTCCTGCTTCTTCAAGTTGCTTTTTAACGCTTTCAGCCTCATCCTTCGATATACCTTCCTTGATTGCTGAAGGTGCGGAATCAACCACAGCTTTTGCTTCTTTCAGTCCCAGGCCGGTAATCTCCTTTACAAGTTTAACTATCTGCAGTTTCTGCCCTCCGGGAGCAGTGAGCATTACATCAAATTCTGTCTTTTCCTCAGCTGCGGCTGCTTCGCCTCCGGCTGCAGGGCCAGCAACAGCAACAGCTGCTGCAGCAGGTTCGATTCCATGCTCTTCCTTCAGTATATCTGTAAGTTCATTTACCTCTTTTACAGTTAAGCCTACTAATTCTTCTGCTAACTTTTTAAGATCTGCCATCTCTCAGATTATTTTAAAATGATTATTATTTATCTAATTATCTCTTTTTGAAAGTGCTTCAAGCACTCCATGAATATTATTTGAACCCGAATTCAATGCAGACATGAGATTCTGCATAGGTGAGCGCAGCAGTGCAATCAGATCGGCAAGAAGTTCATCTTTCGATTTGAGTGCTGCCAGAATGTCGATCTTATCATCGCCTAAATAGACTGATTCTTCAACAAATGCACCTTTCAGTACGGGTTTATCATGTTTTTTACGGAAGTCCTGCAGTAATTTTGCCGGGATATTTCCAGTATTACTAAACATGACAGACGTAGAACCTTTAAGAACATCATACAGTTCTTCAAAGTTTTTCTCAGATTTATCCAGGGCTCTCTTAAGAAGTGTGTTTTTAACGACAATCAGTTTGATGTCTCTCTCAAAACAGGCTCTTCTCAGATCCGATGTATGAGCAGCGTTAAGCTCAGCAGTATCGGTCAGATAAAAGTGGCTGTATTCTTCTAATTTTTCAGCCAGGCTGTCTATTATTGCTTGTTTCTCTTCCAGTCTCATTGTTCCTCCTTATTTCAGATTTTTTCCTCCAGACCTTTAGGGTCTACTTTTATGCCCGGGCTCATTGTGCTTGAGAGGAATATACTTTTAATATAAGTTCCTTTGGCAGCAGCCGGTTTAAGTTTATTAATTGTCGAAATAAACTCCTTCGCATTTTCAACAATCTTCTGAGGTTCAAATGAAACTTTTCCTATAGATGTATGAATGATTCCGTATTTATCAACTTTGAAATCAATCTTACCCTGTTTCACTTCAGACACAGCCTTACCTATATCCATTGTAACAGTACCACTTTTAGGGTTAGGCATCAGTCCTCGTGGACCAAGTATCCTACCCAGGGGACCGATCTTACCCATAACGCTCGGCATGGTTATCACCACATCAATATCAGTCCAGCCGCCTTTGATTTTCTCAATATATTCATCGAGACCGACATGGTCGGCTCCGGCTTCTTTCGCTTCTGCTTCCTTGTCAGGGGTACAGAGTACCAGTACCCTGGTTTCTTTACCTGTTCCATGAGGCAGGGAAACAACTCCGCGAACCATCTGGTTTGATTTACGTGGATCAATACCTAACCTTACATCCAAATCAACCGAAGCATCAAACTTTGAAAAAGTAATTTCCTTCACCAGTTTGGCTGCCTCAGCCAGTGTATAAAGCCTGTCCCTTTCGACCTTCTCAAGGGCCATCTTATTGTTCTTGGTAAGTTTAGTCATATTATCCTTAATAAATTTTAGTTACTACCCGGATATTCACCTTTAACGGTTATACCCATACTTCTGGCAGTACCGGCCACCATCTTCATGGCTGAATCAACCGTAAAACAGTTTAAATCAGCCATTTTTTCTTCAGCAATCGTACGCACCTGGTCCCAGGTAACGGATGCAACCTTGGTGATGTTTGATTCAGATGAACCTTTCTTCACCTTCGCCATCTCCATAAGCTGAACGGCCACCGGTGGTGTTTTGGTGACAAAATCAAAAGATTTGTCAGCATAAACAGTTATAATAACCGGAATAACCTTTCCTGCTTTATCCTGGGTCCTCGCATTAAACTGCTTGCAGAAATCCATTATATTAACACCTTTGGCACCCAGTGCAGGGCCCACAGGTGGTGATGGATTAGCTGCACCGCCACGTATTTGTAACTTGATAATTCCAGCAACTTCTTTTGCCATAATTTACATTTTGCTTAGTTTACGCGAGAGCTTGGCGGCCACTCAGGAAGCATTATAATTATTGTAACCACCAATATCTTAATTTAAAATATAGTCTTTAACTTTCTTTCTCAACCTGCATGAAACTCAATTCGAGGGGTGTTTTCCTTCCGAAAATCTTAACCATAACCTTGAGTTTCTTTTTCTCATCATTCACCTCTTCAATAATACCTGTAAAGCTGTTAAATGGTCCGTCAACGACCTTAACCGATTCACCGACATAAAAAGGAACATTTATTTCCTCATCACTTGCAGCAAGTTCATCAACCTTACCCAGTATCCTGTTTATTTCAGATTTCCTCAGGGGCACAGGTTCACCTTCCTTTGTCCCGAGGAAACCAATAACATTTGGTATATTCTTCAGTATATGAGGCACCTCACCTACCAGGGCAGCCTCGACAAGAACATAGCCCGGAAAGAAATTCCTTTCCTTGCTGATCTTTTTTCCTGATCTGATCTGGTATACTTTTTCCTGTGGTATGAGGACCTGAGAAATGTAATCCTGTAATTCAAGGCGATTAATCTCACTTTCGAGATATTCCTTAACCTTCTTTTCTTTCCCCCCTATCGCACGTAATACATACCACTTCTTCACATTCTCACTCATCGAAACGTCCTGCTTTTAATATAATAACTTGTAGACAAATGACATAATATTGTCAAAAGCATAGTCCATAACCCATACAACCAGAGCAATAATAAGCGAGGCAATCATTACCACTGTGGTACTATTTTGCAGCTCACTCCATGTCGGCCATGTTACTTTGTGTATAAGTTCAGTAAATGACTCCTTTATGTATCTCCTTATTTTCTTCATTTTATAAACAGTTTGCACGGGAGGAGAGACTCGAACTCCCGACACCTGGTTTTGGAGACCAGTGCTCTACCAACTGAGCTACACCCGTATACCGCAATGCAGGGAGTGTATTATCACCCCCTGCAGATAAAGCCGTTAAATTTATCTTATTCAATAATCTCAGTTACCTGGCCAGCTCCAACAGTTCTTCCTCCTTCACGAATAGCAAAACTCAGTCCCTGGTTAATAGCAACAGGAGTAATAAGTAATACTTCTATGGTAACCCTGTCGCCTGGCATAACCATCTCAGTTCCTTCGGGAAGCTTAACTTCACCTGTAACGTCAAGAGTTCTCAGGTAGAACTGAGGACGGTACTTATTATGGAAAGGAGTATGACGTCCGCCTTCTTCTTTCTTCAGGACATATACTTCAGCTTTAAACCTCGTGTGGGGTGTTATTGATCCAGGCTTGGCAAGAACCATACCTCTTTTAATCTCCTTCTTATCAACACCACGAAGCAACAGCCCTACATTATCACCTGCTTCACCACGATCCAGTATCTTACGGAACATTTCCACTCCCGTACATACTGTTTTCCTCTTCTGTGCTCCAAGACCTATCATTTCAAGTTCATCACCTGTATTAACTACACCTGTTTCAATACGTCCTGTGGCAACAGTTCCGCGACCTGTTATTGAGAAAATATCTTCCACTGGCAACAGGAATGGTTTTTCATTATCACGGGGAGGTATCGGAATATACTCATCAACTGCGTTCATGAGTTCCACAATCTTATTCTCCTCCTCAGGATCACCATTCAATGCCTTTAGCGCAGATCCAAGAATGACAGGGGTATTGTCTCCATCAAATTCGTAAAATTCAAGAAGTTCACGCACTTCCATCTCTACGAGCTCGAGAAGCTCCGGATCATCAACCATGTCAACTTTGTTCAGATATACAACGATCTTAGGCACGTTTACCTGCTTCGCAAGCAGAATATGCTCACGAGTCTGTGGCATTGGTCCATCGGTTGCTGCAACAACGAGAATTGCTCCATCCATCTGGGCAGCACCTGTAACCATGTTTTTTACATAGTCAGCATGACCAGGGCAATCAACGTGCGCATAGTGACGGTTTTCTGTCTGGTATTCAACATGTGCCGTGTTAATTGTAATACCCCTTTCTTTTTCCTCGGGAGCATTATCAATTGAGTCAAAGTCTCTTATCTCAGAGAGACCTTTCTTCGCAAGCACCATTGTGATAGCAGCAGTCAAAGTAGTCTTACCATGATCAACATGACCTATGGTTCCGATATTTACGTGCGGCTTCGACCTGTCAAATTTTTCTTTAGCCATAACTCCAACGTATTTAATATTAAAATTTATTCGTTAATAAAATTCATTTTCGAGCCGATGACGGGAATTGAACCCGTGACCTCTTCCTTACCAAGGAAACGCTCTACCCCTGAGCTACATCGGCAAAGAATAGAGCGGGAGACGGAACTCGAATCCGCGACCCTCAGCTTGGAAGGCTGATGCTCTACCAACTGAGCTACTCCCGCTTATTTCCAAAACAGAGGTCATTTACAATAACCGTCTGCAAAAGTGCCGGCCCCTAAATCCTTGTTATTCAGTGGGGAGAGCAGGATTCGAACCTACGAAGTCATTCGACAGCAGATTTACAGTCTGCCCCAGTTGGCCACTTTGGTATCTCCCCCTTCAAACGCAGATGTCTCAATAAGACATACACTTGCATCAAATCAATGAGCCGATGAAGGGATTCGAACCCCCGGCCTGCTGATTACAAATCAGCTGCTCTGACCAGCTGAGCTACATCGGCAATTTTTAAAGAACGCTTATAGACAATTTAAAAGAACGCTAATAATTAAGTACTTCTACCCTTGAAAATCGGTTTGCAAATGTAGAAATATTTAATTTAAACAGCAAACTAAAAGGATAATATTTTTAAGATGAAAATACTACTTGCCCCTCATTTTTTCTTTCTGCTTGGTAATCTGCTTCTTCAATGCTTCTATAACATTATCTGTTGCTTCTTCAAATGTTTTGCTCTGTTTCTTTGCAAATAAAGGCCCACGGGGATATTCAATCCTTATTTCAACAAGTTTGTTCTCTTTCTCCTGATCCTTGGCTAAACGTAAAAATACCTCAACAGCAATTATATTATTACTGAACTGACTCAGCTTATTTACTTTCTGATTAATAAATTTTATTAATTTTTTATCTGCATCAAATTTTACTGAATGGATCTGGATATTCATTTTTTTTCCTCCTCAATTTTTATTCGCTCTGGGATGAGCTTGTTTATATACTTTCTTTAACTTCTCAAATGTATTGTGAGTATAAACCTGTGTAGCTGAAAGATTAGCGTGACCCAGTATTTCCTTAACCGAATTGAGATCAGCACCATGATTGAGCATGTGTGTGGCAAAGGTATGCCTCAGCACATGGGGGCTCTTTTTCTCAATAGTAGTAACCATTTCAAGATATCTTCTCACTATATTATAGACAAACTTGTCGTATAACTTGTTCCCTCTGTCAGTAAGAAATAACCATTCTTCTTCATGGCCGGGGTAATAATCATTTCGAACAGCAATATAATGTGAAAGATTATTCATAAAAGTGCCCAGGAGAGGTAGTATTCTCTCCTTGTTCCGCTTGCCCAGTACTTTAACAGTTCCATTCAACATATCCACATCATCAAGCCCTATGCCTATAAGCTCAGCTTTCCTCATGCCTGTGGTATACAACATTTCAATAATTGTACGGTCACGCAAGCCACTGTATCCTTCACCGAAATTGTAACTGTCGAGCAGATTGTCAAGCGATGCTTCCTCAACAAAAACAGGTAGCCGTTTACGCCTCTTTGGCAATACAATATTTTCTGCCGGATTAATATTTACCAGACCATTCCTCATGCTGTACCTAAAAAATGTCCTGAGCGAAGAAATTTTCCTGTGAACGGTCACCGCAGAATATCCCTCATCTAACATTGAGACTATCCATGAGCGTATGTCTGTTATACTGATATCGTTCAAATCATCAGAGCCTTTATGAACATCTATAAATGAAAAAAACTGCCCGATATCGTTGTTATACGAACGAACAGTATGTTGAGAATAATGCTTCTCAAACCGCAGGTAATCAAGAAATGATTCCTTATTAATCATAAAAGGAACCCTGTAGGTTAAAAATAACAGAATTACTCTTCTCCTTCCTGTAATTTCTGTATGTAAATCGCTTTCTTAATTTCTTCCCTGCGACGTATCGAAGGCTTGGTATAGGCCTGACGAGTCCTGAGCTCACGAACAACTCCTGTTTTTTCAAACTTGCGTTTGAACTTCTTCAATGCCCTGTCAATATTTTCGCCTTCTTTTACCGGAACAATTATCATAATCTAATTATTGTTTTTAAAATTGAGCCGCAAAGATAGAAAGTGTAATCATTTTTTCAAAACAATATTAAACAATATTGTCTTCAACATGTAATTATGTCCCAAAAATAACAACCCAACCAATCCTAAATATAGCCAAATAAAACGATATAAACAAAAATTTCAGCACACCCTTTTATGACCTTTCTACCTTAGTTCCAGATATGGTTTCAACCTGTTTAACTCACCAATGCTGAAAATCCTGTTTTGTACAAGATCTGAAAAGCTAGTAACTGATCCGGATAATTGCCTGTAACTAATTATTGACTCAACCTGGCTCTTATTTACATAGGGATGTCTCAGCAGATCTGTATAAGATGCAGAATTTATTGGTATCTTTCTAATGATGCTGGTATCGCATGAGAACCTATGACGGTTCATCTCTATAACATCCTTATCAAGACCGTACACATCATTTAGCTGTTCAATACTGTAAAAATATCCCAGAAGTAAGCGGTACTTTATTATTCTTACTGAGAGCACAGGTCCAATCCCTGGAAGTGCTTCCAGCTCAGCTGAATCTGCCCTGTTAATATCAATAAGGTCCTCCTTCTGAGGATGAACGTCATTGTAAGATTGATGTGGATCTGTCGGTTTCCCTGATGACCGGTTCAAAGAATGGTTCGTCGAAGCTGGCCTTGGGGGCTGGTTTGCATACAAAGGTACCTCTTCCTTTCTGTTATTGCTATCATTAATGACTTCTTCCGAATTTTCCGAAGGTGGGTAATATCGGCCACTCCTCGTCCGCATGGTCCTCACCCCCAGCACTGCTATCAGTACTATAAGTAAAACCATCGATCCGGTCCTTTCACCCCTGGTATAACCAAGCCATTGTTTCAGGAATTTTCTGAATTTCATAATAAGTTTATTGCAGTGAGACAATGCAATATACAAAAAATACCTCTGATTATTGTGTGAATAAAAAAGAAAGCCAGTGTTGAATTTCTGGTTTTATTTTGCAATCATCACCTTCCTGACCTCATATATTACTGAAGTCGATAATACTACTAAGTATACCCCAGGGGTGAGAGTAACACTATTTAACTGGCAGGAATTACCATCAATTATTTCTTTTTGTCTCATATTTCCCATTAAGTCATACAGTTTTAAATGGTAACCTGTATGATCCTCATTAAATAATACTTCAATATACCCTTCCCGTACTATTACCCTGAAATCATTAACCTGATTAAAAGCTATGGTAATCTCAAGAGTGGAACTTATCCCGGAACCATCATTAGCTGAGGCCATAACGGTTACTGCTCCCTCGCTTATAGCCGTTAAAAGTCCCGTTGAACTTATGGTGGCCTGGCCTGTGCCATTGATTACCGACCATGTCACGGTCTGATCAGTAGCATCTACAGGAGTTATGACTGCAAAAAGTTGTAAAGTCCCGCCCTCTTCCGTAATTGAAGTAAGCCCTCCTGTTCCGTTTATTGTTATCTCAGTGACTGGTACTAGCTGGTTTGAAATAGTAATCTCAATTTCTCCATATACATCAGTCCCGTCAGTAGCCGTAGCCCTTGCTGTAACAGTGCCGTTGGAAACAGCTGTTACCAGTCCTGTTGAACTTATACCCGCCTGACCAGTATTGTTGATAATTGACCAGATTACCGTTTTATAGGTAGCATTTGATGGAGATATGGTTGCAGATAACTGAAGCGTACCACTGTCAGTGCTTATTGCAGAAGATCCTCCTGCACCGTTAACAGTTATACCTGTTACGGGGATAAACTGACCAGCTATCGTAATAACCAGCTGTCCATAAATACCGCTTCCATCGTTTGCTGTTGCCCTGGCTGTTACTGTACCGTTATCAATTGCAGTTACGAGACCTGATGAGCTTATTGTCGCCTGACCGGTACCATTTATTATTGTCCAGGTAACCGTTTGATTGGTGGCATTTGATGGAGATACGGTGGCGGTTAACTGCAAAGTGCCATTATCACTGCTGATAGCGCTTGATCCACTTGCACCGCTAACAGCAATATTTGTCACCAGGATTATCTGGTTAGAGATAGTAATCACAAGCTCCCCATATACCCCGGACCCATCTTTTGCAGTTGCCCTTGCTGTAACCGTACCATTATCAATTGCAGCTACACGTCCTGTTGAACTTATAGTAGCTTCACCGGTACCATTTGTTAAAGACCATGTAACATTCTGATTAGTGGCATCTACAGGTAATATATCTGCATATAACTGCAAAGTGCCATTATTTGAACTTATAGTTGAAGATCCTCCGGCACCAGTGACTATAATATCTGAAACAAGTATAACATCGCCATTGATTGTAATCACCATCTGGCCGTAAATATCGCTACCGTCATTTGCAGTTGCCCTTGCCGTTACCGTGCCTTCCTCAACTGCTGTTACAAGTCCTGTTGAACTGATAGTCGCTTCTCCTGTGCCATTAATTATGGACCATGTAACAGTATGATCTGTAGCATTTGCGGGAGTTATTTCAGCGTATAATTGAAGAGTAGCTCCTGTACTGGTAATCGAAGTCGCTCCCCCTGCTCCTGAAACATCTATTTGCGTAACCAGAATAATCTGGTTTGATATCGTTATCTCCAGTGTACCATATACTCCGGATCCATCATTAGCCGTTGCCCTGGCTGTAACTGTACCGTTTTCAACCGCTCTTACAAGGCCTGTTGAACTGATCGTTGCTTCACCGGTCCCATTTGTCACCGACCAGGAAACATTCTGATTAGTTGCATCTTCGGGCAATATATCCGCGCTTAATTGTAAAGTGCCATTATCAGTACTTATTGTCGTTAATCCTCCTGCACCTGTAACAACAATGTCTTCAACAAGTATTATTTGATTAGTTATTATAATCTCAAGTTCCCCGTATACTCCTGAACCATCATTTGCGGTTGCCCTGGCTTTAACCGTGCCACTTGAAACGGCTGTTACCAGGCCTGTGGAGCTAATTGTTGCCTGGCCAGAGCCATTGATAATCGACCATGTAACAGTTTTGTTGGAAGCATCCGATGGAGATACGTCTGCGGTCAATTGAAGAGTTCCCTTATCAGTGGTAATTGAGCTTAATCCTCCTACACCACTTACCGTTATGTTTTCTACGGGAATATTTGTAGTGCCTCCATCCCATCCTGCAACCCTTGCCAGCATCCACCACATTGCTTTTGCCAGCCTTACAGCACCATTCATCCCAATATGTCCTGTATATCCACCATCTTCATTATCAGGATGAATAATAGGATATGTATGGCCACTCCATGAAGTTGTATTTACCTGTCCTGCATCATTATAACAAAGAATATCGGCATAATCAAATAA
>Ga0272443_10001488_pt1 | contig 33800 bp, 25 predicted proteins | sample SSMAcet12_FD_193581 | JGI IMG/M metagenome (GOLD analysis project Ga0272443, IMG submission 193581) | Marine sediment archaeal communities from Little Sippewissett salt marsh, Falmouth, MA, United States - SSM-Acet-12 | ecosystem: Environmental > Aquatic > Marine > Wetlands > Sediment ... | reverse complement strand
CAGCTAAGCTTTCCACATCTCCATATTTGGAAGGGATAATTAAAATCACTTGCCCTTTCGGAAATACAACTGTGCCAAGATTAGAAAAGAGGGAGTTATGTTGAAGGAGAGCTGGCCAACGAAATGGGACGACATGTCTGACTCGCCGAGCTGTGTGGTGGCCTAAAGGACATGTCGATGTTATCGACTTTGGAATGTTTTACACAAGATGATCTTTCATTTTACGTCGGGTGTTTTTGGTTCAGCACTAGATTTTTGTTTATCCTTTCGCTCTTCTGCAGCCCTTCCACAGAAGTAAAAGCCAATTATGGTGACGATAATCACCCAAAACTTGTCGAGGACATCTTTAAGAACACATTTTTCTAAACCAAATTTATCTATGTTGTTCCCAACTATCAGCAACCCAAAGAAGACAGATATAAAAGAAATGGCGATGGATTTTCTAACCTCACCTTTCGATAAATCGGTACTCTTTGAGAAAACGTTCACTCCAACTAGCGTTGTGAATAGAACAATCAATCCCATCAGTCCAAGTCCTACTGTAGGGTCCATCGTTCTAAAACGGTATAATGCCAGCATGCCAATGAAAATGCCTGCAATTATGACAATGATTCCCCATGCAAGCTTATTTTCATCATTATTCGCAAATATTTTTGGTAACATGTAAATCACTATTCAACCTATTATTAATAGACAAATATTTTCTCATCGAATGTTGATGTTTTGGCCACTCAACCGAGAAGAAAACACATGAGCCCCATATATGACATTATTCATATCATTATTTAAAATGTAATATAAGAAAATATTAAATCAAATTGCGTGCGGCCACCCCGCCCTAAAGGACGGGGTATGCTTCGGGCCGCACGCCCGGTTTTCTGGATTTCAGAAGTCTTCGAGCCTTTGTTACCCAGATTTCCCTGATCTGCACGATTGAAATCCTGGTTTCGGTTTCCCTTGAGATTCCTTAATGTAGGTGCTTGATTGTGTCGGCAGTTACATTTTCAACAGACCTAAAAAATTTCCCCTTTGACCATAGACTTCCACTCCAATAGCATTTTTTTAGTTCGGGATGAAGCCTGAACAGTCTATAAGAACTACTACTTCCTTTCAAGTATTGAACAACCTTTGATAAAGAAACGCTTGGGTGGAATTTCAGGAACAAGTGAACGTGATCCTCTAAAACTTCCATGGCATGAACTTTGTAGCCTTGTTCCATGCAAATATTGTTGAGGATCGACTCGCAATCCTTTTTAAGTTGCTTATTGTAGAATATTCTGTATCGATACTTAGGTACCAAAACGATGTGGTAGGTAATCTGACCATAGCCATGGCTGAAACTATGCAATTCCAATGCTTATCACATCCTAGCCATAGGTGGGTTGGATCCACCTGTGGCTAAGGTGCCAAAAACAATGTCATTTTAAAAAGATACAACCTTTTATCAATTTAAGTGTGCACAAAAACGGGCGAGGGTTCACTTCATCCCCGACCTAAAGGTCGGGGTATTCGTGACCCTCCGCGCTCCCGAAGTAATAAACCCATTATTTTTAAAAAAAACGCTGGCTGGGCACAAGCTCATTTGCCATCACAATTAAGAAAATCATAAATATATTGCTTAACGGTACCTCTCGGGCAAATCTCGAACTCGCAAGAGTTAGAGATCTAGCCTATTCGTATAGTTAAGCAATATTCTGGCGAAAACCAATTAGTATCATCTAATTGGTTTTCGACTATAATCAAAGAGAGATGGCTTGCTTAATAGCCATCTACATCTTGTGCTTTGGTCTCGGCGGTCTCTTCCATCTGGCAGATTTCACCTTTGCAGGCAATCTCGTCCTGTTCCTGATACTCCATGTAAGGATTATCGGGAATCACGACATCTAAGCCCATTGCTGCCGCCATCAGCTCTACTTGGTCGGCCACCTTGACGCTTGAGCCGGCCTCATTTCTGCCATCCATAATGTTACGTCTGCAGAATGGACAAGTACTGGAGATGACATCTGCCTCTACTTCTTCACCATCCCTGACCCGCGCCACCGCGCATCCCAACGCCAAATCAGGCTGGCCTGCTTTTACTCCACCCCCGGCCCCACAACATCTTTGGAACTCTCTGGAACGGGTCATCTCCTGGTAGTGAAGACCTGGTATGGCTTTGTATACATCTCTTGGAGCCTCGAAGGCCCAATCTCTCCCGTTGACATGCATTAAGTGCCTTCCAGAGTGACAGGGGTCATGGTAGGTCACCTTGAGATCGTTCAATGGAAGCTTCCACTCCACTTCACCACTATCTACCTTCTCCCTCAAATAGACTGCAAGGGGCACGTTTTTATAAGGAATGTATCCCTCGTACCAGCGAGGCCAATCAATTGTAGCAGTTCTTAGACAACCCGCACAGGCATAGACCACAGTCTCTACACCACGATCCTTCAAAGCATCTACGTTATGTACGGCATGATCCCTCATCACGTCACGCTGGCCAGTCCTGACCAACGCCGAAGAACAACACCATTCATCCTTTCCCAACATGCAGAAAGGTATGTCCAAGGAATTGAGTATCCTCACCGTAGCCACGCCCAACGCCTGCTGTCTGTAAGCAGCAGTACATCCGGCAAAATAGGCGATCTTGGCAGAATCCAGTACCTCTGCATCATCGGGAACAAAGCATAGACGATCTTCTTGCTTGGCTTGATAGGGATTTCTGTCCTTGCCCAATAGGATGGGGAAAAAGTTTTGCTTACCCCAGGGACCATTGCCGCGAGTCACGAGATTGGGACGAATGGCCTCCCATAGCTCTACGGTGTTAATTCCTGATGAACAGACTGTACCACATACGCCACAAGTAGTGCACATGTAGGTATCGTCCATGAACTGATTAATCTCGTCCTCGTTCAGTTCTTTAGCACCAAATAGCTTGGCCCTGAGGCCGTTTTGGCTTCCCAAAAGCTCCCTGAACTTGGCGATTTTATACATGGGGGTAATTTCTGGACGGTCATTGTAGACGTCATAAGTAGGACACCATTTCATGCACTCTTGGCAGCGTGTGCATCCATCTAGCTCCAAGAACTGCGTAGACTTTAGGAATCCTGATACGAGAGGTTTCTTTTCTTCGGCCATGTTACTCGCCTCCTCTGTTTGCCAGAATGGTCAATGGAGCTGCAATTACGTGTATGTATCTGCTCCAGGGCAGGATAAAGGCGAAAAGGGCTAACGCCAATATGGTGTGAATTAGAGAGAAATGGGGTGCATATATGGGGTTTGTAAAAGCATCTCCAACCAGGAAGGAGTTGCCACGTAACCACTCTGCGTAAAATCCCGTAATGGTAATCAAGAACACACCGCCGATCAAAACGACGTCGTATGCTGTTGTATTGCCCCTAACATCCTTCAAAAAGATTCTCCTTATTACAGAAATTGTAATTCCGAAGAACAAAAGATAACCGAATATGTCAAAAGGCAATTGCGACCACACTTTCACCATCTCTGCGAAGTGTGCAAGCCCGAATACGTCGAAATGCTCGATTACGTCCATTACCATGCCCAAGCCTGAAAACGTGGCCAACATGAGGAACCCATAAAAGATGGACATGTGCATAACCCACCTTATTGGACTCCGTCTCAGCGTCCTTCTGAGAAGGAACACGTCGAGAATTAAAGTTTTTATAAATACCCAAATACCATCCTTAAATGCCTCGTGTATCCACGTGGCAATGAAAAGCCAAAAGCTGTTGCGCAACTCGTCCTGATAACCAGTTGATCCCATACCCCATTTCTTAAAGTTGAAATAGAGGCCATAGATCCAGACTGCCAATACTGCAACGGTAAGGGCAATCATAATAGAAAATGTGAGACCAAGTGTGTAAAACGCCATCTTGTTTCCTCCTTTTTATAGCTGACTCCGTCTGACCATCCTTTCCATTTGAATGTAACTTACCCGAATGACTAATACTTAAAAGTTCCCTTCTGCTCTATTTTGTACGTAGATAAATAAAAGGACAAATGTTCAGCAATAGTGTCTAGGAACTGTTTCTTGGCCATTCTTAATAAATCACTTACGCCTGAAAATACTGTAAAACTAATATAAATTTTATTCCCCAATGTTATTCTTAGGAGAATTTGGTGATTATAGTCGTTTTTGACGCTCAGACTGGGAGAGTTTATATATTTATAAAAATTTTTTAAAAATAAAAATGGGCTTTCAATGGTGACCCTTATATCCCCCATAAATCGTTAACTTGCGCATACCTTGCAGCGTCGACATCACGAGGGCCTTTTTGCATCGGCAGTTTCGAATGCATACCCGACACATCAGGGGCCCAATGTCGGCCATTGTTGAAACTTATCGCGTAGATATCACCATAGTCGGGATCTAGCCGGATTCATTCCTAAATCACAGCAAGGGTACAAAATAGAGTTCAATTATTCCCAATGGCCCTCGCCCTCGGTTTCGACCATATATATTTGTGACCAAAGAGTATAAAAGGAAGAGACCAAGCGAACCTCTACCAATATATGATCGGCCCCTATAGGCCTTGGACAACGTATAAATAGCAATCAGAGGCCCATCTCCGATGCCACTCTATTATTGCGAATAACTCAAACTCTGATTCGTTGAATCCTACAAACACCAACTTGAATATTTATTTTTACACATACCCCCTCATTGTTTAAAAATAAATAGATGATGGGTTATTTCTTCAATATTGCAATAACCTCATCGACCGCTTCATGGTAAGAATCGTTGTCGAAAGCCAAGTTCCCGAATGTCATGTTAGCATTGACATGATAGTACCGGTCTATGGAGATCCTCTTAATATCCCTGTTAAAGTTCTTCAGCGTTGAGAACATGGCGCTGGCGAACTTGTAGAATATACCCATGAAGATCACCGCATCGTACTGACCTTCACCATCCAAACCCTGCCAGTCGTCAAACCGGAGGTAATTGGTCAAAGGATGAAGACCGATCATGGTAACGTTGTCGGTGTAACCTCTCTCGATGTAACCTTTGATGGTATGAGCAGTTGCCGCAATGGGAACACCTGTCTTACCGATCTCGATCGCCTTGTCAAACATTACAGGATCTTCAAAAAGCTCTGCACCCGTTACGAGCAACGGTCTCTTGGCCTTCTTGATGATAGCGCCGATGACCTTAGTCTTGTAGGTCTTGGCCATATCAGGACCCGGAATCTGAGCCATCTCGAAGGGTATTGCATTCTTGGTAGTATCGACTGCCATCTAAATCACGCCCTCTACTTCGCCTTCTTGGTTCTGATCTTTCTCTCAATGTTGGTCGGATCGAAACTGGTGTCCATCTTTCGAATGGGACCGGGCTTGTCGCTTCCGGGTTCTGGAACCGTGATCGCCTTGCGCTTCCAGTCGATCTCCCAACCGTACTTCGATTCAAGCTCTTTTAACATGTCTTCCTTCCACTTAAGTGGAAGCTCGGAAGCATGTCTAACGTAGAGCGGCCAATCGTCAGGCATCTTACCAAAGTACTTCATGCAAATGTCGCAATAGTGGGTCAGCTTGATCATACGACCCGTGTTGTTGTCACTGGGACGGAAGCAAAGCTTGGCCATCATCAAAAGACATTCTTCCAAGGACTCTGCAACGTAGAGCATGTGCTCAGGAGCAGGCTCACAATAAATCCTGGAACCGTCTCGGGCATCGATGATCTCCCAGTCCTCCTTCTTGTCCACACGACCCAAAAACGCCCTACGGTACATTACACCGTGTGACTGAATAACGGCGGGGACTCCCAAACGGTTGAAACCGGTTGCAATCGACGCGGCCTTCTGAGACATGGCACCCCAGGCAACACCGCAAGCGCCTACTTTGCTAAGGATGTAGTCGGCTATGTCGTCGTAGTTCGCTCGCTCGTTTCGACCCGCGAAAATCGTTGCTACCTTGATACCCGCACCGTGGATGTGAGCGTTGGAGACACAGCTACCAATGTTACAGATGTTACGACCATCGAAACCGCCGGGGAACTCTTCCCAGATGGTTTGACCCTCAGAATTGGCGTACAAGGACATGTCCATGGCCATGCAACCTGTGGTTGTTACGATGAAACCACGGTCAACGAACTCGCGAGCTATGTCGTAGCACTCTTTAGTGCCGTTGGGATAGTGGCCACAGCCAATGATGGCTATGATTCCGGGAATGGTGCCCAAAACCAAAGGTGCTCCCACTCGTCGGATCTCGGTATCCTTAACAGGACCTCGACCGGCCCTCATCTTGAACTTCTGGTTCTGGATGTACTCTTTGTTAGCGTAAGCGTACATCTCTAAGATGGGGATGTCCTGAGGACAGGCCTGCTCACAGCGGCGGCAAGCTACACAAATCTCATAGGTGGAACTAAGTGGCTCAAGGTTGCCCTTGGAAGCTTCCTGTATAACGTCGCCAATCTTAATGTGAGGTGGACAGACGTACTGACAAGAGTGACAGTAAGTACAGGACTCTGCGTAAGTCTTGAACTCATCATCGGTCAAGAAAGCCTCTTTCTCGCGGAACTCTGCGCGCTTGGGCTTGACACCTATGGCGGTCCTAACTCCGACTTCGCCTGCCTTAACCGGATCGAGAACGGCAACGCCGGGCATACGGAAGTTGATGAGATCGTCAACTATCTCGTCCACGGGATCGTTGGTACGGTCTGGCAAACCGAGCATGATCTTATCGTTGGTGGCGATCAGCGGAATCTTTCGGGGCTGACAATCTTGGAGTGCGTCGGTCATGACACACTGTTCGTCCACCATGACACAGTCCATAGTGTCGGCACGGACCATCTTTCTCCACCAGCCGATGGCACCGGCGACTTTGCCTTTGGCTCCCACCATTCGGTACTTATCGTTAATCTCGGGGGGATAGCCCAGACCTTCACCGATTCGAGTGTTGTCGATGGCTGTACAGCATACGCCGCCGATGTCCACCTGACCCCAAAGGTCGTTATCTTCGGTATAGAACATGGCCTCGGCGGAACCTGCCAAATTGTGACCATAAGTGATCAAAATGGCCTTGTTCTTGTCAAGGGTACCCATACCGCACTCAACCAACGGAGCGTCCTCGTCTCCACGGGGCATGTCATAGGCTATGATCTGGATCATATCTGAAACTTCTTTGCCCAGAGAGTCCAGCATGCCTGCGTGAAGGGCTTTGGACTCGAAGTCCATATAATATCCTTCCTGGCCGGTGTGAGTGCATGCCAGAAGTTGAGATACCTGTTCTTCGATGTAGTTGAGAACGGGACCGAAGTCTTTCAGAGTCTTGGGCTTGATGCCTGCAATGGTACGGGTCAGGGGGGCATCTACCAAAATCTCGTCACCCATATTAAAGGGCAAGTCACCGAACTTATCCAGACACCAGTGGTACAAGTGTCGACCGTGAGCTGCGTGAGCGGTACAGCCCATCAGAACGGCAAGCAGAACGATTCTGCCTTGCTGAGCTGCCTGGTTGAGACCACAGGCACCGCGCTTGTTTCCGGTAAGATCACAGGGACCATAGGTACAAAGGGTACATCTATCACAGATTGGGCAATAGAATACTCGGTACCTGTTCATGATCTTGTAATCCCAGTCTCGGAGAGTAGCAACACCGGGGTAGGGGAACGGGCCCATGGGCTGATCCCATTCCTCCTCCTCACTCACTATCTCGCCGATGTTAATTTGGACATTCTGCATGTCCTCGACGGCAAAGCTGCCTTCCATCTTATCCATGCTTGACCTCCTTCTATACTCTGGTCTGCCTCGTACTCATCTGTGAAACATAAAACCCTTTCGGTTTTCTTCTGCAATCTAACTTTTTTCGGGACTTTCAGTTAGCACTTTATACACATAAACTCTGAAATTTTACTCTTTATCGGATGTTAAAAAATAGAAAAGTATGTTTTAGTAGTTTAAGACAGGTTGGGGTGAAAGAAAAACATTGTATAGCCAAAAACCAATTAGATGATACTAATTGGTTCTCGCCAGAATAGTGCTTAACGATACGGATAGGCCAAATATCTAACTCTTGCGAGTTCGAGATTATAGTCGAAAACCAATTAGATGATACTAATTGGTTTTCTCCAGAATAGTGCTTAACGATACGAATAGGTCAAATCTCTAACTCTTACGAGTTCGAGATTTATCCGATAAGTATCGTTAAACACTATAATCTGAAAGGTATCGTTAAACACTATATTTGAGAACATTCCGCCAAGTTGAAATGTAAAAAGGCCGGAGAGGGGACCCGACTCATGATACAAAACGTAAAAAAGAACTTCGCCGCTGCAAAAGCCTGTCACCATGGAGGCAAAGTTAGGGCCATGGCCTCTATTCTGGACGTTGATCAAAGAGATCTGCTGGATTTCAGTGCCAACATAAATCCACTAGGATCTCCACCCCTCAAAAACCTGATCCGAGAAGAAATGGAAAACATTGGTCACTATCCAGATAACGAATATATGGAGTTCAGGAGAGCTGCAGCTGATTTCGTAGGTGTTGATGTAAATAACGTAGTGCCAGGTAACGGATCTTCTGAACTTTTCAGGCTGTTTGCTGAAATGATAATCGAAGAGGGTGATTTAGTTTTGATAACCGTACCCACCTTCGGCGAATACGAGACTCAATCCCGACTCTTTGGAGCACGTATAAAATACGTCGATCGGGGCGTTCGGGTTCCCAAAAATCCCAGCGATTTTTTAGACGACTCGACCCTAAAAAAAGCCAAAGCAGTCTTTTTATGTAACCCCAATAATCCCACAGGAACCCTCATTTCCCGAAACCAGATAGAAAAGTTGGCCCAACGGTGTGAACGATCGGAGACGTTCCTTCTAGTGGATGAAGCTTTTATAGAACTTTCAGACCCCCGTCAAAGTGTTGCCCAAATGGCACCACAAATGGAGTTCCTCTTTGTGTGTAGATCGCTTACCAAGTCTTTTGGAGTTCCTGGTTTGAGATTGGGATTTGGTATTGCTGGAGACTGCATGGCAGAAGTGATGAACCAAACACGTCTGCCCTGGAGCATAAGCTCCCTGGCATCTGCTGTTGGCACTCATCTTCTGAAACAGACTGATCACCTGGAAAAGAGCAGAGAGGAAATATCACGTGAGCTTTACTGGCTCACCACAGAACTTAGATCACTGGGGCTAGAACCAATAAACAGCACTGTCAACTTCATCTTAGTGAACGTGAAGTCTTCGGGTTATAGATCTGCTGAGTTGGCAGAGAAAATGATCTGCCAAAAAGTACTGATCAGAGATTGCCAATCGTTCCCCGGATTGGGAGACGATTACATCCGAGTTGCCGTAAGGAATAGAGAAGAGAACAAGAAACTGATAAAGGCGCTGAGAAGGGTTATAGGATGCGCCGAGTGAACTGCGACCGGTACCCATGCCATTTTCAAGATCAAGATTGTACGTTCTGTTTTTGTCCCTTTTATCCTTGTCTAGAGGAAAGAACAGGGGGCCATTTTAAAGAGGAAAAATGGTGCTGTGAAAAATGCACCTTGATCCATCAAAAAAATATAGCAAATTCAGTGATGGACGCGCTCATCAACGGTGAAGAGTTAGCCCAAATCTGGAAAAGGGTGGTTAAGGATTTATGATCGAATTTTCGTTTAATGCGTTGGAAAATTATTGGGCTTTGGAAGTTTTCCTCTTGGCCCTGGCCATAGATTTGTTCTTGGGAGAACCACCCGTCAAGGTTCATCCGGTGGTTCTAATAGGAAAATTGATCACCCACTTACAAAAGGTGGCAAAACCGAATCGATCCAACGGCATTCTAGCAGTTCTTCTGGTGGTCTCCACCACAACCATTGTAGGACATCTTTTGATAATCTCCGCCAGTAAAATCACCATTTTAGGTCCGGTTTTGAGCTTGTTGGTATCTGCCTATTTACTAAAGTCCACCATAGCCATCAAGAGCCTTCTTCAAACCTCTGCCCAAATTGGAAGACTTATCAAAGAGGATTTAGAAGCGGCAAAAAAGATGCTACCCGCGCTGATCAGTCGAAATCCAAATCAACTATCTAGATCACAAGCATCCTCTGCAGTAATAGAATCGCTATCTGAAAACTACGTAGATACAATTGTGTCGCCCATTTTTTATTATGTTCTATTTTCACCTATGGGCCTGGGCGTAGAAGGGGCTTTGGCATACAAAGCGGTGAATACTCTAGACAGCATGTTGGGATACAAAACAAGGGATCTTGTAGAATTTGGATGGGCATCTGCCAAACTGGACGATCTGGCCAACTGGATACCTGCCAGACTTAGTTTTATCATAATGGCAGCAGCCCATCCTCAAAAGGCTAGAAAGATATTTGGCGCGGCACTAAAAGATCATGCCCAAGCGCCCAGCCCCAACTCTGGTTGGCCCATGGCAGGCGCAGCGGGCGCGTTAGGAGTTAGACTTGAAAAACCGGGGATTTACGTAATTCAAAAAGAGGGCGACGACCCTACACCCGAGAAGATCACCTTGGCATTGAAGCTGGTTGCCACAACCATTGTCTTGAATACGATCATCGCTTCATTGTTGCTGATATAACCAAAATTGTTACTTTTAACATATCTCTTTGTCACAGTCCTCGCAGCTGACCATGCCACAAACATCTCCTTGGCCCGCATGAATCACGAAGCCCCTTCCTCTTTCGTCATCCACGTAATCCACCAATGCTACTTGCATCTGATCAGCTTCTGAAGGAGTCATGTGAATCTCGAGCCCCTTGCTCTCGAAAACCTTGTCTCCCTCACTAGGAAGCGCAAGACCAATCGCATAGTTCGGCACATCTCCTGGAGGGCGGGTGTTGTAAATCTTGATCACCTTTCCCTCAAGCTGACTTTCTCTCAATATCTCTGCCGCGACGTCAGTTATCTCAATCATTTCTAAATCCCATAGATAAATGGCCTAAGAGATATTAAAGATCTATGATCATTATAGTGTTTAACGATACCTTTCAGATTATAGTGTTTAACGATACTTTTCGGATTATAGTGTTTAACGATACTTTTCGGATTATAGTGTTTAACGATACTTTTCGGATAAATCTCGAACTCGTAAGAGTTAGAGATTTGACCCATTCGTATCGTTAAGCACTATTCTGGAGAAAACCAATTAGTATCATCTAATTGGTTTTCGACTATAATCTCGAACTCGCAAGAGTTAGAGATTTGACCTATTCGTATCGTTAAGCACTATTCTGGCGAGAACAAATTAGTATCATCTAATTGGTTTTCGACTATAACCTCAAATCTGCAATTCTGCAATAAATCCTGAAACTAAGGTAACAAAATATTTATCCAGGCCAAAAACCACCTTACTATAGATGGAGACCATGGGCGATTTGCTGGATGCGCTACGACGTTTCAATGCCACCGGCTACTCTAAAGAGGCCGCAGAAGAAGTCTTCGGGTGGACCGTAGAGGACTTAATGGTAAGGAAAGAGAGACCTGAGGTAGACTTAGTCGTAATACAGTTATTCGACAATCTCATAATAGAGGCCAGACACATATTAAGCGAAGGTTTGGAAGAACTTAGAGACGATTGGGAGTTCAGGTTCAAATTGAAATCAGACCTCACCTCATCTATAAGGTACAACGCTTACTACTCCAGATATATACACGGGCAAGGATATCTCAGAACAGATATAGGCTATGTAGACAACAAACTGCTTAGGAAAATGTTGGAAGATTTCTACATTCCCAGGCTACGAGCAATTTACAAACCGGTAATCTTGGAGTTCAAAGGTTTTCATTCATACGATTTTTTCGGGATAGAAGTTTACAGAAATAAATGCAAATTATACTACTCCACAGTTCGATACGGGCGCCAAGAGACATCATCGAGCATTGTGGACGTAATATCCCGCCTAAATTACCTTAACGAAATGACAAAAGATCAAAAATTCAGAGAAAAATTGAAGGCATTGGACGACGACCTGTGCAAGGTTTTGAGCATACTCTGCCCATCAGGCTGAATTGGCATTATAATGATCTCAAAATGTGTTGCAACGACGCCGCCCGAATTGAATAGGTGATTCACCCAAGACCTAGCTTCAGCGCGCGCTGTGGGCATGCTTTTATGCATGCACCACACTGAATGCATTTCCCAGGGTCTTCCACCACTTTAGACCCCTCAAACTTGAAGGTCCCTGTAGGACAAATGGATATACATGCACCACAATTTATGCACTCATCCTCGTCTTTTATAACAGGCATCTCCAAGAGAACGACTTCAACGCCCCGATCCTCGAAGGCCTTTTTCACCACATCACACTTGTCAGAAGATACGTCGATTACGATCTCACCACAAACAGCATCTACATTGGCCCTTTCGATGTTGACCAGGGCATTGGTCTCCAATATAACCGAAGAGACGAGAGGCTGACGTACAATTCCAGGAGACACGTGGAGTAATAGCTTCAAGCCGATCGCCTCCTGCTAAAGAACCTGCTGAGATCATCGCTGGTGATCATCCCTACAACTCGATCATCTTTATCTATAACTGGTAGAGCAGATATTTTGTGATGATCTAACTTTCTGGCAGCCAGCTCCAACGGTTCGTCAGGGCTGACTATGAAGACCCTTCGAGTCATTATATCTGAAACCTTAGATATGTTTCCGTCAGCTACAGCTTTGGATATGTCCCAAGCGGTTATTATTCCCATAAGCTTGTTATTCTCCGATACCACAGGCAAATGGTCAAATGTTCCACCCACAATTATCTTTGCAGCTTCGTGTATGCAGAGATCGCCAACCACGGTAACCACACCTTTTCTCATTACGTCGCCCACCAAGGGGAATTCCTTGGTCTGCTTCATGGGTTCGTTTTTGCCGACGTGATTTAGCGGTTGCACTGGTGCAGAAAGTATGAAATCACCATTCAATATCTGATTTTTGAGTGCATCTGCAACACGCCGCGCTACATGACGACTGGACATGGGAGACGTCGAGACCTCTTTTCCGTCTATGTCCACAAGTCCGGAGTAGAGCTCTTCATAAGTCACAGTTTTGATTACCGGCCGAGATCTTCTCGGCACTCCATAGTCCAAGATTTCCGTTACAATATCTCGATCCCTAACTGCAGTTTTCATGGCAACGTTCTCGTTTAGAACCGGTATGGGAACACCCAACCCCACATATAAGGAAGGACCATAATCTTGGAAGGTGGCGGCTCTGAGGTAATCGTTGTTCATGTCCTTTAAGTTTCCTTTTACCATCAAATTCGCAAACCCGCCTTGGGGCAAATGTTGAGTACCGGATCCAATTATGTAACCTTGGGCCCCACATAAGAAAATCCTGGTTCCTACCCCCAAGTACTCAAAATCAGGGTCATTAGAGATAGGATTGAGGGCCCCTGAGCCTGAAAAGTTGACATTGCCACAGCGAGGAAGAAGATGACCCAAGTATGTGTGCAAGGTTCGACTCGTGGTATTTATCGCTGCATTGTACGTTTGAAAGGCATTTCTAGGATTGATCATGACGGCCTGGTTGAAATCCTCCAATCGCAAGCTAGTTTCCAGATCTAATCTAGGATAGCAATCAGTGACAGCACCTTGTGCCTTAACATCTATTTCTTTGCCCGTGACCAAATCTTCGATCACATGAGATCCGCCATATTCATCCCCCCGATCTAACGAGGGCTGAGTGGCACCCAAGAACAGATCGACCGCAGCAATTCCGCCATAAGCTTCCACTTCATTAAACCAAGCTTTGGCGATCTTTATGGGAGGATCGCTGTGGCCCATATTGAGAAAAACTCCTGAGGAGCACATGGCCCCAAAAGTACCTGTAGTGACCACATCTACTTCGCGAACAGCACCATCTGTGCCCAACTCATCTACCAAATCGGGCATCTCTTCCGCAGAGACCACCCGAACGCTACCATCACGTATGCGCTCATTGATCTCAGACAAAGACTTTTCTTGCACGCTAATCCCTATGATGGCTGTGAAGTTTAGATATATTAGACTTGTGAGAGAATTGAGCACAATGCCATTTCTTCAGCCATAACATCCAAAAACTCTGTTTCAAAATGACTAACCGTCCTATGAGCACATCCTCCTACAGCTGATAAGCGACTAAATATGCCCACTAAAATGACAAAAATAAACCAAGGAAAAATGAAGATTGGATTAGGAGGCTCGATAGCTCTCCAGAACTACGCTCACTATCTCCTTGTGATCAGACTTGAGTGAGTAAATGTTATGGTCGCCTGAAACATCGATGCTCAATATACCCAATCGGGTGTTCATCAGACCAACCATAGCAGACACTCCACGATAGCTCACGTCAAAGCCTTCCTTATCTAGATGAGTATAAACGTCTTCTGTTGTATACGATTTGTCATGTAGGAACAAAGTCAAAACAGCCCTTCGAATGCCCACTCCGTCGCGTTTGAGGTAGTTCTTCAGACGCTCCTCAATCCGTTCTTTGTGTCCACCTTGAACGCTTTCCACCATTCTGTAAGCTCACCTTATGCCAGTTTGCAGCTATGGATTTATTAAGTTTGGGGTTGGAGGGACAATCAAAGCGGTATCATCTCCAACAACGGCCCATCTTCTATAGGGTAACGCTCCACCAAGTTCAGGTTACAACCGATATCTTTTAGCTCTTCGGTGATATCACTTAAGATCCACCCCGCGATCTCCACCTGATCTCCAACTATACAATACATATCGTTGGGAATCCGTAGCGTATCCAAAAGTTTAAGGGTGTAATCTAGATCAAAACCATCGGCCTTCGAAGGTTCTATGGTACCAACGATGAGCGTTCCATCGTCAGTGGGCAGATCGAAGGATCGAGCAGTTCTCTCAGCTCTCCGCTTCAATCGTTCCCTTAGCTGGACCGCATCTTTGAACCGAGAGGAACAGTAGTGGACTTTGATATCATTTATCATGAAATGCTCTTTTGCCACATCTTCGCTTCCAACGGCCCCGCAACAAAACTCCAACGATTGAAATCCCCTTTTATTCAAAGCACATTGGTTGGTCTCGGAGAATTCCAACTGATTCAAATTGAGGAACGCATTTGATTTCCTCACCACCGCTATCAGGGCGGGCCAAGGTTGCAATGCAGGAATTTCCACACCTGCCACCATGCCCAGAGACTTTGCAACAGTCAGTTCCTTGTCCAACCAGTCCAAATGGGTGGTGTTTGATAAATCCGGATGAAACCTGATCTCATCTAGACCCGCTTGGCGCAACTTATTCAAAGTCGAATGACCAGGACTGACACCAGTGTAGAGATGAATGTGATGATCTTCGCCAAACTCCTTTTTAAGAGCGCGAATGCTTTGAATCACGAAATCTCGTTTCAATAACGGCTCACCACCAGTTATCCCCGTGCCCAGAGCTCCAATCGCGTAGGCCTCGTCGATTATGTCATCCGTTGCATTTGCTCTGCGCTCGTTGGCGTAGACTACGTCTTTACCTCTTCGTTTGTCGGACAGAGGACAATAAAAACAATCTCGGCCACATAGACCAGTCACAAAAAGAACCAGAGAGGCCCCTTGCTGGCAGATCTTACATCCAGGGGAGAGATAGTTGTAAAAAGAGCCGGTGAAGTCTGATGTCCATTCAGTCATTTCCTCGTGGCAAATTGCACTTATAAGTTAAGTATCTTTGTTTTTCGCCTCGTTGGCGTACAAACGAAGTTGGTTAGTTTATAGTCGAAAACCAATTAGATGATACTAATTGTTTTTCGCCAGAATAGTGTTTAACGATACGGATAGGCCAAATCTCTAACTCTTGCGAGTTCGAGATTTGTCTGAAAAGTATCGTTAAATACTATAGATGATACTATATAGTTATAACGTTTTAAACGAAATTATTATTTGGTGTGTTTTGCAAAATAGGGTCAAACAGTATAAAAATTTATATAGATATAAATTATCCATTATTTGAAGTAAACAATATAAAGTAATGCTATCACAAAGTAGACCTACCCAGAAAGGGGAGCGTGCCAATGGAGGAGATACATGATCCGAGTGTTGATGGTAGATGACGATCCTGTGAACCTGGAGATTACAACTATATTTCTCGAACGATCGGGGGATGTTACAGTCGATGCGTCACAATCAGCAAAGAATGTAATAGCAGAGTTAAAGGCCTCATGCTACGACGTCATTATCTCTGATTATGCCATGCCAGAAATGGACGGTATTACATTTTTAAAGACCATTCGTGGCCAGGGATTGGAAATCCCTTTCATCTTATTTACTGGAAAAAGCCGAGAAGAAGTGGTAATCGAGGCCCTGAACAACGGTGCCGACTACTACCTCCAGAAAGATGGTGACCCGAAGGTGCTATACACAGAACTGTTGCACCAGATAAAACAGGCAACAGAACGGGAAAAGGACAAAAAGGCTCTGCGACAGAGCGAAGAGCGCTATCGTTCATTCCTCCAAAACTTCAGGGGAATTGCCTTTCGATATCACCCGAATTTTGGCCCGGCGTTCATTCATGGCCAGGTGGAAACGATATCTGGGTATACCGAAGAAGAATTTATCTCCAGAAATCCAAACTGGAATCAATTGGTCCACCCGAATGATATTAAAAGTTTTATACATATAAGAAAGAACTTAGAATTATTATCAAATTATTCCAAAAAGCACAACTATCGAATCATCCGCAAGGACGGTGCTGTTAGATGGGTGCATGAAAATATTCACAACATCTGCGACGACTCGGGTAAACCGGTCGAGATCGAAGGGACCATCTACGATATCACAAAAAGAAAGCAAGCAAATAAACATATACGTAACCAGCGAGACCTTGCGCTGAAACTATCCGAGACCACTTCGCTTAAAGAGGCCCTTAAACTGTGCATGGAAACCGCAATGCAGGTCTCGGAAACGGATTGCGGATCAATTTATCTGATCAACGAAAAGCGCAACAGGTTGGAGCTGGCTTACACAACGGGCCTGTCGAACGATTTTATCCATGCGGTAAAAGACAGAAAAAGACCTCTAAGGAAGTTACGTTCTGACAAGAACGCAAAGCCGGTATACATTCAATATCAAGATGAAGACCTTCCCGGACAAAAGGCAAGAGAACAAGAAGGTCTCCAGGCCATGGCCATTTTGCCCGTACTTCACGGAGATCATGTTGTAGGTTACTACAGTGTTGCTTCACATACGACTGACAAAATTCCCCCTCACTGCCGCAATACATTGGAGACCATCGGAATAACCACAGGAAACGCCGTAACACGTATACAAGCAGTGGAAAAACTTCACCAAACTCAAAAAGATCTGCAAAATCTCTTCGACTCTATGGAGGACTTCGTCTTCGTACTAGACTTAAAAGGATGCATAATTTGCGTGAATCAAGCGGTAGAGAAATTGGGTTATTCGTTAGATGAATTGAAGGGGCACTATGGACAGGAAATATGTTCATGGAACGTGATCAAAAAGAAGGACCCTGAGAGTCCTGAAACGATGGATGAAAGATTTAAAAACTGCACGATTCCCCTAAAAACCAAAGACGGAATCGACATACTCGTAGAGGCGGAAGTCACCCGAGGGAGATGGGGCGACAAAGAAGTTATTTTCTCCATCTGCAGAGATGTTACCAAAAGAAAGGAAATTGAAAAAAGATTACGTTTCAATCAATTCGCAGTAGACAATGCGGCAGATGCCATCTTCTGGATCAAGCCCGACGCCAGTTTTGCCTACTTCAATCGTGCCACATCTAAGATGCTTGGATACTCCCAAAAAGAGCTTTTATCGATGTCCGTCTTCGACCTAGATTCGAATTACCGCCCTGACAATTGGGACATAGAATGGGGCAAATTAAAAAAACATAAGTATAATAATATTGAGTCTCATCATCTCGCCAAAGATGGAAACTTAATTCCCGTCGAAATAAGTGGTAAATTTTTAGATTTCGAGGGCCAAGAATACAATTGCTCCATAGTTAGGGACATATCGGAACGCAAGAGAGCAGAATACATTCTCGAAAAAACTGAAGAGCATCTGAACCTGGCCCTAGAAGGAGGGGGTCTGGGAACATGGGACTGGAACATCACTACCAACGAAGTGGTATTTGACGAAGGCTGGGCGAAGATGATTGGGCATTCCCTATACGAGTTAGAAGGACGATTAGATGACTGGGAGAAGCGAATACATCCAGACGATATCAGGCATGTAAAAAAAGTCCTCGAAGAACATCTCCAAGGAAAAACGCCATATTACGAATCTGAGCACCGTTTGGCGTGTAAAGATGGACGATTCACATGGGTACATGATCGAGGAAAGGTGGTAGAATGGGACGAGAAAAGCAATCCAATCAGGATGGCAGGAATCCACCAGGACATTACCGAGAAGAAACGATTAGAACAAGATTTATTGGTAACAAATTATGCAATATCCAACTCCTTAAACGGAATAATCATAGCCGATATAAAGGGATGTGCCAAATATGCGAACGACTCGTTCCTCAATATGTGGGGATATGAGTCCAAAGAGCAGATTCTGGGAAAGCCAGCTATACAATTGTGGCAGATGGTAAACAAAGCCCCAAAAGTAATTGCTGCATTAGAGAAAACGGGTAACTGGTGTGGAGAAATTGTTGCCAAAAAATTAGACGGCACATATTTTGATGTTAATCTAACGGCAACAATGATCACAAACGAGAACGGCGAAACCGTGGGCATGATGGCGTCGTTTGTTGATATTACAGAATACAAGATAGCAGAGAGAGAACTGCGCAAAAGCGAAGAGCGCCTTCGAGCCATTTTTGAAGGGTCTGAAAACGTATCTTTTGTCATAACAGATATCCAAAATTCAGAACCAATTGTTACCGAATTTAGTCCAGGTGCAGAAAAGATATTCGGCTATAAAAGAGAAGAGATTATAGAAAAACCTGCATACATACTTCATCAGCCCAAAGACATACCCAAGTTATCCGGATTGTATCAGAAAATAAGAGCTAGCAGAAAAAGGTTTTCAACGGAAACAAGGCTGTTGCGTAAATCGGGTGAAATGTTTCCGGTTTTGTTCACCATCTATCCCTTATTTGACAAAAACGGAGAGATGCATTCTATTTTAGAAGTAAGCATAGAGATCACAGAGCAAAAGAAAATAGAAGAGGCACTTAAGGTCTCTGAAGAGAAATTACGTGTCGTTCTCAATAGCTTAAAAGAAGTCGTTTTATACATGGATGCAGACCAGAGGGTCATATGGGCAAATAGAGCAGCAGAAAAGGCCAAAGGAAAATTCATAGAGCAAATAATCGGGAAGATATGTTATGAAGTCACCTTTAATAGAGATACCCCTTGTGAAGGGTGTGCAACAACAGAAGCGCTAAAAACAGGATCTTCCAAAAGTAGAGAAGTCGTAAAATGTGGAAACAAAACGTGGCTTGTTAACGCCAATCCCGTCAAGGACGAGGAGGGAAATGTCATAGGCGTTGTAAACGCAGAATTGGACATAACCGACCTTAAGACCGCAGAAAAGGCGCTACAAGATAACGAAGAACGGCTAAACTTGGCAATAGAAAGCGCAAATTTAGGGATTTGGGATTGGGACTTATCTGATGTTGGTAAGATACTACTCAGCAATCATTGTGCAGAAATGATGGGGTTCTCAGACGGCGAATTTAGCAGATCAGAATATGATTGGGAACAAAATGTACATCCTGAAGATTTTCATTTCGCCAAAAAGCGTTTAATGGAACACTTGGAGGGGAAAAGTCCATGTTACGACTCAATACATCGAGTGAGATGCAAAGATGGTCATTGGATATGGGCCAAAGTACAAGGCAAGGTAGTAGAACGAAACGAGGTGAACAAACCAACAAGAATGATCGGACTCATCCAAGACGTTACAGAGATGCAGCAGTATCAGATGGCCCTCAAAGAGGCAAATGAGAAACTTAACCTCATGAGCTGCGTAACTCGCCACGATCTGCTAAATCTGACGTTAAGCATAGCAGGGTATGCCCAACTGTTATGCGAGATGAAAATACAAGATGCCGTTGCGAAGGAGTATATCCAACGCATAATGGAGTTGACGGCAAAAGTCAAACAGCAAGTTATTTTCACCAAAGATTACCAACAGATGGGGTTAAAAGCACCCAACTGGCAACCGATAAAAGACTTAGTAACAGAAGCTATGAGAAGCGCATCTTTGAAAGATATAAAACTCGAGATTAAGACTGATTTACCAGAAGTCTTTGCAGATCCCTTATTAGAAAAGGTTTTTTCGAACTTGATAGACAACGCAAAACGGCACGGTCAAAGAACAACGAAAATCGAAGTATCGTTCCAAGTGCAAAATGATCAGAGGTGGGGGATTATAATCGTTGAGAACGATGGAATCGGCATTCCAAAGGAGATAAAAAGTCAAATTTTTGAAAGAGGGTTTGGGAAAAACAACGGTTACGGTCTGTTCCTGGTAAAGGAGATATTAGGAATCACAGGAATGAAAATCGAAGAGAAGGGCGACGAGGACAAAGGTGCCAGATTCGAGATCAAAATCCCCAAAGAAAACTATCGAATCGGATAAATGGAAAAAAAGGAATTCATTTTATGCCTTTTCAAAGGTCAATTCAGACTTGCCCTTTGCCACATTGTGCTTTATGGCAAAGACATCTTGGTTGGACATAGACCATATGAAATTGGTGGTTTGGCCAGGTAACAATATTTTGTCCCATTCGTCTCCAGTGTTCATCTTTCTTTTGAACTCTATAACTGTAATGCCATCGCTTTCGCGTCCACCAAACTGTAGTATGTCGTCAGTGCCGCCCAACTCTTCATCAAGGGGATGGAGTCCAAAAGTGCCTGTGGCATAGAGATCAAGAACGGTGGCATCACCATATTTCGTCCAACCCATGATCATATCGGCATCCTTCATGCTTCTAGAGGGATCAAAACCTATGGCCACGAATCCTTCTGCCCGACCTTCCAATGCCATGTATAGATTTTCGGCATCGTTATTCCAATGAACAATGAGGCGTCCTCCTGAAACTTCGACGCTATTGGGATATTCGCCTTCAGATACGAAACCATCAGGAACCCATCCTGTGACGCCCGGCAAAACCTCAGTCATTGAAACCACTTGTTCCTCAAAACCCTCTTTTTCAGGTGATTCCTTAGAGAAAACGGGTGCAGGTTCTGATATCGTCGACTCAACGGGTTCTGCAGGTTGGTCAATACATCCTATAATAAATATAAAATGTATCTAAATCAAAGCTGTCATCATCCTTAAGTTCATAATTATTAGCAGGAGGCCATATTATAAAAATTTCTTGATCTTTAGACTCAAAGATCAATTGAAATAACATACATATAGTCGAAAACCAATTAGATGATACTAATTATTTTTCGCCAAAATAGTGCTTAGCGATACGAATAAGCCAAATCTCTAACTCTTACGAGTTCGAGATTAATCCGAAAAGTATCGTTAAACACTATAATATGCTAAGACATGATTTTTAAACGCCATTTATCACATATATTATTAAATAAGTTATGAGAGGATGAAGCCAACCACAATTTAATAATTTATGGATGACAAAAGAGATCAACGTTACGAACAACACCTATGCAAGAGTTGATGCTTTCATACGCACTTTCGGTCAGGACGAAGACGAAGAAATATACGCGCTAGCCCCGAATTTTGTGGGGAAAAAAGATTCATGCAAGGTATACAAACTGGTTTTGCCCCATTGAAAATGAATCCTATGTCAGGCGTGGGTGATAATAAAACATTTTATTTTGCGTTTATTCAACCATAATTTATTTAAGCGATGGACATATGCTAGTAAATGTTCCGTGTGCTCTCCATGAAACGCGGGAAGAACTAAAACGGTGTCAAACACTCATAACAAAAACGATGCCCTGACACAATTTCGGGTGCCCGAGCGGGCATAAATTAGTTGACATCAATCCGATCTGTGTCAGGGCGTCAGATCTCCCCACATATTCTAGTTAATTAATGGTTGATTTTAAGGGTGTTCGGAAACCTAATTGGTAAGATCTGAGTGGTGCTCGCAACAATCGATCCACTAACTACCGGAGGAGAATATTTATATATCATAGTTGTCTTTGCAACTATTTGATGAACTACGGATGTGATTGTTGATGGAGAGAATATATTGCTTGTTGGCATTAGCTTTGTGCATTTTGGCGATTACGCCCGCAGTTGTAGATGCCAATCCATTTGGACGAGCGTATGAAAATACACTTACAGTTTATGGAAATGCCAACTTGGATGAGATCATAGACGAAAATGACGTAGAGTACGTTCGAGGAATCATCACCAGCACAGAGGATGCGACTCAGTTTGCAGATGCCAATTACGATGGCAAGATCGATGAAGATGACATTGCTCAAATCGAACTGATCATCGCCGGAGAGGAGGAAGAACTCACAATTCTGGATATGAGCAATCGTACTGTGACAGTTCCCATGCCCGTTGAGAGAATTATATCAACTAGTGGTTATGATATCACAAGAACGCTAGTGATGCTTGATGCCACAGACAAGATAGCCTCATGTGCCTTTCCCACCGAGGGAGAATGGTCTCCATTGTGGTATGCTGCACCCCAGCTCGTAGATCTCCCTGATACAAGAGGGCCGGGTCAAGGCCACGCTGCGGGAAGAGGCTTCAACATTGAGTTGGCGGTATCGTTAGATCCAGATGTTATATTCTTATGGTCTTGGGAGGCTCTAAACGCTGATGAGATCATGGAGAAGTCCCAAGTCCCCACCATAGTCGTAGGCAGCTATTCAGACGGTCTCTGGGCCGCTGATATGTTCAGGATTATAGGGGCCGTCACAGGGAAAGATAAGAAGGCCAGAGATTTGATAAATTACACCAAGGAACAGATAGATGAGATTGCGAAAATCACCTCCGAGATCCCCGACGAAGAAAAGCCACTCGTTTACGCCACTGATGGCAGCGGAAAAATCACTCGTTGTTGTGGTGCTCTTTCTGTCGTAGAATGGGCGGGTGGTTTAAACGCTGTAGAGTACAGTGATAGCACTAACATTGAGGTTTCAAAGGAGCAGGTCATCAAATGGAACCCTGACGTAATCCTCCTCCATTTCGCAAACCCAGAGAAGATCGAGGCGGTAATTTCAGACCCAGTTTTACAAGACGTAAACGCTGTAAAGAACGGAAGGGTTTACTCTGTCAGGGTCGGCTTAGGCGGATGGGGTACATGGGGATCACAGTTATCCATGATAAATTATCTTGCAAAGCTCTTCCACCCGGATGAGTTCGAAGACTTAGATGTAGAAGAAAGGAACAACGAGATCATGGAACACTTTTATGGCGTGGACGGAATTTACACGGACATGATCGAAGAACATTATCTCTACAAGTGGGATTAGCGGAGTTTAGCAGGATGTGCCTTTATAACATCCGGTCGGCTCGGCTCATGCCTCTATCCAAGTAGATCTAGTATCTGAAACGTGGGGCATCTCTCACCCACGTTTTAGGAACCCTTTCTTGATTAGCCGTTTCAAAATCGTTTTGGATGGTAGTTATAAAGAGCGAGCAGTCATATATCCCCTCCATATTTTGGCACGTTTTATTAATTAATGATTTCATATATATCTAAAATTCTGAGGATATGTCATGCTTATATCTTTTGAATGCCTACAGGACTATTTTTCAAATGAATATATATTCTCCAGAATTTATTTATATGATTTCGTTACAATTAACTTTTGTTAAGTAAATGTGATTGGTGTTACAATGGATTTAAAACAAAGTTGCTTCTCGATAATCGTGGCATGTTTGTTGCTGGCCATTATGCCTGCTGCAGATGCAGCTTACACTTCATTTGATTGGCCGTACGAAAATACGCTTACAGTTTACGGAAACGCCAATTTGGATGAGGTCATAGACGAAAATGACATAGAATACGTTCAACAGATAATTGACGGCAAAGAAGATGAGACACCATTTGCTGATGCCAACTACGATGGTAAAATCAATGAGGACGACATCGCTCAAATCGAGCTGATCATAGCCGGAGAGGAGGACGAACTCACAATTCTGGATATGAGCAATCGTACTGTGACTGTTCCCATGCCGGTAGAGCGGATTGTATTAGCGGGAGGTCAGGATTCACTACAAGCTGTGGTAATGCTTGGCGCCAAAGATCAAATCGTTGGATGTGGTTACCCGAGTAGTAGTTGGTCTCAAATATGGTACGCTGCACCCGAGCTGGAAGACCTTCCAGATATCAGCGGTGGTGGTGACAGCTTCAACGTTGAATTGGCGGTATCGCTAGAGCCAGATGTCATATTTGTAGGGACTTCAGCTAATTACAACGCCGATGAAATTCAGGATAAATCCCAAGTTCCCACCATAGCCGTTACTAGTTATCCAAATGATTTATGGATCGTCGATATGTTCAGAATTGTTGGAGCCGTCACAGGAAAAGATGAGAAGGCAAGGAATCTAATTACCTACACCAAGGAAAAGGTCGATGCGATTACAGAAATAACCTCCGAAATCTCCGATGAAGATAAGCCAGTCGTTTACACTACTCATGGTGGTGGAAAGATAACCCAATGCTGTGGTGCGATTTCTGGTGTAGAATGGGTAGGTGGTTTAAACGCCGTAGAGTTTACTGGTAATTCTGAGGTTTCAAAGGAGCAGGTCATCAAATGGAACCCCGATGTAATCCTCATCACTTTTGGAACTCCTGAGAAGATCGAGGCGGTGGTTTCAGACCCTGTTTTACAAAATGTAAACGCTGTAAAGAACGGACAGGTTTACTCGGTCTACATCAGCAAGGGAGGATGGGGATCATTGGGATCACAACTAGCCGCATTGAATTATCTTGCAAAGCTCTTCCATCCGGATGAGTTCGAGAACCTAGACGTAGAAGAAGAGGGCAACGAAATTATGGAATACCTATACGGTGTGGACGGAATTTACACGGACATGGCCGAGGAATATTACCTCCATAAGTGGAATTAGAGGAGTTTAGCAGGATGTGTGAAGTATTCTCGTGCCTTTGTAATATTCAGTTGGCTCGGCCCACGCCCCTTCCATCTAATTAGATAGAACGGGAGAACATCCTGCTAATCGATATTTAGATAGTTTTATATCTATGACTTGTTTACACACTTCTAAATATGAACTGTTTTATTTTTATAATGAATATACCTATAACAAAATTTATTTATAGGTTCAATTAACTGTTCTTAAGTAAAACTAATTGGTGTTGAGATGCTTTTAAAACGAAGTTGTGTATCGATAATAGTTCTATGCTTGTCATTGGTAATTACACCTGCTGTTGCTGATGGTGATTCATTTGCCCAAGCGTACAAAGACACGCTTACAGTTTATGGGAACGCCAATTCAGACGAGGTCATAGACGAAGACGACATAGAATACGTTCAAAGGATAATCGACGGAACCGAGGAGGAGACACAGTTTGCTGATGCTAATTACGATGGTCAGATCGATGAAGATGACATCGCCCAAATTGAACTGATCATAGCTGGAGAGGAAGAGAACCTCACAATTCTGGACATGGACAATCGTACTGTGACCGTCCAAATGCCTGTTGAGAGAATTGTATCGGCAACGTCTCATAGCCCCACACGAATGCTTGTACTGCTTGGCGCTCAAGACAAAATTGTCGCATGCAGCTATCCAACTTATTTGTCTCCAATAAGGTATGCTGCACCAGAGCTGGAAGATCTCCCTGATCCAGGAAGTTCGGGACAGAGCTTCAACGTTGAATTGGCTGTATCGTTAGAGCCAGATGTCATATTTGTCTCGACTAGTTCCAATGCAGATGAAATTCAGGAGAAATCTCAGGTTCCTACTATAGCCGTTACCAGTGCAGGCGATTTCTGGGCCGTCGATATGCTCAGGATTATAGGAGCAGTCACAGGAAACGATGAAAGAGCAAGGGATCTGATAACTTACGCGAAGGAGAATGTCGACGAGATTGCAGCAATCACATCAGAAATCCCAGACGAAGATAAACCGGTCGTTTACTGTTGTGGATGTTGTGGAATGGGAAATGGGTCCATTTGCAGGGCTTGTGGCGCTATTTCGGACATCGAATTTGCAGGTGGTTTGAATGTTGTAGAGTCCACTAGTTGTTTTGAGGTTTCAAAGGAGCAAGTTATCAAATGGAACCCTGACGTGATCATCGTCCAGTGGGGAACCCCCGATATGATCAATGAGATACTTTCAGATCCTGTTTTACAAACTGTAAACGCAGTAAAGGACGGAAGGGTTTACCCGATCAGGATCGGTGGCTGGGGTATACTGCTAGGCCAACGTATAATCACAGTGCATTATCTCGCGAAGCTTCTCTACCCTGATGAATTCGAAGATTTAGACGTAGAAGAAGGGGGCAACGAGATTATGGAATATCTCTATGGTGTGGACGGAATTTACACGGACATGGCAGAAGAATTTCATTTCTACAGGTGGAATTGAGGGGGTTGAAACGATGCGTGAAATATTCTCAAGCACATTGATTTCGTTTGCGTTATGCGTTTCGCTGGTCGTGATGCCCACTGCTGCAGATGGTGATTCGTTTGCCCGTGCATACGAAGATACGCTTACAGTTTACGGGAACGCCAACATGGACGACATCATTGACGGTGATGACATAGAATACGTTCAAGGGATAATCGACGGAACCGAAGAAGAGACACAGTTTGCAGACGCCAACTACGATGGTCAGATCGATGAAGATGACATCGCTCAAATCGAACTTATCATAGCTGAAGATGAGGATTACCTCATCGTATTGGACATGGACAATCGTACTGTGACCGTGCCCATGCCTGTAGAGAGAATTGTAGCGACGGGTCATGGTTCCATACATACGCTGATGCAGCTTGGTGCTGAAGACAAAATCGTCGGATGCAGCCATCCTGATCAGTGGTCGGCAATACCATATGCAGCCTCTGAGCTGGATGATCTTCCAGATACCGGTGGTCCGACAAAAACGAACTTCAACGTTGAATTGGCGGTATCGTTAAAGCCTGACGTCATATTCGCTTGTTCATCCGGTGGGGGATTTGGTGATGTCGATGCGATTCAGGAGAGGTCCCAGGTACCCACCATTGCCGTTACTAATGCTGGATACCTATGGTTCGTCGATGAACTCAGGATTATAGGAGCCATTACGGGAAATGACGATAAGGCGAGGGACCTGATAGCCTACACCAAGGAACAGATAGACGAAGTTGCAGAAATCACTTCGAAAATTCCCGACGAAGATAAATCGACCGTCTTCGCCTGCGGGTGCTGCAAAAAGCTCACCACAAGTTGCGGTACTACTTCTGAGATCAACTGGGCAGGTGGTTCGAGCGTAGAAGGGGCAACATGGGGTCAGCAAGTTTCAAAGGAACAGATCATTAAATGGAACCCCGACGTAATCATTATTCAGTGGGCAAGCACTGAATGGATCGAAGAGGTGCTTTCAGATCCTGTTTTACAAAATGTAAATGCTGTAAAGAACGGAAGGGTCTACTCTACTATTGGCGGATATTGGGGTGATGCACCACTGGATCAACATATGGCCTCGGTGTATTATCTTGCAAAGCTCTTCTACCCGGATGAGTTCGAGGACTTAGATGTGGAAGAAGAGAGCAACGAAATTTGGGAACACTTCTATGGCGTGGACGGATTGTACACAGACATGGCCGACGAATATAATTTCTACAGGTGGGATTGAGGTGGCGAAAACGATGCGGGAAATATTCTCGGGTACATTGATCTCGGTTGCGTTATGCTTGTCGCTGATCGTTATTCCCGCTGCAGCAGTTTGCCATGCCGTTGCGAAAGGGGATACGCTGAGGAGGTTTATATCGTAACTTCTGGGGAGAAGATGTCACTTTTCGCTGCTCGAAACATCGCCAGAGCTGTGGATCAGTTCAAAGGAAGGGGTTATGCCCAGTTGAAGGGCATCATTCTCAACTCCAGGGGCGTTGCAAACGAGTTGGATTTGGTGAAACGAGCCGCTCAGGATATCGGCACTGAAGTTGTGGCCGAGGTCCCTCGAGATCCCACTATTCAAGCCTGTGAAGACAAAAACATGACCGTAATTGGGGGGGGGGCTCTTGATTCGCCATTAGCGAAGATATACGGAAAATTTGCCCAAAAAATCATGGATTGAACAAGGCAAAAGCAAGAACTTCTTCAACCAAATTTTTAAAATATCAATTCATGCTATTTTTTAAATGAATACCCGCGCTTGTTCAGGGGCATTATTAACATAAAATATTATAAAATTTATTTTTAAGTCGTTTAGTATGCTAGAATTTTAACAAAATGGTTATGAGATGTCTAAAAGACAGTACAACCGCAAGATCTAATACTCACCTGATGCTAACCTTTAGCTTTGACATGATCGAAGAAGAAAAAAGGCAGATCATGGAAAGCCTAGGTCTAAAAGAAGAAGACTTTTTGATCCTGAAGCTATTCGACGAGACGGTAAGAGAATGGTGGTGGAAGTCATTTTACGAAGGCCCCCAGATATTTACTCCACCTCAGAAGAAGGCCATCCCCCTTATTCATCAAGGCAAAAACGTACTAATTTGCTCTCCAACCGGATCCGGCAAGACCCTTTCGGCATTCATATCCATCATTAACGAGCTTTTCGTCCTTTCCAAGAAGGAAAAACTGGACAACAGCGTTTACTGCCTTTACATATCCCCCCTGAAATCCCTGGCTAACGACATACAAAAGAGCCTGGAGAAACCCCTATCCGAAATTCAAGCCATGGCCAAGAAGAAAGGCATTCCCACTCAAAATATCAAACATGCCATCCGCCATGGAGACGTTTCCAGCTACAAACGATCCAAAATGCTCAAAGATACACCTCACATACTCAATACCACCCCTGAAAGCCTGTCGATATTGTTAAACTCGCCTAAATTCAGGGAGAAACTGAAGACGGTTAAGTGGGTGATCGTGGACGAGATTCACTCCTTGGCAGGATCGAAGAGGGGAACGCACCTGTCCATAAGCCTTGAAAGACTGGAAGAGCTAAAAAAGGAGTTTGACGAACACGATGAAATCGATACGTCTTCTGGTAGCTTTGTGAGGATTGGTTGCTCGGCCACCATAGAACCCCTAAAAGAGGTAGGCAATTTCCTGGCAGGCAACGATAGACCTGTAGAAATTGTAGATACCCGATTTTTTAGGATATTCGATCTGAAGATGATCTGCCCAGTTCCTGACTTGATATTCACCACCCCTCAAGAGCTAAGCGACGGCCTGTACGAAACCCTGCACCACTACATCCAAGGACATAAAAACACCCTAATATTTACCAACACCAGAAACGGTGCTGAGAGGGTTCTCTACAACCTCAGACTTCGCTATCCTGAACACTACAATGACGATAACTCTGGTTGCCACCATGGATCCATGGGAAAAGAAGGTCGAATCGAAACCGAGGACAGGCTCAAGAAGGGATCGCTGAAGGTGGTCACCTCATCCACCTCTCTTGAATTGGGAATCGACATGCCCTACATCGACTTAGTAATCCAGGTGGGCTCACCCAAATCCGTTGCGGCGCTTCTCCAGAGAATTGGCCGTGCTGGTCACGACCTAAGCCAAGTTGTGAAGGGCAGAATTGTGGTGCTGGACAGAGACGAACTCATTGAGTGCGCGGTGATGCTCCAGAAAGGACAATCGGGATTTGTAGACCAGATTCACATTCCCAGAAATTGCCTGGATGCCCTATGCCAACATGTCTTCGGCATGGCTCTAAATAAGCCTCAGAGCATCTACGAAGTAAGACGAATAATAAAGCGGTCTCATTGTTACAAGAACTTAAAGGACGAAGACTTCTTGAGCGTGATCGATTACCTCTCCGGAAAGTACGCCGAACTCACCGACAAGAGGGTATATGCCAAAATATGGTACGACGACGTCAAGAATACAATCGGCAAGCGAGGCAAGAATGCCAGGGTGATCTACTTCATGAACACAGGCATGATTCCAGATACATTTTCTTGTGACGTTCTCACCAGGAAAAAGGCTTGGGTGGGCAATTTGGATGAGAAGTACATGGAGCGGCTGAAGAAGGGAGATGTATTTTCAATAGGCGGCAAATCTTATAGATTCATGTATAGGCGAGGTGGAAAGATTTACGTGGACAATACCTCGGCCAAACCAACCATACCCAACTGGATATCAGAGAAGCTTCCCCTTTCCTTCGATTTGGGAAAGAACGTGCTGGCCTTCAAAGGAGAAATGACATCGTTGGTGATGGGGCACCCCAGAGAATACGTAATCGAACATCTGCAAGATAACTATCCAATCGACTATAACAGCGCCAGATCCATCTACGAAATTTTCGAACAGCAGATCGGCTATTTAGGCCACGATTCAATATCCACCAAATGCAGAATTGCGGTGGAGGAAATATTGGACGAAAAAAACGATCGTCGCATCTATTACGTCCTCACCAATTACGGCATAAAATTCAACGATGGATTCTCTCGCATGTTAGCCTATCTAATATCGTCACAGAAGTCCAGCAACGTATACGTATCGATCACGGACACGGGATTCATGATATCTGTGCCCATGTACCTTCCTGTGGACGTTAAGAACTGTCTTTTGGCCATATACGAAGACAATTGTGAAGATCTGCTTAAAGGTGCCCTGGAGAATACGTACCTTTTAAAAAGCAACTTCCGGGTCAACGCCTCCAGGTCGCTTATGATTCTCAGAAACTACATGGGCCACAAAAAAAGCGCCAAACGGCAGCAGGTCAGCTCCGATTTGATGATCAACATGGCTAAGAGGCTAAACAACTTTGCAGTGATCAAAGAAAGCTACAGGGAGATAATAGAAGATAAGTTTGAGGTGGACAACATCAAAGCAATCCTGAGAGGCATACATTCCGGAAGGATCGATGTGGTTCAGAACACCGCCTATTCTCCCAGCCCCATGGCCTTTGGGTTGGCGTCGCTGGGCGCAAGCGATGTCGTCACCTCTCAAGACAAGCTGACCTTGTTGAAGAACTTCCACAAAAGGGTCATGGAAAAGATATTCCAGGACAAAACGGCAGGGGAGAAGGCCGCGTGCCAAGGGACGTAGAAGAGGAGTTCGGGTTTCTCAATAACTGCCTTTTCGTCAAGGAAGAAGAGATCTGCGTGGCTTCAGACATTCACATTGGCTTGGAAGATATGATGCTCCGCCAAGGTATGTTCTTCCCTCTCAACGAAGAGGATGCTCTTATGAAACGGTTGAGAGAGGTTATTAGAGCGTTCAGGCCAAATACGTTCATCCTCAACGGTGATGTGATCCACTCTTTCGACCGCATTGGTAGACGTGTCGGTGACAAGTTTGCCAACATCATGAAGATGCTGGAAATCAAATGCCAGGTGATTCTCATTCGAGGGTCTCACGACACCATGCTCTCCTTTCTGGAAAAAAAAGTCTTGGACAGATACGACAAAGGAGATTTTACATTCGTTCATGGAGACTTCCTCCCCGAAGATCATGGTAAACTGGTGTTGGGGCATGATCACCCCATGATAGAGATTGAAATGGAGAAGATGCCCTGTTTCTTGTGGGGTGAAAATGCGATTCAAGGCGAAGATCTGATGGTGACGCCCGCCTTCAATCCCCTATGTTCCGGAACGATCATAAACTCTTATGAAAGCCGCCATTTTCTGTCACCCATTTTGAGAAAGGCCCATACAAGTGAACTTTCGCCCATCGTGGAACATCAAGGGGAGGTGTTCGTATTTCCCAAGCTGAAAGAGTTGAGGCGGCACATGGGATATTAACCGCCATTAGCAATATTAACGCATAATTAATAGTAACTAATTTAAATTGATGTGCCGTTCCCCAGCAGTTCCATGACGTATTCTTTGTTCTTCTGGGCCACGTCTGAATGAGGATATAGTTCAAGTGTCCGATTGTAACACTCCAAAGCCTCCTCAAAGCGACCCAACTCTTGAAGGGCTATTCCTTTGTTCTTCCAGGCCATGCTGTGATTGGGATTTATGTCCAAAGCCTTTTCGTAGCAATTCAGAGCTTCATCATACCTGCTCTGGGCAGAGAGGGCATTTCCTTTGTTCTTCCATAACTCTGCATAATTAGGGTCAATGTCCAAAGCCTTGTCGAAATATACCACTGCATTTTGATGATCTCCGCCTTTATGCAGATTCAGCCCGCCCAACAGGTACATCACGCAAAGCAGTCGATCGTAGGGTTTGTGCATGAGATCTATTAAGCTCGATTGCTCGTCTTTTTCGTTCTCGTCAGAATGCTCAGAATCTGTGGTGGGATAGGTCCACTTTACAACGGATGACAAAAGCAAGAGGTCGAAGAGGATGACTAGGAACACGACCACAAAGAAGACTAAGCAAATAGACCTGTGGTTGACGAGAACACCTCCTATTTAAGATGAATGGTAGCCAATAGACCATTATATTTACATCTGTTGTATTATCCCTTATTCTAAATGAACTTCTTGACAGAGAATACGCCAGTCAAGTCCTCAACGCTGCGGCCATATACACATTGTAGCGGCCATTTTTCTCGTTTACTACCATTTGTTCTTATATATATCGCCTGTCGATGAAAGCGACACCGATGACGTTTGAATTTAGGTATGCTCCCAGACCAGCTTCTAAAACGCCTCCCCCTCTGAAGCATCGAAAAAAACAGACTCTATCCACTTTTTGTCTTTGGCATTCATGTCCTGGTAGCCGCCGAAGCAACAGCTGAGCCAGTCAGACGTGAATGCGATGCGCTCCACGGGCCAGTATAACGTCATATTGCTGTCGATATGATAAGACCCATCGTAGACATTCTCAATATCGATGAGGGGATCTTTCCAGGCACCCGTATTGCTATCTGCAGTGTTGCCCTGCAAAACACCAAGATAGGTTGTACCGTCGGTTACATCCTCGGTAAGATCCATCAAGGTCCTGCCTATGTCATACCGATGCGAGCTTGTGTCATCATAGTACTTGTCCTTGACCTGAACTTCCATATCCTTTTCTATGGCGTTTGCATACAGAGTTTCATGCTTCATGGAGGTCCCTGTAGCATAATTTTTTATGGAGGTCTTTTCAGTAAGTGGAGATCTATAAATGATGGGATTGGATGCGTAGTACCCGGCCCCAATGGAGATGATCTCTGGTGAGTAAATCATGGCGTTGTCTTCTGCCATCCAAACAGAACCGTAGATCTTTGTTATATTGTAACCCTCCATATCAATCGTGAGATTTACCTCTTCCGCAGTGGTCAGCTTTTCATTATTTATCGTCCCGCTGCCGTGTTTCAGTTCTTTGAGTTTTACGTGAGAATACTGGTTCGGCAGTCGGTTATCCGTATGCGGACCTCTTGTCTGGACATTATAGTAGGTTGCAAAGCTGCCGTTGCCATCTATACTCTCCTCAGAGGTAAAATAAAAATCATCTACGGTCCAGTCAGTTACTTCTATGCAAGCAGCCTCAAAGCCCAAAAGAACAAACAACGCGAATATTGCCAGAACGTATCGTTTCAAACCGACCCCTCCATTTTGAAGCCTACAAAGCGTATGTAGCCTGTTGAATTATCCATATATAAATCTAATGAATGTAGTGCCACAAACTTTTATTAGTTTAAGTCTTAGTTACGCTCATGTACCTCAAGAGATCAAAAAAGATCGCTTTTTTTTTGTTGCTCATAGTCGGCCTTTGTTTAGGTCCAGTGTATGCGGGGACGTGTCCAGTATCTAAGAAAACGTGTCCAGTGCCTGAGACGAAGGTAACAATGGGCGATGGGTTCAACGAAAAAATAGGCAATACCTTCAAAAATGAAGGCTTACCTCACCTCACCGGAAACTCTGGTGCGTTAGATTCATCAAAATGG
>Ga0272443_10001486_pt1 | contig 33880 bp, 32 predicted proteins | sample SSMAcet12_FD_193581 | JGI IMG/M metagenome (GOLD analysis project Ga0272443, IMG submission 193581) | Marine sediment archaeal communities from Little Sippewissett salt marsh, Falmouth, MA, United States - SSM-Acet-12 | ecosystem: Environmental > Aquatic > Marine > Wetlands > Sediment ... | reverse complement strand
GAGCCGCCTTCGCACACTCCTTCTTTGCGATGAACCGCCTCAAAAAATAGGCAGGGGTTCCCTCACGGTCTTATGGTTGAGCCGCCTTGCGGGCCAGCCGTTCCCGCTCATCGAGAATGATCTCCGTGGCCATCCGCGCCGTCTCCCCCACCAGGGTCGAACACTTCTCGGGGAGACCGGCCGCGAAGGCGGCCTTCATCTCTTCGGGATCGTAGAGGTTGTAGAACCGTCCGAACGTCTGTTCCTGTATATTGGTACACCGGCAGGTCCCGTACTTCTCGACGAACCGGTCGTGGAGTTTCTTCGACAGGATGCAGGCGTGGAGCTGTTTCATCATGTCGGGGAATTCCTCCTGCGACCTGCCGAAGAAGTAGCTGATCGCCATCGCTCCCCCCGACAGCGCCCCGCAGTGCCCGTCGCCGGTGAGCCCGACACCGTCGGCAAGCCCCGTGGCGGCCTTGAGCACCCCTTCGTCCTCCACGCCGAGGGCCTCAAAGATACCGGCCACCGTACACTGTGCGCATCCGCCGTTTCTCATTTCATACTTTTTCGCCCTGTCAAACGCCATCTGCAGAATCTCGTCCTTTTTCTCGGTCATACGGGCAGTCCCTCCCTCCGGAATTTTCATCACCTTAGAAAATACGAGGCCAAAGGTCAACCGAATAAACGGACCAGGCTCCGGATTCCCTTTTTTCTTGTAACCCGGTCTGGTCAAGAAGGGGAAAAGCTGGTATTGAAGCAGACGTTGCGGCAAGAAAAACTCCCCCGGCGAGGAACGGAAAACTGGGCGTGTTATGAACCTCATAAAAGAGACCAAATTCTTTTTCATCAAACATCTCCTGACTTTCCCCGCATATTATCTCCTCAGTCTGTACGCAAAGACCGTGCGGCTCAGGTTCGAGGGAGAGGAGGCAATCAGAAACCACTTGGAGGAGGGACGTATCGTTCTGGCCTCGTGGCATCAGCGTTTCTTCGGGGGGTTCTATCTCCCCCGGATACTGGGCAGACCGATCTGCATCATGATCTCCCGGAGCAGGGACGGAGATTTCATCGCCGATGTCGTCGAGAGGATCGGCTGGATACCGGTACGCGGATCGAGCTCCCGGGGAGGGAAACAGGCCTTGCGGATACTGGTCGATGAGATCACCAGGACCCGGCTTGCCGGCCACATCGTGGACGGCCCGACGGGACCGCCCCACGTTATAAAGCCGGGGCTCATCTCCCTGGCGCAGAGTTCGGGGGCCGTGATCTGCCCCACCTACGTCCTGTATGAGAATCCCTGGATATTCAACAGCTGGGACCGGTTCATGGTCCCCAAGCCGTTCAGCAGGGTCACCATCCGTTTCGGCCCCCTTGAGCCCGTTCCCCCGGAGATGGATGCCGCACAATTCGAGGAGGTCCGTCTGCGTATCGAGCAAACGATGCTGGAAGAATACGAACGGGGAGATCGGGACCTGGGCGGGAGGACGAGGCGGGCGTGATCCGTCTCTCATATGAGATGCCGTACTCCAATCACCCCGAAATAGATCCCGAATAAGATGAGCATGACGGCACAGGCGCCGATAATACCCCGATAGATCCGGTTGCTGATATATCTCCTCCCCCGGGAGACGAACAGTGAGACGGCGCTGTACCACGCCAGGTCAGACAATATATGCCCGGCAAAGAAGACCGCCAAACCGGTGAATCCGAACTGCATCGAAATAATGACATACCCCAGACCGATGGTCGCCCACCAGATGATCCAGTAGGGATTCGCCAGGCTCGTCAGGACACCCGCCACGACCGGGCCGCCCCAAGCGCTCTTCCCGTCTGAGAGATCGAGTCTGAGGTGTCGTATTCCCCTGAGCATGCCGTATGACATCCAGAGCAGAACCGCTCCCCCCGCTATCCCGACAACCCCCAGCAGACCGGGCTTTGTAATCAGATCCGCGAAACCGAGAATCAGAAGTGCAAGGAGGGTTATCTCAAGGATGGCGTGACCGAGGACGATCAGGGGCCCGGCCCAGAAGCCCCTCCGAGTCGTCTCGCTGATCGCCACGGTCAGGACCGGGCCGGGCATCAGCGCCCCCGACAGACCGATGATGAACGAGGATATGAATATGACCGCCAGTTTTTCCACCCTTCGGCTCCTCTCTCATGCAAATCAGATCACCGTGGGGTCAGGCGACACCGCGGGTTCCTTCCGGGATATTTTTGTGTCGACTTACCGGACCGAATTATGTAGTATCACTGTCCCGGAGAGGATGCCAGACAAAATGAATGAAACGCCCGCCCACATCCGCATTTTCGGCATCACCCTCATGTCCATCCTCCTCCTGTGGGGATACGGACCGGCAGGGCAGGGCCTCCTGTGGGCCGCGGCACCCGAAGACGGTGGCGTGAGGCTGATCGAAGACGGAGACTATTTCCCGGCATTCATGAAGGCTATCAACGGGGCGAAGCGCGAGATCGTCCTCTCCTTCTTCCTGTTCAAGACAAGCGGCCACCGCACCGGTTATACGGACAGACTCCTTGCCGGACTCGTTCGAGCCGCCGGACGGGGGGTGCGGGTGTGGATTGTCCTCGAAAGGGGAAGCGGGACACGGGATTCTCAGGTCGACGCAAGCAACAGGGAGACGGCCTCGCGGCTAAAAGAGCAGGGAATCGACGTGTCCTTTGATTCTCCACGCGTCACCACCCACACGAAGGTGGCCGTGATAGACGGACGGTACGTATTCCTGGGGAGCCACAACCTGACAAACTCCGCGCTGAAGTATAACCACGAACTGTCCGTCTGGATCGATTCCCCCTCGCTGGCAGGGGAGATCCTGAAATATATCGAATCACTGCACCAATGAGAAGCGTATGAAACGATCATACAAGGCAGGATGTATCCTCTTCGTCGCACTGGCCCTCCTTGTCACTGGATGTGCGAGGCTTCCCGTGAGAGAAGCTCCCCGGCCCATCACCGATGGGATGCCGGAGGGAGCGATCCAGGCATTCACCGGTGCCGAAACGGCATTTCAAGAAGGACGGCTCGACAGTGCGATGGCGCTCTACCGAAACATGATCGAACGGTTTCCGTCAGGAAAGGTGGCATTCGTCGCCCGCCTGAGAAGGGGGGAAATATTTGTCGCCCGCGGGCAGTACGACCGGGCCATCGGGGAACTGAAGCTCCTCCCCGGCGGATTCGAAAAAGATCACATCTATGCCGAGGCCCGCTACACCCTGGCCCGCTCCCACTTCGGACTGGGTGCGTACCGTGTCGCGCAGGACATCATCGAAGAGATCCTCGACGGGAGGGGTTTCCCTCCCCTCCGGGCGCAGGCAGAGTCGCTGATGGGAGACATCCTCGCACAGACCGGACGGGGGCAGGAGGCGCTGGACTGGTACCTGAAGGCCCTCGAGAGCGAACCTGGGGCACGGCTTGAAGGATCCGTCAGGAAGAAGGCCGAAGAGATTATCACCACGGGTCTGTCCCTCGAGCAGCTCAAGGAAATGGAGAAGGAGTACCGGCGGGGATACCCCTCGGGCTATCTCCTCTATGGCCTCGCCAGGGCATCCTACCGTGCGAGGGACCTTGACCGGGCACAGGGATACCTGGACCGGTTTCTCCGGGACAGGGAGCACCCCCTGATCGAAGAGGGGGAGGCCCTCCACAAACGGATAGCCGCCGCAAAACTGGTAAACCGCAACGCGATCGGGTGTGTTCTTCCACTCACCGGGAAGTATGCCTCCTACGGCAACCGAGTCCTCGATGCCGTCATCCTCGCCTCCGGGGTGTTCGATCCGGTGCAGGACAGCCCTATCGAACTCTTTATAGAGGACTCGAAGGGTGATCCCGCGGCGGCTCGGGAAGCGGTCAAAAGGCTGTCCAACACGCATCACGTGATCGGCATCGTCGGTCCCCTCGGGAGCGCGGCGGCCCTGGAGGCGGCCGAAGAGGCCCAGCAGCTGGGCGTCCCCATCATAACCCTGACCCAGCGGCAAGGCATCACCGAGACGGGCGACTACGTCTTCCGAGACTTCCTCACCGGCGAGGCGCAGACCCGTGCACTCGTCTCCTACGCCATCCACAACCTCGGTGCCAGGAATTTTGCCATCCTGCACCCCGGCGACCACTACGGAACAGAGATGATGCACCTCTTCTGGGACGAGGTGCTCCGGCAGGGCGGACAGATCCGGGGAGTGGAGACGTATGCCTCCGATCAGACCGACTTCGGCAGGGAAATCAAGTCGCTGACCGGACTGGATGTCCAGGAAGGGGGAAAGGAGTCGGAGGAGAAGCCGAAACCGGTTGTCGATTTCGACGCGCTTTTCATCCCCGATTCCCACTCCGTGGTCGGTATGATAGCGCCGCAACTGGCCTTTTATGACGTCATCGGCGTGCAACTCCTGGGAACCAATATCTGGAATTCTCCGGAACTCCTGAAAAAGGACAGCCAGTACCTCGAAGGGGCGGTCTTCACCGACTGCTTCTTTGTGAACAGCACCCGTCCCGAGGTCAGGGCTTTTATCGATCGGTTCTTCGTCGCGTGGGGGAGAGAACCGGGGAACGTCGAGGCGCTCGCGTACGACGCAACAGATATTATGGTCCAACTGATAGCGGGGGGCCATATGGAGATCAGGGAGGATCTGAGGGATGGGATCTCGCGGATCGTGAACCACCCCGGCATAACGGGAACAACCTCATTTTCCGGGGGACGGGACGCCCGGAAATCCCTTCACATCCTGATGGTGGTCGACAACGAGATCGTTCAGGTACGGCAGTAAACCGAAAAAGATTCCGCGTATCGGGCTCAGGTCGTCTCCGCTCCCGTCGGTATGAGACACATGAAGCGGAATATCCCTTCGCCCCTGTTGGTCAGGCAGTGTTCCTCGCCGGGGGGAATAAAGACCGTATCCCCCTCCCCTATGGGGGTTTCAACCCCCTCGCTGTTTCTGGCCACGGCCTGCCCTTGCAACACAAATATCTCGTGCTCCCAGGGGTGCTCGTGCAGGGGACTGGACATCGCCGGCTCCAGGTCAAAGATTCTCATGATGAAGTTGGGAGCGCCTTCACTCTCGCCGATGACGACCCTCTTTTTGACACCCTCCATCATTTCAACCGCTTCCACCTCTTCATAATGACGAATAATCACTGCCTGTCTCCTCTCTTCCCCGGAAGTCCCCGGCCCCTCGAATCGTCTGTCTACGCCACAGAGGCCGGCTTGGCATCGGTCTTGCGCCGGGAGGGAATCTTTTTGTATTTCAGTGCCGATCTGATCATTGCGACAACCTGGTCCGTTCCCAGAAATTCCGTGTTTATGACGAGGTCGTAATAGGAGGGATCCTCGATATCCACCTTGAAGTTCTTCTTCACCGAATCCCGGCGCTCGGCGTCCTTCAGGAGAATCTGCCGCCGTGCCTCCTCTTCGCTGATGCCGGTCTCCTGCGCCATATTCCGTATCCGCATCTCCAGGGGCGCGATGAACCGTACCCGCAGGGTCTCTTCGGCGGGAAGGATCAGATTGGCCCCCCTCCCGATGATGAGGGCACCCCCCTGCTTTCCTATGGCGCCAACAACCTTTGTCAGGTGGCGCACATACTGGTCCGCCCGGAGGAAACGCGTCGTCTTGAGGTACAGTATCCAGTTATCGAGTATGCTGCGGGTCTTTTCATCCAGATACGAGACAACCTTGTCGCTCATCCTGACGCTCTTTGCCACCTCGTGTATGATCTTACCGTCGATGATATCAAGCCCCAGTTCCTGTGAGATTCGCTGGACCAGTTCATTGACGATACTCCCCGTTTCCCGCGAGATGGTGACGACAGGCGGAGAAGCTTCGCCCTTGTTCTTTCTTCTCTCACCTGAGACTTCCCACTTTTTCACCTGTTCTTCGATAAGACGGTCAAGTTCCGGACCCATGGCTTCCCTCCTCGGTGGTTGGATATCGACTCAAAAAGAAACGCCCCCTTGCTATCACTGTAAGTCCAATGTAGTACACCGTCCGGGGCCTGTCAATACTTTTTCAGTCTTCTGAACCTGTGCCACATTCCAAGGAGGCGCACGGCAACCATCGCCAGCACCAGGCGAGGGATCCACAGCCAGAACAGACCGATCCCGAAGGGAAGAAAGAGGGCGGGGTCTTCGATCATGGCATGGTTGATGCCGATGGAGAGGTGGAGGCTCTCCAGTTCCTCGTTCGTGAGATCCCCCTTCCCCGCCTCTTCGACGATGACCGCCCCGCCATAGGCAAGGCCGAACAGGGCGGCGGCGATCCACAGGATGGCAACCCGCTCGCTCAGCCCCATAACACTGAGGAGAGGAGAGAGCAACCGGACAATATGATCTATCAGTTCGAATACTCTGAGGAGTTCGAGGGCCGTCAGGACGCACAGTATGATGAACAGTATTTTGACGGCCAGCCCCCCCATAACCCGCCCCCACTGGATCACCATCTCCCCGAACGCCTGGCTGGCGTGCAGGGCGACCTCCGTCGCAGCGCCGGCGGCATTCGGTCCGTTCGTATCCACAAAGGGCGCGATGATAAGGACGGTGATAACGGCAAGGGTGACGCGGAAGAGGGTGGCCTTGATGATCCCCATCCCCGATTTCCCCTGAACGATTCCCTCCTGGATCAGGTTGTGGGCTATGAGGAGAAAGACGGCGATCAGGGTCATCTCTCCCACATTCAGGGGGAGGACCGCCATGGCGGCGATCCCGCCATATATGCCGGTCAGGACCCCTATCAGAAGCGGGAGGGCGGCAATGTCCGGAAGACTCAGGACCCCCATGACCGGCCGGATCACAAAATCGATCCGCTCCATCCACCCGCTCCACGCGAGGAGCGCGGTCAGAAAGGAGACGGGGACGATGATCTTCATCATCCAGACAAAGCCCCGCCACCCTTTGCCGATCCCCAGGACAAGGCCCTGTTTCAGTTTTTCCACGTGTGTCTGGTCATTCATGAGACGGCACCCGGCGCATAGAGGCGGGGAGGATCAGTCAAAGATGATGGTCCGTGACCCGTACACCAGTATCCGGTGTTCGAGGTGGAGACGGACCGCCTTCGAGAGGACCGTCCGCTCCAGATCCTTCCCCTTGAGTTTCATGGTGTTCACCGAATCCTTGTGCGTGATCTGTATGACATCCTGCGCGATGATGGGCCCTTCGTCCAGCTTCTCCGTAACATAGTGGCTGGTGGCGCCGATGATCTTCACCCCCCTGTCGTACGCCTGCCGGTAAGGACTCCCCCCTGCGAAGGCGGGGAGAAAGGAGTGGTGTATGTTGATGATCCTGCCGGGATACCGGTCGACGAATTCATCGCTCAGTATCTGCATGTAACGAGCCAGGACGATCAGATCGATCTCCTCCCGTTCCAGTTCGGCGATCTCCTTTTTCTCCTGCTCTTTCCTGTTTTCCGGTGTGATCGGATAGTGACGGTAAGAAAGACCGAAGAGGTCGGCCAGCGGTTCCATATCGGGGTGATTGCTGATCACCAAGGGTATCTCGGCTCTGAACTCCCCCATCCGGTGTCGCAGTATAAGGTCATGGAAGCAGTAGACATGCCGGGAGACAAAGATTGCAACCTTCGGTATGTAATCGGAAAAGTGTATCGTCCATTTCATGCCGAATCGCTTCACAAGGGGGGCGATCGCATCCTGCAACTCGTCGCGGCCGATGGAAAACCCCTCCATCTCCCACTCCACTCGCATGAACAGCATATTCTCGGGTTGGATCGAATACTGGTCCGCATCCAGTATGTTGCCGTTATGCCGGGCGATAAACCCGGATACCGCGGCCACGATCCCCTTCTGATCGGGGCAGGACAAGAGCAGTATGGCCGTCGTCTTCTCCATCGGGTATAATCCTTTCCTGAAAGATTTTGTCCATATATGAAATCGGGGCTCCAAGTCAAGAAAGGTTTGCCAAAAGCGGGTGGTGTGGTATAACGACCCACAATTGGCTGCCCTGCAGCCGGTGAACGGGAGATGCGGATGAATCTGCTGGAAGAGAAGACCCTGCCCAACGGCCTGGTGATGCAGGTGTGGGACAAATCGCGCACCATCGCCTCCGACACAACGAAGGTTGAACTGCGCATAACGATACCGGTTACGGTCACGGAAGAACAGTTCGGCGATCCGGAGCAGTTTCAAAGGGTCGTCGAGGTGTTCGGTCCGGAGATCGTGTACGAATACTCAAAGGAGAGGACCTTTGTCAGGACGCCCGACAGCACCGCGGTCTTCGGCAAACTGCTGGAGGACTTCAGGAAAGATTCCCTCCCCTATCTGTCGAGAGACGACTTCCCCGCGCGATTCGCCCTGTCGAAGCTTCGCGAGATACTCCAGCACCCCTATAAATACCGTAATGTCCGATGGAAAGCGGATTCAGGACCACACTAACAATCGACGGAGAGATCGTATGAAAAGAAAGGTTGCTGTAATCGGTGCCGGTTTTGTGGGCACAATGGCCGCTCAGAGAATCGCTGAAAAAGATCTGGCCGATGTCACCCTGATCGATATCGTCGAGGGGCTCCCCCAGGGAAAGGCCCTCGATATCATGCAGTCGGCACCACTTGAGGGGTTCACCGGCAGGGTACGGGGGTCGAACGACTTTGCCGATGCCGCGCAGTCGGATATCGTGGTCTTTACCGCCGGCTTCCCCCGGACCCCGGGGATGAGCCGGGATGAGCTGGCCCTGAAGAACGGGGGGATCGTACGGTCCGTCGTGGAAGAGGTCGCACGGCATGCCCCCGGCTGTATCATCATCATGGTGACCAATCCCCTTGATGTGATGACACACCTCGCCTGGAGGGTATCGGGATTCCCCCCCGAGCGGGTGATGGGGATGGGGGGGGTGCTCGATACCGCGCGGTACCGGGCCTTTCTGGCCGAAGAGCTCGATGTGCACCCGGGTGACATAGAGGCCCTCGTCCTGGGGAGCCACGGAGACACGATGGTGCCGGTGGATATCCACACGACCGCCAAGGGCGTCCCCGTCAGCCAGCTTGTGGAGAGAGCGCGGCTCGACGCTATCATTGAGCGGACGAAGAAGGGCGGGGCCGAGATCGTGGGCCTCCTCAAGTCAGGCAGTGCCTGGCACGCCCCCTCCTCATCCGTGGTCGCGATGGTGGAGGCGATCCTCACCGACGGCAAGGGGGTTTTCCCCGCTTCGGCATACCTGACGGGACAGTACGGCATCAGAGACATCTACATCGGCGTCCCGGTCAAGCTGGGCGGAACCGGGATCGAAGAGATATACGAGATACCCCTTTCCGATGAGGAGAGGGAGGGCCTCCGGCGATCGGCGGAGGCGGTCCGGGAAACATTGAAGAAGATTGAGAGATGACCTATCCATCCACCGAAGAGATTCTCCCCCTTGTCCAGAAGCCGGGCAGGTATATCGGAGGGGAGATCAATGCCACACGAAAGGACCGGACTGCCTGCGCATTGACCGTTGCCCTCGCCTTTCCCGATACTTACGAGATCGGGATGTCACACCTGGGCCTCCAGATCCTCTATTCCATCCTGAATGATGACCGGCGAATAGCGGCCGAGCGGGTCTTCGCCCCCTGGCCGGACATGGAGGCCCTGATGAGGGAACGGAGCATCCCCCTCGCCTCTCTCGAATCGGGAACCCCCCTCTGTGCATTCGACATCGTGGGATTTTCATTGCAGTACGAGCTATCCTACACCAACGTCCTGAACATGCTGGACCTGGGGGGAATACCGCTGTATGCCGCGCAAAGGGAGGAAGGAGCGCCCCTCATCATCGCGGGCGGTCCCTGTGCCTTCAACCCCCGGCCGATGGCGCCCTTCTTCGATGCATTTGCCGTCGGGGAGGGGGAAGAGGTAATCGGGGAAATCTCCCGCGCGGTGATCGGCGGAAAGGAACGGGGCTGTCCACGCTCCGAGCTCCTGAGCCTCCTCGCCGGGATCGACGGGGTCTGGGTTCCCTCTCTGCACGGCGATGAGAAGAGAATCAAGAAACGGGCGGTGGCCGATCTGGACGACTGGCGCGGCCCTTCGAGACCGATCGTTCCCATCGTCGGAACCATCCACGACCGGATCACGCTGGAGGTGGCCCGGGGCTGCACCCGGGGGTGCCGCTTCTGTCAGGCGGGGATGGTCTGGAGACCCGTCAGGGAGAGGTCTCCCGGAAGACTGGAAGAGATGGCGGAAGAAATGCTTGCAGCGACGGGGCACGACGAGCTGTCACTCCTCTCCCTCAGCTCCGGTGATTATTCCTGTATCGAACATCTCCTGACCGCGCTCATGAACCGGTATTACGACAGCCGGGTCGCCCTCGCCCTCCCCTCGCTGCGGGTGGAGACCCTGACCGACACCCTGATCAATCAGATCAAGCGGGTCCGCAAGACGAGCTTCACACTCGCTCCGGAAGCGGGGACACAGCGGCTCCGGGATGTAATCAACAAGGGGAATACCGAGGAGGCACTCCTGGCCACGGCGCGGAAGGTCTTCGACGCGGGGTGGAAATCGATCAAGCTCTACTTCATGATCGGGCTCCCCTCCGAAACGCGGGAAGACCTCGAGGGGATCGTCGATCTCGCCTACAAGGTGCTCAAGGAGGGGCAGAGCCGGCGGCAGGTCACCGTCAGCATCTCCACCTTCGTGCCGAAACCCTTCACCCCCTTCCAGTGGTACCGGCAGATAACGATCGACGAGACACGACAGCGGCAGGACTTCTTCAAGGACCGCATCCGGCACAAGAACCTGAAGCTCAAGTGGCATGACCGCGAGATGAGCTTCCTGGAGGGGCTCCTGGCGCGGGGAGATGAAAGGATGAGTGATCTCGTGGCGCGGGCTTTCCGCATGGGATGCCGCTTCGACGGCTGGAGTGACCGCTTCCGGTTCGAGCTCTGGCAGCGGGCCATAGAGGAGTCAGGAATCGACGCGGCCGGGTGCCTCGCCGCAAGGGGGGTGGACGATCCGCTCCCCTGGGATATCATCGACTGCGGTGTGGACAAGACCTTCCTCGCAGAAGAATACGAACGATCCCTGGACGCACAGCTGACCGCAGACTGCCGGTCGGCGGAATGCCACGCGTGCGGGGTATGTGCTGACGGGCTGCGGATGATCACCACCGAAGCGCCGAGCGCCGCCACATCTCCCCGAAGACGGAAGGCCTCCCTCCCCGGCGGGGCAGTTACACGGCTCCGGCTACGGTTCGCCAAGCGGGGGAAGGCCGCCCTGCTATCGCACCTGGAACTGTCTTCCGCTCTCGTCCGCGCGATCAAAATAAGCGGATTTTCATTCGCCTTTTCGGAAGGGTTCCACCCGCACCCCAAGATATCCTTTCCCTATGCCCTCCCGGTCGGAATAGAAAGCCTCTGCGAATACGCGGATATCCAGCTCCGGGGATGGCGGGGCTCCCCGAAGGCCTTTGTCCTTGCGGTCAACAGATCCCTCCCCGAGGGGATAGAGCTCCTCGGTGCCGAACCGATCTCTCCCCACGCCGCATCGCTGTCCACCCTCATCGAGGGGTTTGAATACCAGATCCACCTGCCGGCTGTCCCCAGCCTGGCCGAGAAGATACAGGCCTTTCTCGACGCGGATACCGTCATGATCTCCAGGAGCAGGAAGGGGACAACCGTCGAAAAAGACATACGCCCCCTGGTAACCGCACTCGCCTTCGACGCAAAGAAGGCTGTTCTCTCGGTATCGACGCGCTTTGACCCGTCCGGCGGGGTCAAACCGCTGGAGATACTGATGCAGGTCACCGGCCGCGACGACGAATCGGCACGGGGGATCCGGATTGTCAAGACTCGGGTTCGCCGCACGGGGGAACCCCTGGGGGGACTGGAAGAAGGTCCCCTGCAGGGTACCGGAGCCGTGTAGGCGTACAAGGAAAGAAAACGGAATGTCAAAGGAAATCATATTCAACTGTACCGCATACGAAACACGGATCGCCATACTGGAGGATCGGGAGCTAGCGAATCTGTATGTGGAGAGGGTCGATGAACGGTCCATAGCCGGGAACATCTACAAGGGGAAGGTGGTCCGCATCGTCCCGGGTATTCAGGCTGCCTTTGTGGATATAGGTCTTGAACGGACGGCGTTTCTGTACGTCGCGGATACCGAACATGAAATATCCAGAGAGACGGACCTCTTCACGAACGGAGATGACAGCCCCATAGAATACCCCCCGGCGAGCACCACCCGCCCCATGGAGGAGGTGCTGAAGGAAGGGCAGGAGGTCCTCGTCCAGGTATCGAAGGAGCCGCTGGGGACCAAGGGCGCCCGGGTCACGACACACATATCGCTCCCGGGGAGAAACCTCGTTTCGATGCCGACATCCCATCATACCGGCGTATCGAGGAAGATCACCGACGAGGGGGAGCGGGAGCGGCTGAGGGGGATCATAGAGACGCTGCGTCCCGAGGAGTACGGCTTTATCGCACGGACCGCCAGTGAAGGGAAAGGGGAGGCCGAACTGGCGAGCGACGCGGAATATCTCTCCAAGCTGTGGGAGACCATCAGGGAAAAGGAACAGCGCACCAGCCCCCCGGGGCTGGTCCACAGAGAACTGAGCATGACACTCCGCGCCATCCGCGACCTCTACACGGAAGACGTGGAGCGAATCGTCATCGATTCGGAGGAAGAGTACAACAAGACAATCGCCTTCATGGACACCTTCATGCCGTCCATGACCTACTCGGTCGATCTGTACCGGGAGGCGGCCCCCATCTTCGATCATTTCGGTATCGAGCTGGACATCGGCAAGATGCTCAACAAGAAGGTATGGCTGAAATCGGGGGGATACATCGTCATCGAAGAGACGGAGGCCCTGTGCGCGATAGACGTGAACACCGGGAAATATGTGGGTAAGAAGAACATGGAGGAGACCATCTTCAAAACCAATATGGAGGCCGTCAAGGAGATCGCCTCCCAGCTCCCCGTGCGGAACATAGGGGGAATCATCATCATCGATTTCATCGATATGGAGATGGAGACACACCGGGAAAAGGTCTTTGACGCCCTCACTGCGGCAATGGAAAAGGACCGGAGCAGGACCAATATACAGAAGATATCGGAGCTCGGCCTGATCGAAATGACCCGCCAGAGAAGGAGGAAGAGCCTGAGCGACACCATGTGCGAGACCTGCCCGTACTGTTCAGGCAGGGGAAAGATCAAGTCCAGGGCAAGCGTCTGTTACGAGATATTCAGAGAGGTGGAGAGAGAGGCGGCGTACGGCAGTGCGGAGACATTTTGCGTCCTTGTCCATCCAGAGGTGGCCCGAATCCTCCTGGAAAACGAAAACCATGCCCTGAAAAGGCTGGAGGAGAAACTGGGCCGAACGGTCCTGGTAGAGGCAGACAACAGCTTCCATCAGGAGGTCTTCGAGATCATACCGATGCGGCAAGGTTGAGAAGCCCCCGAGGGGAAGGCTACCCCCGTCCCTGCGATCTGTGCCGGGATTGCCGGCATTGACACCCTCTCCGGAGGCGCCGAAAAAAGCCGGGTGCCGGAGACATAAACCCCCGAAGGTCACAAAGAGGGCATTTATCTGTTGACAAACGGGGCAAGATTCCTATAATAGGCGTTTCCAATTTAACTCGATAAGGAATGGAATCATGTATGCAGTCATAAAAACCGGAGGGAAGCAGTACAAGGTCTCGGAGGGAGACGTCCTGAACTTTGAAAAGATTGAGGGGGGCAAGGGTGATATTGTCTCTTTCGACGAGGTGCTGTTGGTCTCCGGAGACGAGGACGTCAGGGTCGGCACGCCGTTTGTCAAAGGGGCAAAGGTCGTCGGCGAAATCATCTCGCAGATCAGGGGCCCCAAGATCGTCGTATTCAAGATGAAGCGGCGGAAGGGATACAGCAAGAAGACGGGACACCGGCAGGACCTGACAAGCCTCAAGATCAAAGAAATTGTTGTATAATGGAGGATGGTTGAATGGCTCACAAAAAAGGCCAGGGAAGTTCACGAAACGGGAGAGACAGCCAGGCGCAGAGGCGCGGAGTGAAGGTATACAGCGGACAGACCGTATCTGCCGGCGCCATCATCATTCGTCAGCTGGGAACAAAGGTACACCCCGGGGAGAATGTCGGGATGGGTAAGGACTACACCCTCTTTTCCAAGGTCGACGGGACCGTGAAGTTCGAGAGGAAGGGCAGAGACAGAAAGAAGGTAAGCGTATACGCTTCGTAGCCCCCCCTATTCCGATATAATTATTTGAAAGAAGGTGTTAGTATCAAGAGACTAACACCTTTTTTAGTTTCCCTTTCCGAATGGACTCCTTTCATGAGATTCGTCGACGAGGCCAAGATATACATAAAATCAGGTGACGGGGGGCAGGGGTGCGTCAGCTTCCGGAGGGAGAAATTCGTCCCCCGCGGCGGCCCCGACGGGGGAGACGGCGGCAAGGGGGGCGATATCGTCGCCGTTGCGTCCCGCAGCCACCGTACCCTGCTGGACATGAAGTTCAACCAGCATCACGTCGCCCGGCGGGGAGGCCAGGGCGAGGGGAATAACCGGACAGGCAGAAACAGCGACGACGTGCAGATCGTCGTTCCCGTGGGAACCGTCATCAGGGACATGGAGACGAACGAACTCCTGGCGGACATGACCGAGGACGGCCAGCAGGTTGTTATCGCCCGGGGCGGGAGGGGGGGAAAGGGAAACGCCCGGTTCAAAACCGCTACGAATCAGGCCCCTCGCTACGCCCAGGAAGGCCTTCCGGGAGAGGAGAAAACGATCAGCCTGGAGCTCAAGCTGATCGCCGATGTGGGGACCATCGGGTTCCCGAACGTGGGAAAATCAACCCTGATAGCGCACGTGTCGGCGGCACGCCCCAAGATAGCGGACTACCCTTTCACCACCCTGAAACCCAACCTGGGGGTGGTTCGCCTTGGAAATGACAGGACCTTTGTCATCGCGGACATACCGGGTCTGATAGAGGGCGCTCACCTGGGCGCGGGGCTGGGTACGAAATTCTTGCGCCACATAGAAAGAACTTCTATACTACTCCATATCATCGATATATCGAAGGATCCTTTCACCGGCGCATGGGATGATTTCGAGACGATCAACAACGAGCTTGCCTCTTTTAGTTCCGCCGTGCGGGCGAAACCTCAGATCGTGGCCATCAACAAGATCGACCTGACGGCCACGCGGGAGAGACTGCATGAACAGTTGGACATTTTTCACGAAAAGGGTCTTACCGTTTTCCCCTTCTCGGCCGTCACCGGGGAAGGGGTCGGGGAACTGATGCGGGAGATCGGGAAGAGGCTCGATGACTATTCCGATCTGCAGCGACAAGGCTGAATACAGGAGAGGGGTTTGGAGGCACGATGTCGGAAGAGAGGATCAGGATACTCAAAGGTGCGAAGCGGATACTCGTCAAGGTGGGAAGCGGCGTCCTGACGGGGACCAACGGCCTCGATCTCGATATCATCGGGCAACTGGTCGACGAGATCGCCGCCCATTCCAAAAGGGGATTACACTTCGTCATCGTTTCGTCGGGGGCCATCGCGTCCGGCACCAACCGGATGGGATTCACGGAACGGCTCAAGAGCCTGCCCCAGAAGCAGGCGGCAGCGGCCGTCGGACAGGGCAGATTGATGCGGGTCTATTCGCAGGCCTTCGGCAGGCACGGGCTGATCACCGCGCAGATCCTCCTGACCATGAGCGACCTGATCGACCGGCAACGATTTCTCAATGTCCGCAACACCCTCTCGACCCTCATGGAATGGGGGGTTGTTCCCATCATCAACGAAAATGACACGGTCTCCGTGGATGAGATCAAGTTCGGGGACAACGACAACCTCGCTGCGATGATGGCGAACATCACGGGGGCCAACCTCCTGATCAACCTGACCAACACGGAGGGGCTGTACGACCGGGATCCGCGAGGACCGCAGACATCCAGGCTGATCCCCCTCGTCAGGGAAATTACCGCCCAGATAGAGGAAGCCGCCTCATCCGAGGCCGACACCGTCGGTATGGGCGGGATGAGGAGCAAGGTGATCGCCGCAAAAAAGGTGACGGCGTTCGGGATCCCCTATATCATCGCCCACGGCAAGAAGGCCGGCATCGTGGGGGAGATCCTCTCGGGGCAGACGACGGGGACTCTCTTCCTCCCCGGGGAACAACACCTGAAAAGCAAAAAACACTGGATTGCCTTTACCCTGCGGTCCCGGGGAAAAATCTGTATCGACGAGGGAGCGCAGAACGCCATCGTGAATCAGGGGAAAAGCCTCCTCCCCTCGGGAATCGTCAGGGTGGAGGGGGATTTCCACGTGGGAGACCCCGTGACGTGCGTCGACGCGAGCGGTGCTGTGATCGCCAAGGGTCTCGTCAACTACTGTGCGTCCGACATAGACAGGATACGGGGTCTCAAGACATCCCGGATCGAGCAGGTCCTGGGGGAAAAGCCCTACGACGAGATCATCCATCGCGATAATATGGCGGTATCGCGGTAGCGGTCTTTCACCGGAAAAAGGCGGGGGGTATCCTCCCCCTACCGTCCACGGCAACCCCTTCAAGAAGCAGGAGAGACTTTTTCATTGCGGTCCCGCCGCCGAACTGTCCCAGGTACCCGCCGGTCTTAACCACCCGGTGACACGGAATGATGAGGGGAAAGGGATTGGTGGCAAGCGCGGTACCGACCGCCCGTGCGGCACCCGGCGCATGGATTGCCTCCGCCAGCTCTCCGTAGGAGGTGACCCGCCCCCGGGGTATGCGGACGGTTTCACACAGCACCCTTTTCTGAAAGGCCGGGCACCGGTCTATCGCCAGACCGTCCAGGGAAAATTCGCCCCGTCTTCCCTCAAGGAAGGCACCGATCACTCTGCAGAGCGTCCCCGGTCCCCCGTCAATCTCTTCGACGGCATCGGGGTAGTCTTTTCTGATCCCGTCGGCGGTCGGACTGTCCAGACGCGGCAGCATCACGCGAACGACCAAGGGGGCACCCCCTTCGCCCTCCCACACGACACCGACATCACCCAGAAACGATGCCACCAGACGGTAGTGTATGGTCCGCACCCCGGATCTCCTCCGGAATTCATCATACTTTTCTTTGGATAACATAATCCGCGATGGCGAGGAGGGCCTTTTTGGCCGTCGAATCTTCGAAGATCTCGAGAAACGACTTTCCCTCTTCGATAAGCCTGCCTCCCCTTTCAAGAGAATAGTCGATCCCCCCGTATGCATCGATCAGGGAGACAACCTCCTGAACAGAAGTATCTCCACGATCCTGAACGACCTTTTCGATACGGGCCTTCTCCTCCGGCGTACACTTCTTAAAGGTCCTGATAAGGGGGAGGGTGATCTTTCCCTCTTTGAGGTCCATCCCGATGGTCTTGCCGAAGTCATCCTCCCGTGCCACGTAATCGAGGGTGTCGTCGGTCAGCTGGAAGGCCGTCCCCAGTCTCATCCCGAACTTGGTCAGGGCTTCGACCTCTTCCTCCGGTGCCTGTGCCAGGATCGCGCCGATGGCGCATGCCGCGGAGATCAGGATGGCCGTTTTCTTTTCGATAACAGAGAAATATTCCCGTTCACTCGTGTTGACGTCACCGCATCGTGCCAACTGGATGAGCTCTCCCTCGGCCATGGCCGAGGTGGTGATGGAGAGGAGCTTCTGGATCGACTGGTCGCCATCTTCGGCCAGGACATTGAAGGAGCTTGCGTACAGGTAGTCTCCCACAAGGACACTTGCGGAATTTCCCCAGATACTGTTCGCCGAGGGCCTGCCCCTCCTGATGACGGCATGATCGATCACATCATCGTGAAGGAGGGATGCCGTATGAATAAATTCCATGACGGAGGCCAGGGGGAAGCGCCGGTCCCCCCGGTAACCGCACAGGTCCGATGATATGATCAGCAGAAGGGGCCTGAGTCTCTTGCCGCCCCCCTTGATGATGTGATCCGAGATCTCGGGGATAAGCTGCACGTAAGAACGCATACGACTCTCGATGAGGGTCTCAATCTCCTTCATCTCATCCATATACTGCTGAAAAACATCCTGAATCTCCATAATGTGTTCCCGTCACCGGTCCTTTGCCCCAGTCTATATTTTATACCCATCGAAATGTCAAAACTTTTCCGGGCGCGTGCGGTATCACCATATCGCGCGAAGGAGAGGGGGCGGATGCGGCCTCGCCTCGCCGGAAAGGCGGGCTTTTTTTGTGAAAGCATCACACATTGTTTGACTTTTCCCCTGCAACACCCTATAAACAGTACGTAGTTTGATTCCCGCCGGGGTGCACTTCACCTGCTGCGACAGCGGGCAAAACGGCGAAGAGGGCCTACAGCTTATGAGATGGAAACACAAACGGATCGGTCTCGTCCTCGGTGGAGGAGGCGCCAGGGGGTTCGCTCACATAGGGGTGCTCAAGGCGCTTGAGCGCAGCAAGATACCCATCGATATCATCGTGGGCACCAGCAGCGGCGCCCTGATCGGGGGGGCATATGCCGGCGGGATAACCCCCGAAGAGATGGAGCGGAAGATCGGTGAGTACCTGAACAGCAAGGAGTACCAGTCTTCCGCGGTCAGGACCATCGAACGGGCCCACGACGGGGAACGAGCCTCACTCACCCGGAAGATACAGGGGTTCTTCCAGAACAAGTTCCTGCTCCTGCAGGCCATGTTCAAGCCGGGAATCCTCTCTGCGGAAGAGTTTCAGACCATGATCGATTTCTTCATACCGGACATATCGATCCAGGACACACGCATCCCCTTTCGGGCTGTCGCCACCGATCTGATAAGCGGGGAGCAGATCGTCTTTTCCGAAGGCTCCCTGCGCGAGGCCGTCATGATCAGCAGCGCGGTCCCCGGAGCGATAGAGCCCCGGCAGTCAGGCAAGATGCTGCTGTCCGACGGGGGAATCATCTCTCTGGTCCCGGTCAACGCCGCCCGAAGAGAAGGGGCGGACCTCGTTATAGCCGTCGATATCACACGGGGGCTCTTTTCCGATGAGGAACCCGAAACCGCTCAGGAGGTCCGCGACAGAGCGGCGGATATAGCGGCATACCACCTGACAAAACATGAACTTGCTGCGGCGGATGTCGTGATCCGCCCCCGGGTCGGCAATCTTCACTGGTCCGTCTTTTCCCATGCCGAAAATCTGATAGCGGAGGGGGAAAAGGCCGCCAAGGAAAAGATGCGTGATGTCCGAAGGATAATCCCCTTCTTCAAACGGTATCGTGTGAGCAGTGGTCCGCCGAATATGGCAGCATCGTAGGGCTGCTGAGAATCAATACCGCATCGGATTATCGCTCTGCAGGGAGGATATCCCTTGATTCCTTCCCCTATTGGGTTTACAATACAGATACTTCTGTCGGCGGGATTCAGACAGCGGACAAGATGCCCGTTGCAACAGGTCGAATGAATCTGAGGAGAAGGTTGATCATGTATCAGATGCCGCGCATCAGTTTTTCTTCTTACAAATTCAGGGGCGAACAGATATGGGAGCGGGTGACTGTTCTCGCCTACACCCTCTATCGGCCGGTCTTTATCCTCCTCTTTATCCTGAACACCTTCCTCTTAGCCATCGCAGCGATTGTGTGCACCACCTTCCTGCCCCATAATTTCGGTCACGCCATAGCCCGGTTCTGGAGCCAGTTGAACCTCGCGCTGTCGGGGATCCGTGCGTCGATGATCGGGGAAGATAAGATTCAATCGAATCAGCCGTATATCGTCATGGCCAATCATCAGAGCCACTATGACGTCTTTGCCCTGATGGGGCTCCTCCCCCTGCAGATCAGGTGGATCATCAAGATGGAACTGCGGAAGATTCCCTTTTTCGGGTTTGCCTGCGAGAGGGTGGGATACATCTTTATCGACAGAGGTGATCATGCGAAGGCGCGGGAAAGTCTCAAGACGGCGGGAGAGAGAATTCGGGGCGGTGCATCGGTGATTTTCTTTCCCGAAGGCACCCGGAGCGCGGACGGGAAGCTCCAGGCCTTCAAGAAAGGCGGATTCGTCATAGCACTGGAGGCACAGGTGCCTATCCTCCCGGTGACCGTGGTGGGGGGCAAAGAGATCCTGCCCAAGGGAAGTCTGCGTATCCTGCCGGGGGACATGAAGGTCATCATACATGAGCCTATCCCCGTCGATGCGTATACCTATGAGACGAAGGAACAACTTATGGAGCGGGTCAGGGAGGCGATAGAAAAGGATCTGGAGTAGGATGCCGGATGGCACCCATAACCCTTCTCCGTTGTCTTTCAAAACGACCGTTTATCCGGTCGCCGGACATCGGAATTGATGCCCTCCATTGATATTCCTTGAAAGGACTTGCCGTCCGCCGTCCGTTTGCATATGTTTCCGTCCGCAGAAACGGAGGAGAAATGGTTTCTCAGGATGACCTTATAGAGGCGTTCGCCCGGATATCCGATCCCGAAGAGATGAAGGCGTTCATCGAAGAGATCCTTACCCCGAGGGAGATCCAGGACCTTGCCCTCCGCTGGAAGCTACTGCAGGAGCTCGACAGAGGGAGAACTCAGCGGAGCATCGCGTCCCAATACGGCATCAGTCTCTGCAAGATTACCAGGGGCTCGAAGATATTGAAGAAGGATCATTCGGTTATAAAAAAGTACCTGCGGAGGGCCGGTACCGCCGGAGTGACGGCAACATCCGATGAAACGTAACCTTCAGGGGCGTACGAGGCCCCTCGGTGTGGCGCGATGGAATACCGCTGGGTTCACACGGGCTGACGTCGGCCGTCAAGCTCCTCCTGGGAGGAAACGGGATGTGCAGTTCCCCTTTTGGATACCTTTTCCTGGTACATGAGTTCATCCGCCCTGCTCTGAATGCCGGCAAGCGAAGACCCCTTTTCCCCCGTCGCAGCTCCCATGGACAGACTGAGAGGAAATGTCGGGTAGCCTTTATTGTGAACAGCCAAGGCATCTCTCACGCGCATGATGGTCTCTTCGGTCGCCCGAGCGTCCGTCCCGGGCAGGATCACGGCAAATTCGTCTCCGCCGATCCTCGCCACCGTATCCTCTGCACGGAATGACTCCCGCAACACCTGCGCCGTACGTTTCAGCAGATCATCTCCCGCCCGGTGTCCCTGGGTGTCATTGATCTTTTTTAATCCGTCCACATCCACCATGACGATACTGACAGGGAACACCCTCCCCCGTTCGAGTCGTGCGCTCTCCTCTTCAAAGAAGATTCTGTTGTACAGATTCGTCAGGCCGTCATGGGTCCCCATATACCTGAGGCGCTCCTCCATTCCCTTTCTCTCGGTGATATCCATGAGGGAGACCACGCTCTGTCCGGTCTCCGGGATTGTCGAAACGGTGATGAAGACATCCGCAGTCCGTCCATCCTTCCCGACCAACCTGAATTCATAGTTCGGCGGGGCGGCATTCGGATCTTCCTTCCGTATGCGGTTGTACTCCGTCATCCGCGCCAGGTCCTTCTCGGCGACAAATTCCGTCCAGCTCTTCTTCCGCTCGATCTCGGCCGCCGAATACCCCACCATCTCCTCTAATCCGCTGTTCACCATCGAAATGGTCGTATCCCCTTCCAGGATCAGCATGGCGGCACCGGTGTTTTCGATGATGGTCCGGTAGCGGATCTCCGAGGCGCGCAGTTCCTCTTCGATCCTCTTGCGGTCCGTGATGTCCATCGAGCTTCCCAGCGTTGCCGGTTCCCCTTCGAAAACGATAGGGGTAACGGTCTCGATGATCCAGCGGATATCACCGGCCTTTGTAACCATTCGGTACTCATAGAAAGATGTCCGTTCCCCCTTCAGCATCTCCCGCGCGTTTTTCTTGAGCGTCTCACGGTCATCGGGATGGACGATACTCATGGGGTCCTTCCCCATCAGTTCCTCGGGGGTATGGTCGGTATACCCCGCGGCTCGGGCGTTGATATACAGAAACTTCCCCTTGCGGATAACATAGATCCCGGCAAACGACCGCTCCGCGACGGTCTCATACAGCCTCTCATCCCGTCGCCTCTCCGTCAGGTCACGAGTGATGCCGCAGAAACCGATGGGCTTTTTCTCTGCATCCCGCATCAGCGTAGCGGACATACTGGTAACCCTTCTGGTACCATCGGATTGTATGATTTCATAGTCCGTCACTTCCGCGGGCTGTCCGGTCCGGTAGATTTTGTTGAAGACCCGGTACATCTCTTTCGCCGTTTCCGGGCTGACGTATTCGCGATTATTCATACCGATCAGTTCTTCATGTGAAATCCCCGCAATCCTGCACATGGCATTGTTGCAGAAGGTCATGTTCCCGGCGAGATCTACCTCGTAGTATCCGTCCTCGATTGTGTCGAGGATCATCCGATATCGTTCCTCGCTCTTCCGGAGGGCCTCCTCCGTCTGTATCCGTTCCGTGACATCACGCTCGAAGCCGAAGAATCCGGTCGGGTTCCCCTCCGCGTCGCGCATCAGATAGGCCGAGATGTCCACGACCCTTCTGCCCCCATTCTTAAGGAAGATTTCGTAATCCGTTACCCGCGCCGGCCGTCCCGTCCGGTAGATATCAAAGAAGATTTGATAGATGCGGCGGGCGGTCTCCGGCGTGGTATAGGCCCGGTTATTCATTCCCATCAGTTCGTCGGGGGAGTAGCCCAGGATCCTGCACATTGTTCGGTTGAAAAAAGTGAAATTCCCGGAAAAATCGGTCTCGAAATACCCTTCGACCAGATCTTCGGCTATGGTCCGATATTTTCCCTGGGCATTTTCCAGCTTGCCTACCTCGGCATTCAGTCCGATATTCGATTGTTCTAACGTGGAAATCTGTTTTCGGAGGGTCTTCAGCTCGTCGATAAGTTCTTTTTTCGTTCTTTTCTCATCATGCATCTCTTCTCACCTGAAAGAATGAATCATGATGCCTGAAAGATTAGGATAGGGTAATGAATAAGGGGTGATACAAGTAACCGCATATTGATTACTCACTTTTTAAACAATTGCAAGAAAAAAAATATGCCCACCCGCGCCAAGCGCAGGAAGGGTTGTTGCGTTCTCTGCCGCTTGTATCCCCTGTTACCGGAAGACCGGGGCCCAGAGCTTCCCCTGCCAGGAATCCCTCCGCTCCAGCTCCCCGTCGATCGCATTGAGAACCGCCATCTTATTGATCCCCCAGTCGGGGGCCAGGTAGATATCCCGATATCCGTCCGCGGTCAACCGCTGTATCACCATCCCCGGGGGGAGAACCTCGAGGATGTCGCAAACGGTCGAGACGTACTCCCCCTCCGTCATCATCCGGACCTTTCCCCTCTCGTAGAGATCGCCGAGGGGGGTACCGGACAGAGCAAGGAGGAGGTGTATCTTGATCCCCTGGATCGGCAGGGATGCCACCGCCTTTGCCGTCTGCATGATATCTTCCCGCGTCTCTCCCGGGAGTCCAACGATGATATGGACACAGATGTTGATGTCCCGCCCTGCAGTCCGCTCCACCGCGTCCCGGAATGTCTCAACGTCATGCCCCCTGTTGATCATCCTGAGGGTCCGGTCATGAATAGACTGGAGACCGTATTCCAGCCACACATGCAGGTCCCGGGCATATTCCTCGAAGAGGCGGATCACCTCACCGGGGACACAGTCGGGGCGGGTACCGACGGATATCCCGACGATATCATCCTGTGACAGGGCCTCGTCGTAGAGGGCACTGAGTCGTTCGACGGGGGCATAGGTGTTGGTGGCGGTCTGGAAATAGGCGATAAACTTCTGAGCCCCCCTCTTCCCCCGGTAGAATCTCTTGCCGCTTTCGATCTGCTCTGCTATCGACGGGAGAGGGCCCTCCTTCCGCAGGCGGGAGAAGCGGCCGTCGCAGTAGATGCATCCCCCATACCCTGCCGTTCCGTCGCGGTTGGGGCAGGTAAACCCTGCATCGATCTGCAGCTTGTAGACCTTGCAGCCGAACCGGTTGACAAAGAAGCTCTTCAGATCATAGTATCGCTTCGAATTGTTCCAAAATTGCGGTTTCGGCATGGTTTTTCCTCGGTGCTTTGGTGAAGCGTACCATTTTTTTATTGTCTTTTCCGGACCAATGCTATTAGACTACCATCGTTAATTCAAGCTATTATATCAAGGGGCATAGATGGGTTTTCCGGAAGAGTTTGATCTTATCGTCGTCGGCGCCGGGCATGCCGGCTGTGAGGCGGCCCTCGCCGCCGCCCGGATGGGGTGCCGTACGATCCTCTTCAACATCAACCTCGATTCAATCGCCCTGATGCCGTGTAATCCCGCCATCGGGGGCCTGGCCAAAGGACAGCTGGTAAAGGAGATCGACGCCCTCGGCGGTGAGATGGGAAAGATCGCCGACCGAACGGCCTGTCATTTCAGGGTTCTCAACCGCTCCAAGGGACCGGCCGTCCAGTCCTCGCGGGTCCAGTGCGACAAACAGCTCTACCGCCTCGCCATGAAGGAGGTGGTGGAGAGACAGGACAATCTCCACGTCAGACAGGCCCTGGTGGACGGGATCGTCGTCGAGGGGGGACGGGTCACCGGGGTCGTTGACAATACCGGCTTCTTCTACGGCGGGAGGGCAGTGGTGGTCACCACGGGGACTTTCCTTAACGGCCTCGTCCATATCGGTACTTCCCGCCAGCCTGCCGGGCGGGCGGGTGAAATCGCCTCCATAGGACTGGCCGACTCCCTCAAAAGGCTGGGGTTCGAGATGGGACGCCTGAAGACAGGGACCCCGCCGCGGCTGCGCGCCTCCTCAATCGATTTTTCGATCCTCGAACGGCAGGACAGCGACCCGGATCCGCGCCCCTTTTCCTTCACCACCAAACGGCTGCGCGCAGAGCGGCTCCCCTCCTATTTCTCCGTCACCACCGCCGCAACGCACCGGCTGATACGGGACAATATCGACCGGTCCCCCCTCTATTCCGGCGCCATCAAGGGGGCCAGCGCCCGTTACTGCCCGTCACTGGAGGACAAGGTGATGCGCTTTGCCGACAAGGAGAGCCACCCCGTCGTCCTGGAGTTCGAGGGGCTGGAGACGGAAGAGATCTACGCCAAGGGGCTGGGGAACAGCCTCCCCCTGGAACTCCAGGAGGAACTGGTCCACTCCGTCCCCGGCCTCGAGAGCGCCGAGATCATGCGCAGCGCCTACGCCATCGAGTACGACTTCGTCCAGCCGACCCAGCTGACACAGACCCTTGAGACAAAGCTCGTGAAGGGGCTGTACCTGGCCGGACAGATCAACGGGACCTCCGGGTACGAGGAGGCCGCCGCACAAGGGATGTGGGCCGGGATAAACGCCGCCCTGGCCGGACAGGGAAAGCCTCCCTTCGTTCTCGATCGGTCCGACGCCTATATGGGGGTCCTTGTCGACGACCTGATCACGCGGGGGGTCGACGAGCCTTACCGGATGTTCACCTCCCGGGCGGAGTACCGGCTGATCCTGCGGGAGGACAACGCGACCATCCGGCTGATGGGTAAAGGGTGCGATCTGGGTCTCATCCCGCGCGACCGGTACCGCGATCTGGAGGAGCAGATTAGCGAGATTGAACGGCGCACACGGGACCTTACCGCCAGGAGGGTCTTCCCCTCGGCCGAGGTAAACGAGGCCCTCCAGGGGATAAAAACGGCCCCTATCAGAACTCCCGTCACCTTCTCCCACCTCCTGAAGCGGCCGGAGATCGCGTACGGCGACCTCAGAGTCCTGGACGGATGGGAGGATATCCCGGACGAGGACGTCAAGCGGCAGGTGGAGATCGAGATCAAGTATGAGGGGTACATCAGGCGGCAGTTCGAATCGGTACAGCGTTTCAAGGGGCTGGAGGAGCGAAAGATCCCCCCTCAGTTCGACTACTCGTCCGTTCCGGGACTTTCCAATGAACTGCGGAAGAAACTGTCATCGGTCAGGCCGGTCTCCATCGGCCAGGCGCAGAGGATATCGGGAATGACCCAGGCGGCGCTGACCGCCGTCCTCGCCTCCCTGAAAAAGGCAGAAAGGGATAGCAACACACGAGCACGGATCCACTGATGGAGGACACATGATGAGCGAGGCATACAGCGTAACGGACAAGGTAAAGGAGCTGGTGGAGAAAGGGATCAGGATCCCCAACCCCTGCTGCGTGGAGATCGGAGATGAGGTCAGGCTTGAGAGGATATCGGGCAGCGGGGTCGTCCTCCACAGCGGGACGAAACTGTACGGTGCGAAGACGCTTATCTGCGAGGGGACGGAGCTGGGGTATGAGGCGCCGGTCACGGTGGTTGACTGTCAGATCGGCCGAGGGGTGAAGCTGAATGGAGGATTTTTCAAGGGATCGGTCTTCCTGGATGGCGTGGAGATGGCATACGGTGCGCATGTACGGGAGGGCTGCATCCTCGAAGAGGAGGCCCGGGCAGCTCACACCGTCGGTCTGAAGCAGACCATCCTCTTCCCCTTCGTGACCCTGGGGAGCCTTATCAATTTCTGCGACTGCCTGATGTCCGGCGGCACGGATGCGAAGAACCACAGCGAGGTGGGAAGCTCCTACATTCACTTTAACTATACGCCCAATCAGGACAAGGCGACCGCGTCCCTGATAGGGGATGTCCCGACGGGGGTGATGCTCGACCAGCCCCCCATCTTCCTGGGCGGCCAGGGGGGACTGGTGGGACCTGCAAGGATAGGGCACGGCACCGTGATAGCGGCGGGCACTGTCTACAGAAACGACTGCCCCGAAGGGGGAAAGCTGTTGACAGGGGGAGCCGGCGCGGCCGCTGAAAAGGATTTCTACCGGGGGCTGTACTACGGTGTCGGGAGAAAGGTCCGCAACAACATCTCCTATATCGCGCACCTGCTTGCCCTGAAACAGTGGTACCTGTGCGTCCGGTCTCCGCTCTTCGAGGATCGGGAATTCGGCCCGGAGCTGCGCGATGGCGCGATCGAGAAACTGGACATTGCCATCGGGGAGCGCGTAAAGCGTCTGAAGGCATTTTTCGGAAATATGACGGAATCCGCTCGGATCGGCGGAGACCTTCCCGGCATGAAGAAGACGGACAGAGACCTCCGTCTGGAGGAGAAAATACCGGACAGCTGGCCGCAGATCGAGGCCTGTTTCACACAGGGGTTGGAAGCGTCCGCCGCTCTGGACGAACGGGACCGGTTTCTCGGCGATCTTGAGGACGGACGGGCCGCAAACGCAGGATACGTGGAGACCATCCGGTCACTGGATGCAACGACCCGGTCCTTCGGCACGGCATGGCTCCACGGTATCGTCGAGAGGATCACACGGGAGGCCTTCGAGATTGTTCCCCTCTGCCGGGAAGCATCTCTCAATCCGGGGGAGAGGTAAAAAGAGCCCCCCCCTCCATACGGAAGGTGAACTGCGCCGTTTCGTGGTCGCCACCCCCCGGAGAGAAGGACCGTTCGATAAACCTGACACCCCCCCCTCTGTCGATCAGGATGACCGTGGAAGAACGGGTGCCGTACACCTCGCTGCGGATGAAAGCAGAGGAGAGGACCCGCTCCCAGTCGAGATCGACCCCCGTGTCCGGGAGATCCCGGTCGTCGGGCCGCCAGGTGTCGGCGAGGATTCTGAATATCCTGTCGGGGGGAGGATCATCATGGTGTGCTATCAGGGTATCCAACAGGTTTGTGCCCCGCTTTACCTTCGGCCAGGGGGTGTCCAGGAGGCGGTTGCTGATCCCGTGCACCCCCGGAGATATCTCCTGAAGGGTATCGGTCACGTTCGAAAAATGGAAGAGGCCGCTGTTGCCCCCGAGAAGCAGGTTGAACCCGTTGTACCTGCCGGCATCCGGCCGGATCCTGTCGATGAACTCTCCCGGGGTTTCATCGCCGCGGAGAAAACCGCTGACCAGGGTCCCCCTCGACGGGGCACCGCCCTTCAGGGTCCGGGGATCCCGGTAGTTGGTGATCGCGGCGATCCGTCCCGTCTTTGTGATCCCGAGCCAGGTTCCCCCGTCCTGCAGGTCCCTCCCCGCCAGGATGTCGGGGGACTCCTCCCAGAAGGAGGCCGGCGCCGCGGGACGTTCGTAAAACTCGTCGCGGTTTGCCGCCAGGATGAACGGGCAGGTAGGATGGGACCGGTATGAGAACAGTATCAGGCACATGCCTCGCTCCGCCTATATCCCTTCCCTGACCGTCTCCACTATCTTCGACATGACGTCGCCGGCCTTTCCCTCGATCAGGATATCGGCCCGGGAGTCGTAGGGGGTGTCGCCGATGTTGACGATGATGAGCCGAGCGCCCGCTTCCGTGGCGTACGCCGGCATCAGGGCAGCCGGATGGACAACGAGGGAGGAGCCCACGACGAGGAACAGATCGCACTGCATGGAGTGCGTGGTCGCGGCGTTCAGTACGTCGGGGGGGAGCATCTCCCCGAAGAAGACGACATCGGGCTTGAGGGTACCGTGGCACTTCTCACACTCGGGCACCTCGACCCCCCCCTTCAGGATCTCCCGAATCTGTTCGACGGTGTATCGTTCATTGCAGTCCAGACACCTGATCCACTGCATGTTGCCGTGCAGTTCGTAGACCCTGTCCGGGGAGTTTCCCGCCTTTTGATGGAGGTTGTCGATATTCTGCGTGATGACACAGTCGAGCTTCCCCATCCCCTCCAGATCGGCGATCGCATAGTGGGCCCTGTTCGGTTTGACGCTGGAGAAGAGATCCCCCTCAATCAAAATCTTCCACTGTTTTCTCCGGGTCTCCCTGCTGCTGAGGAACTTCTGTATGGTGAAGTCGTCGGGATCGAACCGTGTCCAGATCCCCCCCGGGCCCCGGAAATCCGGAATTCCGGATTCGGTGCTGATACCGGCGCCGGTGAAAACCACCAGCCTCTTCGAGGCTACAATCATCTCGGCCGCCGCCGCGATCTTCCCGTCCAGGTCAGTGTCTCCCGTCATCTTTTTGTTCCCTCTTTCGCGTTTTCAGAGCATTTCGTGTCGTGGCACATCACCCCTTGAGGCCGTACTTCTTCAGCTTGTACCGGAGCGTCCGCTCGGTAATCCCCAGCAGTTCCGCGGCCCGGGTCTGATTGTTTCCCGTCTCCTCCAGGGCCTCTTCTATCCGTGTGCGCTCCAGGGATTCGATCTCGTCCTTGAGGAGTCCCCCCCCCTTCTGTTCGGTAAAGTGGTCAGGGGAGATCGCTCCGAACGGGAGATCCTTTACCGATATGACCCGGTCCCGTGCGATGACCACCGCCCGTTCGATGATATTTTCCAGTTCACGCACGTTCCCCGGGTAATCGTATTTCAGGAGGGTGTCCATCGCCTCGCTGCTCAGCCCCTCTATCTTTTTGTCGTTCTCCGAGGAAAACCGTTTCGTGAAATACTCTATCAGCAAAGGGATATCCCCTCTCCGATCCCTGAGGGGAGGGACGGTCATGGAAACAACATTCAGCCGGTAGTAGAGATCTTCCCTGAAGGCCCCTTCCTTTACCCTCTCTTCGAGATTCCGGTTTGTCGCGCTGATGATCCTGACATCCGCCCGTATGGTCTGATTCCCCCCCAGACGCTGGAATTCCCGCTCCTGGAGAAAACGGAGGAGTTTTACCTGGACGGGGGGAGACAGCTCTCCGATCTCATCGAGGAAGAGGGTCCCGCCGTCCGCCTCCTCAAACCGTCCGATCCTCCGCGCCGTCGCCCCGGTAAACGCCCCCTTCTCGTGGCCGAAGAGCTCGCTCTCCAGCAGGGTCTCGGGGATGGCCCCGCAGTTGACCACGATCATCGGCTTGGCAGAACGCGGGCTCGTCGCGTGGATGAGTCGTGCGAAGACCTCCTTGCCGGTCCCGCTCTCTCCCTGTATCAGAACCGTCGTGCGGCTCGACGCGACCCGTCCCGCCATATTGACAATCTCCTCCATGCCGGGGTCCTTGTAGATAATCTGCCCCGCCGACACCTCTTTCTTCCACAGTTTCTTGCGGAGGATCTCGTTTTCCCTGAGGAGGATCTGCCGTTCCGCGATTCTACCGACAAGGATGATCAACTCGTCCAGGTCGATGGGCTTGGCGATATAGTCGACGGCGCCGAGTTTCATGGCGTCGACCGCCGTCTCTATCGTGCCGTACGCCGTCATCATGACGACACTGATCTCGGGGTTGATACCCTTTATCTTCTTCAGGACCTCGATCCCGTTCATCCCCGGCATCTTGAAGTCGAGGAGGAGCAGATCAAAATGGCCTTCCATCACCTGCCGTATCGCGGCGTCCCCGTCCTCGGCCCCCGCGACCGTGTGCCCTTCCCCGGCAAGGAAGTCTCTCAGCATCTCCCTCTGTGACTGGCCGTCCTCGACTACCAGTATGTTCAGTGTGTCCATTACGCCGTATCCTTTTCCCTGCCTGCCACGGGGAGCAGGACATCAAAGGTCGTTCCCACGCCCACCTTGCTCTCAACAAGAATCTCTCCGCCGTGCCCCCGTATGATCTCATGCGCCAGGGCCAGCCCGAGCCCCAGCCCCTTTTCCTTCGTCGTATATTCCGGATCGAATATGTGATCGATCTCGTTTGATGTCAGACCGCATCCGGTATCCGATATCTTGATGCTTACCATGCCCGCTCCGTTCGGCGTGGCGGAGATGGCGATGGTCCCCTCTCCCGAAATCGCCTCCATCGCATTCTTGAGAAGATTGTAGAAGGCCTGCCTGAGTTTGTCCACATCCATCGGGATGATCAGGGGATCGTTTCCCCAGATGGTCTTGATGGCTATTCCCTTCAGGTCCGCCTCTTCGCGCATGAGACTGGCCATCCGTTTCAGGACCGCGGTAATGGACTGATTGCTGAACTCCAGCCGGCGGCTTCGGGAGAAGATGACAAACTCCTCCACGATCCGGTTCAGCCGCTTGATCTCGTCGCGGATAATACCGGTGATGTGGCGAAATCCCTTTTTCTTTTCCTCCCCTTCGGGGGTATATTCGCGCCGGATCCTCTGGCTGGCCATACTGATCGCGTTCAGGGGATTGCGGATCTCGTGAGCCACTCCGGCCGCGAGCTGTCCCAGTGCGGAGAGTTTTTCGGCCTGCTGGAGACGCCTTCCCATCTCTTCCATCCTGAGGGAATACTTTTTCTGGTTGAGGTAGATGGCGAACATCGACAGGATCCCGACCGCCATGATGAAGATCATGGAGATGATCATCCTGTTGCGGTTTTCCCGCAGTATCGTATCGCTACTCTCGCGGTGCAGGCCGAGACGGGCGAATCCCGCAACCTTGTTATCGAGGCGTACCGGAACGGTAATCTCAAGCAGTTCGGACCCGCCGGAGGTCATCTTGCGGCTTGCCTTTTCCAGTTTTGCCTTCAGGACATCGAGGGCAATGGCATCGATCTTTTTGACCTCTTCCCGGACAGCGCCTGCCTGCCCCAGGACCTTGCCGTGTTCGTTGATGACGATGAGGTAGGTCAGCCCCTGACCGAGGCCGACGTCATCGATCGCCTTCCGGATGGCGATCTTCGTGCTCCAGTACCTGAGTCCCACGTTGTCGAGGGCCATCAGGATCGTACCGCTACCATCCTTCCGACGGAGCGCTATATACCCGATTTCGTTGAGTTTTCCAAACCTGTTAAAGAGATCTATGATCAGGTCTTTGCCTTCGGCCATCTCCTGGTTCGCATCGGGGAGAAGCTCCGTAATGAATTCTCTGCTCTTGAAGACAATCTTGCCACGCTCATCGAGGACGGCAATGAGCCACAGGTTTTCGCGATCGGCAAGTTCTCTCAGATCATCCTCGTTGAGGTGTTCGGCCTTCCAGCGGGTATCGATGTCACGCGCCAGGGCCACGAGTCCCTTCACAAGGGCCTCTTGAGGGGAAAACTCCTTATCACTGAGGGGGACAAAGGTATTCCCGTTTTCATCCCGGTCCTCCTTGAGGGTCTCGTACAGATAGGCGAGGTTCTCCTGGGCCACGTTCTCCACCGCCGTGATGATATCGAGCCCCCGGTTTTCCATAAAACGCACCAGTGTCTTGTCCAGACGTCCCAGATCCATGATCCCCATGACCAGGATGAGGGAAAGAAAGAGAAACATGACAAGGGCCACGATCAGGGGCCGCAGGAAGGTCCCCTTGGGCCTCGGTGATGCACTGTGCCACGTTATATCTTTTGGAAATTTCATCTTCACTCTCTCCAAGTGCACATCTCCCGGCTATACGCCCCGACGTGATCCGACGTGAACATACCCCGTGAAGCGGTACGAGCAACATCCAATCACAGGACCTTATACCACAACTTATGCCATTAGAATAGCTCGAAAAACCGGCATGGCTCGACGATTTTGTCGAATTTCATCAGGGGGGCATAAAGAAATAATGTATTGTTTTTATTTGATTTTATTAAAACCATCGCCGCGGTTTCGACATTTTTTTCCACAATAGGGATCGATATCCGGCGGTTGGTTTTTGTTATGTCGTTGAATATCAAACAGTTAGAAGTTCCGGCACAAAAAGTGCATACCCAGATAGATACTAATGCCGGAAAAGCCCTCCTGTTTTTCTGGCTTAAACCCTTGCGGAGAAGAACCTGCGGCCTCCACCTCCTGGAGGCCGCAGGTTCGTAAAGCTTCGAAGTTCAAAAGTTTTCACCCCGAGACCTCCTTTCGACCATGCTGCCGGGCGTCACCTTTGAGACCGTGCAATTCCGGTTGACATACATCCCCTGAACGGATAAAAATTGTTACCGCTTGACAAAAAATACCGGAAGGAGTGGTTTATGAAAACGCGCATGACTGAGCTTTTTGGAATCAGATATCCCATCATGCTCGCCGGAATGAGTTGGATCAGCATACCTGAAATGGTGGCGGCGGTTTCCAATGCCGGCGGACTGGGCATTCTGGCAACAGGACCCCTGAATGCACGGGAAACAAGAGACGGCATCCGAAAGGTCCGGGAACTTACCGACAAGCCGTTCGGCGCGAACGCGACACTCCTCTTCCCGGGGGCGAAGGAAAACGCGAAGGTCCTTCTCGAGGAAGAGGTCCCCGTTATCAATTTTTCCCTCGGCAAGGGCGACTGGATCGTACGCGCCGCACACAAATATGGGGGAAAGGTTATCGCCACCGTCGTTACGAAGCGGCATGGACTGGCGGCGGAAAGACAGGGTGCGGATGGCCTCGTCGTCACGGGGCACGAGGCGGCGGCGCATGGAGGCGACGCGACTTCCCTGGTGCTGATCCCCAGTGTGGTGGATGCGGTCAACATCCCTGTCATAGCGGCCGGCGGGTTCGTGGACGGCAGGGGACTGGCTGCCGCTCTGGCGCTCGGGGCCGAAGGCATCTCCATGGGGACGCGCCTGATGTCCACACGGGAGAGCGGCCTCCACGAAAACTACAAAAACCTCTCCCTTGAGAAGGAGATCGACGACACCATCTACGGGGAGTATTTCGACGGGCTGGGGTGCCGTTCGCTGAAGACCCCCGCGGCCCTGAAGGCATATCGGCGGGGATTTCTGGGGATGCCCAACTTCCTCGCCGCGCTCGGCAACTCCCGGGATATCGCCAAAACGCTGAATCTCCCGTATCTCAAACTTCTCATCGGCATCCTCTCCTCCGGGGTGAAAAACTCGGTGATGATGGCCTACCTCGCGAACGCCTTCAAGGCGCTCAGCCTGGCAACGGAACAGGGGGACATGCGCAAGGGCGTTCTCACCGTCGGTCAGGCAACCGGCCTTCTCCACGACATACCCACGGTTGCCGAACTGTTTGAGCGGATGGTTCAGGAGGCACGCGAGGCCGAAAAGAGGCTCGCTTCAGTATTCGAGTAAGGGTGCATGTGACAAAAAAGGGGCTACGGTCTCTCGCCCGTAACCCCTGTATTTTTTAAAATGGTGGAGCTGAGGGGGGTCGAACCCCTGACCTCTTGAATGCCATTCAAGCGCTCTCCCAACTGAGCTACAGCCCCGCCGACAGGGGAGAGACCTAACACACGGCTCAGCGGAATGTCAATACAATTTTCTTGACAATTCGAAGGGCGACTATATAATCAGCCGCCATGCCGGAGTGGTGAAACTGGTAGACGCAGGGGACTCAAAATCCCCCG
>Ga0272443_10001485_pt1 | contig 33884 bp, 26 predicted proteins | sample SSMAcet12_FD_193581 | JGI IMG/M metagenome (GOLD analysis project Ga0272443, IMG submission 193581) | Marine sediment archaeal communities from Little Sippewissett salt marsh, Falmouth, MA, United States - SSM-Acet-12 | ecosystem: Environmental > Aquatic > Marine > Wetlands > Sediment ... | reverse complement strand
TGTTATGTACAGAATCATGAAAGATGAACGTATATTCCGCGAACTGATCGAAGAAGGAAGAAAGAACAACAGGTTTCATTATGTAGACTACAACAAATTGCATTGGATGCTCGATCAATTTAAACATGAAGAAAAAAGAAAAAAAATGAATTTCGCGCCCCGAGCGTTTCTGAGTCCAATGAGTGTACTGATCCTGCAGAAATGGCAAAGGGAAGGAAGGATAGATATTGGCATCAAATGCTAATCGTTTTATTAATAGGTATATTCATTTGATAAAGGATCTATACATATCAAACCTTAGGTTATATGATAACCAGAAGATCTTTGAATTTCTTTCCAGACATAGATTATTTTCAGATGAATTAATTTCTAATAACGGTTTCACTTTGAACAGTGGAAGATGGAAAGGATATGTCAGAGATACGGTTTATCACTCCCTTCATCTCGCATCTGTTTTCGCCCGTCTGTTGCTAAAATTTAGGGAAGAACAAATCGATACAATTCCATTGAAGGGACCAATGCTTGCTGCTTCACTCTATGGAGATGTAGGTAAAAGGTATTTTGGAGACCTAGATTTGCATGTCAGTCAAAAAGATGTTAAACCTATATTGGAAGCTCTGATAAATTTAAGATTTTTTCAGGTGCATCCCAGGTCAGATCTTTCTGAAAAACAGTGGAATTACTACTTCAGATGGAAAAAAGATATGGGGCTGATGAACAGGGAGCAAGGGGTGTTCGTGGAATTGCATACTGGAATATATTACCATGAGCTGCTAAATAAGAAGAAGGAACAGCTATTTTTTGAGGATCTAACAGAGGAAACACTTGCCGGGATAAAAGTCCGGTGCATGAATCGGGATAACACATTTCTGTACCTTACCTATCATGGTGCGCAACATATGTATTTCAGGTTGTTCTGGCTCAAGGATGTGGCGGAGGCATTGAGGCAGTGGGAACTTGATCATGTAAAAATCCTGAATAATGCAAATGAGCTTGGTTTTGAACGATTGCTGGGAGTAAGCCTGGAGTTGGCCCGGGAGTTTTTCAATGCAGAGATCCCTCAGGAATATCATGTGCTGCTCGTTGAGAAGAGAGCCATCATTAAGAAGCTAAAAAGACTTTGCATGAGAAGGATCCTGGGTCCTGAGGAATTGAATTTCTTCGGTAAACTACGGAAGCATTACTATATCATGTCCTTAAAACCAGGGATAAAATATAAATGGGTGGCTTTTCAAAGTATCTTTCACCGCTGGTATATCCGAAAATATCTTGGAGGGAATTGAATTTCCTGGCTTGATTTTCAGATATCCCGATTTCCCTGTTTCCCAATGATCCTAATGATTCTTTGCAGGTTGTAACTTCATTTCATCACATGACTTATGATCCCGACTGCCTCACCGGCTTTGCCGTCCTTGACTGAGATGACGACCAGGTACTGGCCGGTTTTGCGGCAGAGGAAATTAATGGGGTTGTACTCCTTGTTGGTTTTGGTGTCGTAGGAGGTGAGGAGCTGGGTGGAGCTGTCGTAGAGGCGGATGATGGCCTGGCCCTTGTCGTTGCAGAGGTTGAAGCGGTAGATGTTGTTTCCGCGGAGGATCACTGACTGGCGGAATACGGGCGGGGGCTGGTCCTTTTCTGCCTTGGGGAGACTGACCACGAATTCTTTCAGGTAGATGGCTCCTTCGCCGGCCTCTTCGGCGCATGCCTGAACCCTTTCCTGGCGGTCGGACTGGAGCATGGCGGTTGAGGCGATCAGCATGATGGCGGCCAGGGTGGTGAGTGTCGTTTTCATCTTATATTTCATTCTGCAGTTGCATTCGGGTTTGCTTGATACAGGGATCCGGGTTCGCTTTCTGGATGTGGGGTGGTTGTGGCTCATCTGAAGCAGGGTTTCGAGTTGGTCAGAGATTCATCTGAATCATGGTTTCAGGACTGGTCAGAGATTCATGTGCCGGTTGCGGACCTCTGCGGCGGTGTCGATGATCTTCTGCAGGGTCTTGTCGCTCATGTTCACATGTGCGGTTTCGCTCTGGACGACCATCAGCATGCCGTCCTTTTCGATGGTTTCCGGTTCGCCCACCTCGATGGTGATCTTCACGTCGTTGTACACTTCCTTGATGGTCCTGAAATCGTCGATGTAGTTCCGGATCACCTCCTCGTTTTTGTAATTTTCCAGGATGAGCAGCAGGTTGTTGAGGATCATTTTCTGCTCCCCGATCATGGATTTCAGCTCCTCGTTGCTGTTCCGGGAGGCCACCTGGGTGGCCAGGTAGAGACCCTCCATCCAGACGCCGGAGATCATCAGTGCGCTCAGGTTGCTGCGGCCGGTCTCCCGCAGGTAATCGTCCATGTTATTGAAGCTGTTCACCGAGATGAACATCAGGGAATCCAGGTTGGAGCCCGAGGTGGCCAGCCGCTTGATGGTGTTGAAATCAAAGAACTGCCCGATCTGGAGCGCATCGGCCAGCTTGTTGATGGTTGACAGGTAATTCACCGCGCTCCCCGTTTTCTCATACATGTTGAGGTATCCCAGGTCCGCACTCAGGGTCCCCAGGCTGTAAGCCATTTCAAAACTGGTGGTGCTGGTGGACAATTTCTCCGGGTCCGCCAGGTAGGACATGGAGAAGGGGATGTTCAGGGAGTTGATCAGCGCGGCCACCTCGATGGGGGAGGCGATGTTCTGGATGATCTCGGTCATGGTCTCCGATGCGATCTGGAGTTCCCCCGTTTCCACATCATCCATATCGACTTCCAGGTTATCCTTGGGGCGCTGTCCGCAGGCCCAGAGGACAAGGACGGCGGTGATGAACATTATCAGGTTTCTGGCCATGGTATAGATTCTTTTGGTGGCAATTTGTTCTTATGATCCAAATGTTAAAAATAAACATTCTGAGGTAAAATCTTCAGCAGGTTGTCAGCCTGTTATAAACAGGTGGGGGAAGGCAGGTGATGAAACCCCATCCGGGATCAGGCCATTGAAATGCCAGGAGTAGTGACCCGGGAGCGAGGGATTGGAGGAATCAGAAGGCCGGTTTCGAAGGATTACGACGCGGATTCCGGCGGATGGCGGCGGAAGAGGCGGCTGTTGACCAGTTTGCCGAGGAGGTCGTTATAGAGGATGATGTAGAAGAGGATGGTGAGGAACCAGATGAAAGCGATGTTGAAATTGTATGTGTCGTAGTAGCCGCCCAGGAAGTATTTGCGGGGGGCGAAGAAGTGGGAGCGGATGCCGATGAAGCCGGAAGGTTTCGGGTCCAGGAAGACGGGGTCGATCTGCTGGTAGAGGCGGCCTTCGTATTCCACGATTGGGTTTTTTTCGTAGATCTTTTTCACGTGGTCGGCCACGCTCTCGTTGTGGTAGCGGTCCAGCATGCTGAAGTAGAGCGAGCGGCGGTCCTTCATCAGTTTGGCCAGGTGCCTCTCCTTCTCCCTGCTGGCGATGGAGAACTGGTTGATGTAATGTTTTTTCAGGGCCGCCAGGAACCGGGAGGTCTTCACGATGGTGGATTCGTTGAACCTGCCCGGGGTGAGTTCTCCTTCCCTGAAGATGATGTCCTTCACCAGTCCCTGCCTTTCCGTGATCTCGTTCCGCAACACTTCCAGGGCATCCCGGTTCTCTTCGATGGCGCCCTTTTCCCTGAACTCCTGGATGCAGCTGTTCAGGCGGTCCTCCAGTTCGGGGACCAGGTAGGCGGCGCGGAAGTTGTTGTAGCTGATCCGCTTTTCGTAATCGTAAAAATTCTTCTCGAACTCGTTGTCCTTGAACTGGTGCACCATGAGGGCCTCGTAGGACCACTTGGTGGGCATCAGCTCGGCGATTAGCGGCACCTTGTCTACCCGGGTAATGCTCCGGTTCAGTTTCTCGAAGGAGAACATGGCCCCGCTGAGGACCATCATGGGGATCATCACCAGGGGGATCACGATGTAAATGGTCACGGCCGAATTGAAGGCAGAGGAGATCACCAGTCCGATCATGTTGGCGCAGACGGCGGTGGAGAAAAGGGCCAGCCAGTAGGCCGGGGTCATCTGCCTGATCTCCAGGATCCCGTTGGCGATCAGCACGAAGGCGATGGACTGGATGGCGGAGATGACCACCAGGTTGCCGATCTTGGCCAGCAGGTAGGAGGAGCGGCTCAGGTGGAGGAATTTCTCCCGCCGCAGGATCTTCCGGTCCCTGAAGATTTCTTCGGCACTGACGATCAGTCCCAGGAACAGCGCCACGATCAGGGCCATGAAGATGTAGATGGGGATGTTCTCGTTTTCCCTGAAGATGTAAGTGCCGCCTGACGGATCGGCCGTATAGCGGATAATATAGGCCAGGATGAAGGCCAGGACGGGGCTCACCAGGAGGGTCAGGAGCAGGTACTGCCGGTTGCCGGTCTTGGTCTTCACATCCCGCTTCAGATAATGGAAGAATTGCCACATCCTGCCGGGGACATGGAGGGTGGAGGGGGGAGGAGTAGTGGTTTTGGGAACTTTCTCCCTTGGTTTCTTTTCCCGGTAGATCTCTTCCCAGGCGGCGGGACTGATCTTCCGCTGGTCGGTGTAATGGCCGAATTCATCCACCTGCCTGGCCTCCAGGATGTTGAAGATCAGTTCCGGGTTCACGTTCCCGCAGACCGGGCATTCTCCCACGCCGGCATTCACCTGTTTGTCCGTCTTCTTGAAATGGATCACCGCCTCGACGGGATTGCCGTAATAGACCATGCGTCCCCCTTCATCCAGGATCACCACCCGGTCGAACATTTTGAACAGCTCCGAAGAGGGCTGGTGGATCACCACAAAGACCAGCTTCCCCTTCAGGGTGAGTTCCCGGAGCAGGTCCATCACGTTTTCGGAATCCCTGGAGGAGAGTCCGGAGGTAGGCTCGTCCAGGAAAAGGATCGAAGGTTCGCGGATCAGCTCCAGGGCAATGTTCAGCCGCTTTCTCTGTCCCCCGCTGATGGTCTTGTTCATCACCGATCCCACCTTCAGGTTCTGTTTTTCCTTAAGTCCCAGGCTGGTCAGGGTATCCATTACCTTTTTCCGGACCTCCTTGCCGGTCAGGTTCCCGAAGCAGAGCCTGGCGCTGTAATAGAGGTTCTCGAAGACGGTCAGCTCCTCGATGAGCAGGTCGTCCTGCGGCACATAGCCCGTTACGCCCCGGAGCTTTTCCTCATCCTCCACCAGGTCCAGTCCGTTGATCCGGATGTGTCCCGATGCCGGCCGGTACATCCCGGAAAGCACATTCAACAGGGTGGTCTTGCCCGAGCCGCTGGATCCCATGATCCCCACCAGACTTCCCTGTTTTGCGGAGAAGCTCACCTCGTGCAGTCCGCTCACCCCTCCGGGGAACCGGTAGGAAAGACTGTCGGCCTCCAGGGTGATCTTCTCCTGGGAGCGGTCGGCCAGGAAATGGGACGCGATGTCGCTGTAATGGATGGGCTGTCCCATGGGTAGGCGCAGCGAGCTCCCGGAAGCGAACAGGTAGATCATCCCGGGACGCACGTTCAGCCCGTTCAGGAACACTTCCTTCTGGCCTGTGTATTTCAGGAAGTAGAGTTCCACCGAGGGCACTCGGAGGAAGAAGATGGGGGTATCCACCCCTTCCAGGCGGTACTGGCGAGACGAGGTGGACATGTAGTCGCAGACCACCAGGTGGTTCTTGTGGGTGAAGGCATCCACCTTCTCGGAGGTGACAAAGGTGAAGATGTCATCGTATTCCTGCCGGCCGATGCGGAAAATATCGGCCACTGTCTTCACGATCCCCAGCCGCTGTTCGGTGAGGTTGTACTCGGCGTTGATCAGCTCCAGGATGCGGACCAGCACCACCACTTTCTGGCGCTGGTTGATGGTGCGGCTGATCTGCTTGCAGAGCTTGAGGACGCGTACGGAATCCAGGACGGAGGTGAGTTTCTTTTCCGGGGCCCCTGTGGGTTTGCCCGGGGCCTCCCTGGTTTTGCCCGGAGCAGTGCCGGGTTCGCCGGATGTCCTGGTGGATTTGCGCTTTCTTGAGGAAGGTTCGGGAGTAGTGGCGGGTATTTTCGCGGGGATGGTGTCGTCCCGGGCGGTGTCCCTGTAGAGTTTCAGGTATTCGCGGGAGGATTCCACGCCGATCTGCTGCACCAGGAAATTGTCCACATAGGCGATCTCCTTCTGTCCGATCCCCCCGTCCTGTTTGGTGATCAGGGCGAACAGCTGCATCAGTGCGCGCAGGATCTCCTCGCTCATCGCCGGCTACATTTCGTAGGTGAGGTGTTCGAACGGCACATCCACCATCTCCTCGTACTCCTTTCCGGCCTCCTGCATGTCCTCGTCCGATTTGAGGGACATCCACCGGACCACCACTTCGTGTCCCGCCTCTGCCATTTCCTCCAGGACCATCAGGATGTCCAGGATCATCTTGGAGGAGGCGGTGTTGAAATAGATGAGCTTCAGTGTGAGTCCGGTCTTCGGGTTGGGATCTTTCCGGTATTCCTGCAGCCAGTCCATCACCGGCCGGTAGAATTCCACCACATTCTCCGGAAGCGATTTCCCGGAGATCTCAAAAATGTTGTTCTCTTTGTCCAGAATGACCTGTGGACTGTCGTCTGCGGGTTCGATCCGTAGTGTATTCATGATTGTTTTCTGGGTATGGTTGCCGTGAATATGAAAAAGGAAGAATCCCCATCGACGGGAAGAAAGTCGTAGTCCAGCGGGTTGCCGGTTTTCCTGCGGATGTCGATAAAGCCGAGTCCCGCTCCCCCTTTGGCCGACATGACCCCGTCGCGCATCTGTTTCCTGTAGAGCTCGTCCAGCGCGTCGGGCTCCATGTTGTTCAGTCGCCCCAGGAACATGGAGATCTCTTCGATGTTGCTGTTCCCGATGATGTTCCCGGTGGTGATCTGGTAATGATTTTCGTTCCTGGTCACAAGGACCAGTCCCCTCGACGGGCAGGGGCCTCCCTCGTCTTCGAACGTCTCCGCGTGCCGGTTGATGTTCTGCAGCGACTCCACCATCACGTGGTACACCCTCCGAAGCACCCGCTTTTCATTCATGCCTTCCAGCTGCTCCTCCATCAGTCCCGTCAACACCTTCATCACCTGGTGTGTGATCTGTCCCTCGAAAACGATGCAGATCTCTTTCATGGACAGGTCCCTGTACCTGTCATACAAGTAATTGATGAACCCCTTGTTGTCGCCCGGGTATGTCATGGGTTGTTCTTTTCGGCCGGATTCCATATTAAATATAACGATTATCCGTCAAACTTCAATTCCGATCATTAACAGATCATCCAGCTGCGGGTTCCTCCCCGTCCACCTTTCAAAATCTTCCCGGAAGAACTCCTCGAACTGGGGCATGGTGAAACCCGCCTGTTCGAGCAGTACCTGCCGCACCCTCGGTGTGCCGTACTTCATCCCGTCGGGTCCCCCCAGCTGGTCGGTGAGCCCGTCGGTGTAAAAAAAGAATTTGTCGCCCGGATGCCATGCAATCTCGTGGTTCTTGAATGGCTGCTCCTGCTTTTTGGGGTGCCTCCGTCCCCCGATGGCCTTCCGGTCGCCTTTGTACTCGGTGATCTCGCCCTCGCTGAGCACCAGCAGGGGACGGTGGGCACCGGCGAACTCCACCAGCGGTTTTTTCCTGTGGAACTTGCACAGCGCGATGTCCATCCCGTCGCTGGTCTCGATCTGCTCCCGGTCCTGCTTCAGCGTCTTGCGGACCTCCCCGTGGAGCAGCTCGCACAGTTCGCCCGCCGCGATCTTCGGGTTCAGCCCGGTGATGTTGTTCATGAGCAGGAGCCCGACAAGCGAGAGCAAGGCCCCGGGCACGCCATGTCCCGTGCAGTCGGCCGCCGCAATGTACCATGCCTCGGGGGTCTCGAAGAACCAGGGAAAGTCGCCCGAGATCACATCCCTGGGTTTGTAAAAGACAAAGCTGCGGGGGAAGGCTTTCCTGATGCGGCTGATCTCCGGGAGGACGGAGGACTGGATCCGTTCGGCGTAATTGATGCTGTCCTGGATCTTCACATGCTGCACCTGCATCTCCTTTTCGATGCGTTTTGTTTCCGTAATGTCGTGTCCCACGATCAGGATGGTCTCCAGCTCCCCGTCCTGGAATTCAGGGATGGCGTCCACATTCAGGATGCGTTCGGTTTTATAAGTGCCCATCTGCAGGGGGATGGTGACCTGCAGGTTCATTTTCACCGGTTTCTGGTCCATCTTTCCCAGGATCCCGTTCAGCAGATCCGCAAACGCCTGCCGGAAGGGGATCTCATCCTTGTTCCGGTTGATCATGGTGTGCGGGGCAATGTCGGTGTAGTCCTCCACCACCGGGTTCGCATAGTGAATGGTCCCCGAAGTGCCCATGCGCAGGATCAGGTCCAGCGAGTTCTCGGAAAGCGACTGCATCCGGGTCTTCAGCCGCTGCTCTTTCTCTGCACGCCTGGATTCGGTGATGTCCCGGGTATTCAGCACGAATCCCCTGACGGAAGGATCGGAGACCATGTTCCGGCAGTGGGTCCTGAGGAAGATGTGTTCCCCGTTCTTCTTGATAAAGGTGTATTCGAGGGTGCGCACCTGGTCGGGGGACTCCTTCAGGCTGTCCAGGGTCCGCCGCAGCCGCACGGCCTCGTCCCGCCCGATTCGCTCCATGTCCTTTCCGGCCATCATCTCCTCGATGGTGTAGCCGAAGATGTTGATTACCGAGGGACTGATGTAGGTGAGCTGGATGTTCTCGTCATAGATGGCGATGATCTCCGAGGCGTATTCCAGCAGCAGGTGGAGCCGGTGGCGGGCGTTCTGCGCTTCCTCGATCTTTTCCTCCAGCTGGATGTTGGCATTGCGAAGGCTTTCCTGGGCCGAGGCCATCTCCCTGGCATTTTCCTGCAGCTGCTTCTCATTGCGCTGCAGCTCCTCGGTCATTTTCCGGGATTCTTCCAGGAGGAGGCGGGTCCGCAGGTTCATCTTCAGATTGAGCAGGGTGCGGGCGATGATCTCTCCCAGCTCCAGCAGGAACTGGATGGTCAGTTTGGGAACGCGGGGATTGATGAAGGCGAATTCCATCACTGCCTGGAGCTGCTCGTTGGTGATCAGGGGCACCAGCAGGATGCTCCCCGGCTTCTGGTCACCCAGGATCCCCGAGCTTATCGTCACGTAATCCTCCGGGATCTCCGTCCGGTAGATGTAATCCATCTCATAGGCGCACTGTCCCACCAGTCCCTCCCCGATGCGGAACTGCTGCTGCAGGAATTTCCGCCTGTTGTAAGCGTAAGTGGCCGTATGGGTCAGGAGCTGCTGCTCCTCATCATACAGGTAGAAGGCGCCCTGGGTGGATCCGATGTAGCTGTTGATCGCCTCCAGGATATGGTATGAGAGTTCCTCCGGGTCGAAATGTTCCCGCAGGATCCGGGAGATGATGTCCTTCCCTTCGGCGATCCAGGTCTGCTCCCGTTCCTTCCTGCGGTTGGATTTGATGTTGATCTGGATCAGCCTGAGCGCCTTGCCCAGGTCGGTTTCGATCATCTCCTCCCAGGGTTCCGGATCATCTCCCCCGGAAAGCTCCGTGGCAAAGCGGGTGTTGCGTTCCAGCAACTGCTGGGATTCCTTCACCCGTTCCTCGTATTCCTCAATGGCCCTGTTCATGGTCCGGTGCATGGGCATTAGGAAGAGGTAGACAAACAGGGGTATCAGGTCCACCAGGATCAGGGAAGGATGATCGCGGTGAAGCTGGATCAGTTGCTCCGGGGTGAAGGGACGGTGGCTTCCCATCAGGAAGGTGAACAGAATGAGCAACACCAGCAGGGCGCTGATCACGGTCACCAGCACCACCTTCCGGTGGTTCAGGCGCCTGATGATGACCGGGTCACGCCTGGTGTTTCCCATTCTGGGCTGCTTTTCTGGTCCGTTCCCGCTGCTGCTCATGGACGTTTCGGATTCAGTTTCTGCATCAGGTCCCTTGCCAGGATACGGCACATGTTTTCAATATCGTGCGGTTCATGGCGGTAGCCTGAAAACTCGAGGACCGCCACCGTCCGGTTCTTCCTCACAAGGGGTACGATGGCCAGGTATGCCGGTTTCGCTTTGCCCAGTCCGGAACAGACCTCCAGGTATGCCTCCGGAAGTCGGGTCATGACCGTCACCTGCCTGTCCCTGGCCGCCTGTCCGGTCAGCCCTTCCCCTTCCGCGAAGGGTACGGGTTCTTCGGGGGACGGGAGCGCGTATGTGGACACGGGATGAAAGGCATCCTTTCTTTTCAAATAACAGATCCCGGACATGATCTCTACCTCCCGGGCAAGGTGCCGGAGCAGCAGTTTGACCGTCTCCTCCACGGACGTTCCCTCCGGGATGCGCCTGACCAGCTTTGCTGCCAAGGCGGCGAAATCCAGCTTGCGGGGATCATCCGTTTTTTCCTTCCTCTCTGCGCGCCTTTCCAGCATCGCCAACCGCTGCGCCTCCTGCGCCCTGCTCTCATCGATCCACTGCCTGTGTGCTTTTTTCACCGCCAGCATGAAGAGAAAGATCCCCGAGGCCGCGATCACCGCCCAGGAGAGGATCATCAGTGCAGGGGAAGGGGGATCGGGAAAGAGCCGGTTCCAGGAGAGGACGAGCAGCATGACGGATCCCGCCAGCAGGAGGGCCAGCGCGATCCAGGTAAATATGTACCGCCATCTGCTCAGGGTCATACTAATGCAGTTTAACCTTCATGTTCCTTCAGCCTTTCCTTCAGTCTTTCAATCTCCCTGTTCGCCTCTTCCAGCAGCTGGTATTTCAGTTTCTTCTCGGTGATATCCAGTCCCATGCAATACACCTTGTAAACCGTCCCCGCCTCATCCTTTACCGGCGAGAAGGTGGAGACCAGCCACACTTCTTCGCCGGTGGGCTTGGTACGCCGCATCACTCCCTCGTACAGCTTGTTCATGGAAACCTGTTCCCAGATCTTTTCGAACTGCTCCTTTTCTGCTTCCTTCAGGAAGAGCCTGTAGTTCCTTCCCAGCAGCTCCTTCCTGCTGTATCCGGTCACGCTCATGTAGTTGTCATTCACCTCCATGATGATCCCTTCCGGATCGAGTTCGCACTTGATCAGGGAGGCATTCACCGCCATATTCAACATCTGCATGTCCAGGGTCCTCCGCGTAACCTCCGACTCGGTCGTTTCCAGCTGCTGCCTCAGCAGGCGGGTTTCGGTGATGTCCCGGGCAATGTTCAGGATCCGGTCCACCTTCCCTTCAATGTTCACAACGGGAGTGAAGGTCTGCTCCATCCAGATCTCCTTTCCTGAAAAGAGCCTGTACTTTTCCGTGTTGGAAACCGGGGTCCCTTCCCTGAGGGTCTCCCAGAATTTTTTGTATCCGTCGGAGTAGGCATCCACCTGTGCGAATTCGCTGTGGTGTTTTCCCACCACCTGCTCTTTTTCAGTCTCCAGGAGCATCAGGAACCGGTCGTTGATGCCGGAGAAACGCCCGCCGGGGGAGAATTCGGCCACGGGTGAGGAGCGGTTCACGGCGTTCAGGATCCCGGCGATTTCCGACTCCTTCTGCCGGGATTCCTCGTGGACCAGTTCCAGCTGTTTCATGTTCTCGAGCATGGCGGCTTCCTGGATCTTCAGTGCATCCGCCTGGGCACGGGACTGTTCCAGTAGTTCCGCTGTTTTCTGGCTGTTGCGGACGGCCAGCAGGCTGGAGGCGATGCTTTCGGAAAGGGACTCCACGAATTCGATCTCGAAGGAACGCAGCAGCCTCACCGTGGCCAGTTCGACCACCCCGTGTACCTGGTCCCCGATCTTCAGGGGGACCAGCAAAATGCAGTTGGGCTTTGCCGCACCGACCCCGGAGGTGATCTCGAAGTAATCCGGGGGGACTTCCGTCAGGAGGATTCTTTCCTTTTCCATGGCACAGGCCCCGGGCAGTCCCTCGCCCCATGCCAGGGTGCGCTCCAGGTACTTCCTGCGGTCGTATGCATAGCAGGCGGCCATCTCCAGGGTGCGCTGCTCCGGGTCGCTGTCGTTTGTCACGAAAACCGACCCCATCTCCACCTTCATGTAGGTCACCATCCGCTGGATGATGTTGAAGCAGAGCTCGTTCAGGTTGTCCCGTTCCGACCGGAGGATCTCTCCCATCTCCGCGTGCCCCTCGGAGATCCAGTTCTGCTTTCTGTCCTTCCTGTTCCTGGCGGCCTCTTCCATCACCTTCTTTCCCATATAATCGGCCAGGACCACCAGTGCGTTTCCCAGCTCATCCTGCTCGGCCGGTTCCAGGGGAGGAGGGGAATCCCCGCCGGCGTAGGAGGAGATGAAACGGATCTTTTTCCTGAGTTCCGACACATGGCTGTTCAGACCGGAGGCGATCTCCCCGAACTCGTCACCGCCTGACAGCTCCAGGAGAGGGGGGATGCCGCCGCGGTCCAGGTGACTGCTGAAGATCTTCAGTTTGCCGAGAGCGTTGTTGATGCGGTATAAAAAGATCATCAGGATGGATCCGATGGCAAAGAATCCCAGCACCAGGGCAAGTGAGACCTGCAGGTGGCGGTTCTTCCGCAGTTGCTGCCGGTGATCCGCAAGGGCCCCGTTCAGCGACGCCATCAGGTCGCCCATGACGATCAGATCGGTGGCGGAAACGTGGTCCTGTTCAGGGGGGATGTCCGGTCGACCGGTGAAATGCTCCAGTGCGGCCATGAGCCGGTCCGCATTCTCCCGGATCCCTTCGGCGCCTGCGGCGGACGGGTGCCGGCTGATCTCCTGCAGCCTGTCCTCCATGCGGTGCGCCAGCCGGATGGCATCAGCCACCGGTCCGGCCTGCTGTCCGGTCTCCATCCGGTGAACGGTCTCCCGCAGCGAGAAAAAATCCGCCTGCAATCCGGCCTGCGCATCGAACAGTTCCTGCTGCTCCTCCAGCCGGTTATCGGCATCCATGTACAGCAGGCCGATCAGCACCCAGAGGAGCAGGACCGCTCCTGTGAGCAGCAGCAGCCCGGATCGGATGGTGAGCCCTTTCTGTCGGTTCATGCCGGCTTTTTCTGGTAAAAAGAATCCTTCTTCAGGAAACACTTTGAACAGGGTCCCAGGATGGACTCGTGCACACCGAGCACCAGGGTGCCCCCCTCCTCCATGTTGTCCCAGAACAAACGGAACACCCTGTTCTGCAGCTCATCATTGAAATAGATGATCACGTTCCTGCAAACGATCAGATCGAATTTAACCAAAAAGAAGTTAGGATCTTTCACCAGATCGAGTTTCTTATACACCGGTTTATCCCGCAGAAAATCCCTCATCTGGATCATATCGCGGGTTTCATCGATGTGGAAATATTTCTTCCAGTGCTGTCTGAGACTGGAATGGTGCGCTTCGGTTTCGCCGAACAGGACCTTATGGAAGTTCTCCAGGTAACTCTGGTTGAAATGGTATTTGTAAGTTCCCTGCCTGGCGATCTCCAGCACATCCGGGTTGATGTCGCTGGCGAAAATCCGGCTCTGCTTAAGCATCCCCATCTCGCTCAGCAGCATCATCATGGAGTAAACTTCCTGTCCGGTGGAGCAGCCGGGATGCCAGATCCGGATCGCGGGACGGTCGCGGTATGCCGGCAGCACATCCTGACGCAGCTTCTTCCACACCTCCGGATCCCTGAACAGTTCGGTGGTGTGGACGGTGATCTTTTTCACGACTTCGTCCAGGAACCTCCCGTCCGATCGCATGGCGTCCATGATCTCCTCCATGCTTTTTTCGTACTCCAGCAGGATCCTGGTCAGCCTTCTCCTCAGGCAGGTGAGGGAATACTCGGTAAAGTCATATTCGGAGTGGTCACGAAGGGTGTCCTGGAATCTGCGTATATCCTTTTCATCAAGCTCCATAAGGCTTCCGGGCCATCAACATATGCAATCAACGTGCATGTAAATCTAATATTTTAATAGTTACTTCCAAATTTGGATAAATCCCTTTTGTGGTTAACTTTGGGAAGCTCAACATGTCGTGATATGACCTTCGGTATTCTCATATTTCCCGGCGCTCACGGCGACAAGGAACTTGTCAGGGTGATCAGGGACGGTTTCGGGCAGAAGGTCAGGGTCGTATGGAACCGTGAGACCAGCCTCAACGGCATCGATGTGCTCTTCATTCCCGGGGGCTTCCCGTGCAAAGGATCCTCCACATCCACCTCCTGTCTGAATGATTCGCCCGTGATCACTTCCATGATCGAATATGCCCGGGAGGGGAAGGTGCTGGTGGGTATCGGAAACGGGTTCAGGGCATTGTGCGAGACCGGGCTCCTGCCGGGTGAGATCCGGATGAACAGGTCCCAGCGGTATATCTGCAAGAACACCTTTATCAAGCCGGACAATGACTATACGGCGATCACCAACAAACTCTCGAACAGCCGTGCTTACCAGATCCCCATCGCCACCGGGTATGGCAGGTTCACCGCGAAGGATGACACGCTGATCCGGATGCGGCACCAGGAGCAGATCCTTTTCCGGTACTGTGATGCCGATGGCAGGATCTCGGAGGAGATCAACGTGACCGGATCGGTGGATAACATTGCCGGGGTCTGCAATGAAAAGAAGAATGTGTTCGGCCTGATCCCCCAGCCCGAGCGGGCTGTCCTCGCCATGGGCGGAAAAAACGACGGGAAAGAGATCTTCAACTCGCTGATCAATTACCTCTGATCCCCCTCCCCGGGCCGCTCGATCAGTCTGAAGGAAACATCCCCTTCGCTGTAATCCATCCCCACCACATCGAACAGCACCAGCTTGACCAGGATGGACACCAGCTCTTTCCTCGGGAATCCCGTATCCTTCTGCAGCGCTGAAAGGGAGGTGCCCGGCGCCCTGCCCAGGTGACCGAGCAGGAGCTTTTCGCTGCGGGTGAATTTCAGCAGTTTTCCGCGGGGCCTGTGCTCGTTTTTCCAGACCTCCAGCTGGATCACGCTGGCCAGCATGTTCTGGTCGCCCACCCGGATGTAGGCCATCCAGCGGTTGTTCTCATCCCTGGCATAGACCGGCTTGTTTCCGGAAGGGGGGATGTAGATCTCCAGCACGTTTTTCCCCTCGATGGCATGGTTCCTGCTGTCGAAGCGGACCTCGGGCCGGCAGTAGAGGGATGCCGCCGATTCGACCATGTAATATTCCTCCTCCGACCGGATCCCGCTGATGCGCCCGTTGTCCTTCACCCCGATCAGAAGCCTCCCTCCGTCGGTGTTGGAAAACGCGGAAAGCGTCCGGGCGATCTTGCGGGCGTCGCTGATCTCGAACTTGAAGTCAAGTTCCTGGTGCTCCCCTTCGTCAATGAGCGACCGGAGGTATTTTTTATCGGACCGGAGCATGACGAGGTAAAAATACGAGTTCCGGGGGGAACAGATAGGTTTTTTTATGCCGAATTACTAACTTGACTGCCGCACAATGAACCGGATCCGTATCTTCCTGAACAACCTGGTGGGCCGCATCAGGTATATGTTCGCCCGCTGGCGCAGGAAGGTGCTTGATACCTGCGTGCTTTCGGCCGGACACTGGCGGTGGGCTTCCCGGGGCATCCTGCTGCTCATTCTCCTGATCCTGGCCGGTGCGCTGGTGGATTTCATCGGGGTGATGAGCCCGCTGGTCTTCCTGGGCATGGTGGCCATGACCCTCGGGATCCCGCTGCTGATCGGACTGGGCATCCGGCTCGGGCTGGGGATCCTCGGGGCGATCCCTCCCCGGTACGGATGGATCTTTTTCGGCGCGGTCTTCTTCGTCTTTTTCTTCTTCGGGTTCCCGGACAAGGCGATAATCATCATTATCCTGTTCCTGCTGCTATCCGGTGCCTTCATCGGGGGCGGGCTGTACAACCTGACGGGGGACAGGTGGAGTTCCCTGCGAAAGGTCAACCGCATTTTATCTGTCATTTTCCTGGTGACAGGCACGGGATTGCTCGGTTTCGGGATCTGGTTCACGGCATATCCCGGCAAGGCTCCGGAAGAAATCAGGGCGGCGGCCATGGAAACAGAAGCACTGCCTGAAATGCTGGCGGCGGACGATCCGTCCCTTCCCGGTCCGTTCCGGATCGATTCCCTCTGCTACGGATGGGGGAAGGACCGGCGGAGACCGGAGTTCGGGGAGGAGACGGACATTGTCACGCCGACGGTGGACGGCAGCAGTTTTCTGGACGGATGGGATAAGCTTGCCGGAAAATTACGCACCTTTTACTGGAAAGTGGGACCGGACTCGCTGCCGCTGAACGGGAGGGTCTGGTACCCGGAAGGGGAGGGCCCCTTCCCCCTGGTGCTGATGGTGCACGGGAACCACCTGGACAGGGACTTCTCCGATCCGGGCTACGCTTACCTGGGAAGGCATTTCGCTTCCCACGGGATCATCGCGGTCTCCGTGGACGAGAATTTCCTTAACGGCGCCTGGTCCGATTTCGACCATCCGCTGGACACGGAGAACGATTGCAGGGGCTGGCTGCTGCTGAAGCACCTGGAGGAGTGGGACCGGTGGAGCCGGACGGATACCTCCCGGTTTTTCCGGAAAGTGGATATGGAGCGGGTGGTCCTCATCGGGCATTCCCGGGGGGGCGAGGCGGTCAGCATCGCCGCCTGCTTCAATCAATTGCCTTACTACCCGGACAACGCGGCGGAACGTTTTGACTTCGGCTTCGGCATCAGGGGCGTGGCGGCCATTGCCCCGGTGGACGGACAGTATTCCCCGGCGGGGATCCCCACCCCCGTGAGGGACGTGAACTATTTCACCATCCACGGTTCCATGGACGGGGACATGCGCTCATTTCACGGGATAAGGCAGATGCGCAGGGTCCGGTTCACCGATACGGCCTATCATTTTGTATCCGGACTGTATGTCCACGGGGCGAACCACGGACAGTTCAACCGGAGCTGGGGAAAGTTCGACATGGGATACCCCACCCGTTTGTTCATCAACCGCCGCGCGATCATTCCGGTGGAGAAGCAGGAGCAGGTAGCGCTGGTCTACCTGACCGCATTCATGAAAGAAACCGTGGCGCCCGGCAGCGGGTACAGGGAGCTGTTCAGGGATTACAGGACGGGGCGGGACTGGCTGCCGGAGCTGGTCCTCCTGAACCAGTTCCACGAATCCGCAACAACGGTGGTGTGCGGTTTCGAAGAAGACATTGACCTGGTCACCGGCTCATACGGGGTGGATTCGGTCGCGGCGGACCGCCTCGCCCTCTGGAAGGAAAGCAGGATCCGGATGAAGTGGGGCGACCAGTATGACAACGGGGTATACCTGGGCTGGAACAACGAACATGAGGAGGACAGTCTGCCGGGGGAATACCAGATCCACCTGTCCGGCTCACTGTCCGATACCCTTTCCGGTTGCCGGTACCTCACCTTCCTGGCCGCGGATGCACAGACCGATCCGGGCGACAGGATGGGTGTGAAGCGGGATACGGCCGCATTGGATGAGGAGTCCGCTGATGAAAACGCCATTGATGAAGCCTCCGCCAACGTGGAGCCTGTTGATCAGAATTCCGTTGGTGAAGCTGCAGATGGTGATGAATCCGCTGAAAAAGATTCCGGTGAAGAGGATTCCGCAGATGAAGATACCGGAGATGAAGATAACGGAGAACCGCTGCCGGTGGATTTTGAGATCCGGCTCACCGACGCGGACGGTCGCCTGTACAGGATGCGGCTGGGGGACCAGATGAAGCTGCAGCCGCCCATCAAACCCAAGGTGTACAAGTCGAAGCTGTTCTGGGAGGATCCCGAGTCGGAGGTGATCCTGCAGTATGTGCGGATCCCCCTGGAGGCATTCCGGTTTGAAGGACTGGCTCCCGGTCATGCACAGAATGAGGTGGTGTCCATTTCGGAGGAGCCGGGGATTTCCGGAACGGGGACCGGGCCACCCGGTGCGGAGGGGATCCGGACGATCACCTTTGTCTTCGACGGGGAGGGAAAAGGATCGGTGGTACTCGACCAGATCGGGTTCAGCAGGTAGTTCCAATGAATAATTTTAACGCACCTTCCGGCATGCAGGAGGGTAGCGCACACATGAACCAACTTACAAAATCCACGGAACATGAAAAGCGGAATGTATTCGGTGCGCCCGGCCATCAAGGCAGTAAAGGCAGTAGAGGCAGTCCTGGCAGTTAAGGCATTCCTGGCAGTCGCGGCAGTTATAGCAGCCATGGCGGTCCTGCCGGCTTGCCGCAGCGGGGAGTCACCTGGCGGGAGGTCCCCCGAAAGTGAGGTGCAACTGCCCAACATCGTATTTATTTATTGCGATGACCTGGGGTATGGCGATCTGGCCTGTTTCGGGAGCAGCCTGAACCGGACGCCCCACATCGACCGGATGGCGGCTGAAGGGATGAAATTCACAGAATTCTACAGTGCGTCCCCGGTCTGCTCCCCTTCAAGGGCCGCGCTGCTGACGGGCAGGATCCCGCAGCGCATGGGCATCAACGGGGTGTTCTTTCCCCGTTCCTATACGGGGATGCCGGTGAAAGAGATCACCATTGCCGATGTGCTGAAAACGAAGGGCTATGCAACGGGAGTGGTGGGAAAATGGCACCTGGGCCACCGCCGGGAGTTTTTGCCGCTCCAGCGGGGATTCGACGAATATTTCGGGATCCCTTACAGCAACGACATGCAGAGCGTGGTGTACATGGAGGGCAACCAGGTGGTGGATTTTCATCCCGACCAGCACTTCACCACGCGGACCTATACAGAGAAGGCGGTGGATTTCATTGAGCGGCATGCCGGGGGACCATTTTTCCTGTACCTGGCCCACACCATGCCGCACGTGCCCGTTTATGCATCGCCGGAGTTCCAGGGCCGGTCGGGACGGGGGATCTATACCGATGTGATCGAAGAGATCGACTGGAGTGTGGGAGAGGTGCTGGCGAAGCTGAAGGAGCACAGGATCCTGGAGCGGACGCTGGTGGTCTTCTCCAGCGACAACGGTCCCTGGCTGGTGATGCGGGAGCTGGGCGGCTCGGCAGGGATACTGCGGGAGGGCAAGCAGTATACCTTTGAAGGGGGACAGCGGGTGCCGGCGCTGGCCATGTGGCCGGGGGTGATCCCGGAGGGATCGGTGTATGACGACATGGGCCTGATGATGGACTGGTTTCCCACCTTCGCGGAGATGGCGGGGGCGGAGGTGCCGGGCGACAGGGATTATGACGGGGAAAGCATCCTGCAGGTGCTGCAGGGGAGCGGCCGGCGGAGCGGAAAGGAGCTCCTCTATTATGACGGGGCTGAGCTGCAGGGCTACCGGTACGGTGAGTGGAAGCTGAAACTTCCCTTTGAGGGGAACAGGGGAAGTGCCGGGATGAAGGCGGTTCCTCCGCATGATACCCTGCTCTTCAACCTGAAATCCGATCCCGGCGAACAGCACAACCTGGCCCGGGAGATGCCGGAAATGGTGGACTCGATGGTGGTCCGGATGGTAGCATACAGGGAATCGAAAGGAGCGATGCCTCCCTCGCTGGTGATCGGCGATCCGGCGGATCATTCCCATTACGTGTACCTGCGGGAGAAGCACGGGGAAGGCTACTGGAAGCCGGACTGGTAACAGGAGCCGGGCGCTGGACCGGCAGCATCAGTCCCGGAAGGGAAGGAGTCCGGGCGGACCGGGGAGGGGCCGCGGGGGCTTCGGGTTGAGTGGGATGCCGTTGAGCACCTGCTCATAGAGGGGCAGGAAGTTGCGGGCCATCTGCAGGGAGGAGAATGTATCACAGACATATTCATGGCACCGGCGCCGGTCATAGGTGTCCACATGTTCCAGGGCGCGGACCAGTTCCGATTTCCTGTCCGAAAGAAAACCGAATTCGGGGGTGACGATCTCCGGCAGCGCCCCGTAAGGGGTCCCGAAGACCGGGCACCCGAAGTAGAGGCTCTCCACCACCGACAGTCCCATGGGCTCGTGCCAGCGGACCGGGAACAGGAGGGCCCTGGAGCCGTTGATCAAAGCGTTCTTTTTCGTCCCGCCGACCATCCCTTCAAACCGCACCCGGGGATCCAGGGTGATCCGGAATCCCATTTTCAGATTCACCCGGTGTCCGCCGAGCACCCGCAGGGGGATCCCCGCCTCCCTGGCGATCCGGATGCATCCTTTCAGGTTCTTCACCTTCCATGCGGCTTTCCCCAGGAAATGCACATAGCTTCTTTTCACATCGAAACGCGGCTTCCCGTATTCCTCCAGTCCCAGTCCGTTGTAAACGAACACCTCGCTCCCGAAACGCCGGGCATGGTCCCTTGAAATAAAGGTGGTGTTGATGTCAAAATCCTTCCGGAGCGACGAGTTCCCGTGCAGGGTGATCATATAGGGCTTCGGCAGCGGCTCCCACACCGGGATGTGGGAATGCACCAGGTCGGCCGATGCGGGGATCTGCAGGGCAAGGGGCTGACCGGGATCAAGCACGCGCACCTCCGCGAAGTCGCACGCCGAGCCTTTTCCCGCCAGGAACGTGATGCGGTGTCCCATCCCGGCGAGTTCCTTTCCCAGGTACCATACATCCCTTCCCGTGCCCCCGTAACGGAGCACCGGGATCTTCCGGTTGTAGACCAGGAGGATGTGCAGTTTTTTCATGGCCCTGTCCTTTTACCGATCCTGGAGATCACGGACAAAAGCAGGGGAATGTCGGTGGTCCCCACCTTCGCGAGCCTTTCCATGATCCTGTGGAACAGGGGCGATCCTTCGGGGATGCCGGTCTCCGTGAGCAGTTCCCTCACCCGCGACTTCAGCTCCCCGTAGCCTTCACCCGATTTCTGGAGTTGCTTACCCGGATGGATCAGCCGGTTCAGCGGGGAAAGCTCATAGGCGGTGATCATGACGCTCTGCGCCAGGTTCAGGGAGGGGTAGGCGGCGGCCATGGGGATCGTGAAGGCCAGGTCGGATTGGAGGATCAGCTGGTTGGGGAGCCCGCTCTCTTCGGTCCCGAAAAGGATTCCCACCCGGCGCAGCCCTGCTTTCCGCTCTTCCAGGAAGGAGCGAAGGTCCCTGCTTGAATGATAATCGTGCTTGGCGCTCCGCATCTTTGCGGTGGTGCAGACCAGCAGGTCGAGGTCCGATGTCGCTTCCTCCGCCTCGCCGAATACTTCTGCATTTTCAAGGATATCACGGGAGCCGTGGGCCATCATGCTTGCCTCCCCTCCCAGGTGGTCGCACGGACCGATCAGCCTGAGCTGACGGAACCCCATGGTCCTGATGGCCCTGGCGGCAGCACCCACATTGCCCGGTTCCCCCGGGCGGTACAGGATAAAGATGATTTCCAAATCAGAACCAAGATAAGTAAAAACGGGGACTAAAGCCTGTCCAGGTTGCGGATGATCCGCATGCCGCGCGACTTGAAACCGGCGCTGTGGTGGATGATCCGGTCCTCGATCACCGCCCTGAGCTCTTCCTTCAGTTCGGGGTACAGGAGCACGTGGTTGTAGATGATCTGCATGGCGTGTACCTTCACGGCCACGGGATACTCTTCCGAAGCCATGTAGCCGAAACAGAGATCCACCAGCAGGCCCTGGTCCTCCCCCGGGATCTCGTAACGGGCAAGCAGCCTGAGCATCAGGCGGATCACACCCGTGGAGGTGATCTCCGGAAGTTTCCGGATGATCCGGTGCAGGTGGTCCACAGCAAGTTCCGGGTGTTTTTCGGCACAGCCGTCCAGGATCCACGCGGCGCGCCAGGCCAGCGGATCCTGTTCATGCAGGGACATTTCCAGAAGGGATCTGAAAGATGCGGCCGACCTGCCTACTTCCCTGATGTAGACTTCTTTTTCAAATCCCGAAGGAATGTCGGTCAACAGCGATCGGAAATCCATGAACAATATTATTCCTCATCGGTCTCCGCACCGGTCTCATCCCCCTGCTCCACGGCCTGCCGCATGGAGATCACCGAGTAACCCCTGGTGGAGACCGCGTGTGAATGGCTCATGTCCAGCGCAGTTACCTGCATCACCACCCGCTCTTCATCCTCCTTGTCCGTGTAATCATACTCCATCACGCCGTCCAGGTCCGATGCCTGCTGAAAAGAGGTTCCGAATGCCTGCTGGTTCATGAGCATCTCCTTCCGGAGGTCCTTCCCCAGTTTATCCGAGGCCCACATCCGCGTCAGCGAAGTTTCGTCTTCGATCAGGTACTCTTCGCAGGTATAACCCAGGATCTGCTTGGTCCTGCCCGTTTTGTACTGCTTGTAACTGACTGCTTCCTCCTGCTCCCCGGCTGCATCCTGGAGGTCCTCTTCACTGATGTGGAAGCCGAAGCCTGATTTCTCTCCGTCCGAGTCGGTGAGCATCAGCATGGACATGTTCTTTGAATCGTACAGAAAGGTGAGCTTGTCCCCTTTGTCCGACGTCACCATGGCATAGTCCTTTGTCCCCTTGTTGAAATAGGTGTCGTACACCAACTTGTCATCCTGCTTCTCGTCCTTTTCGTAACCGGTGACCTCCATCTGCACGTAGGCATCGAAGGTGTACTGCTGCTCGTAGGCCACATTCCCTTTCAGTCCCAGCGCATCCAGATAGACATCATCCATTGTCCTGTTGGGCGAAGGATCCGGTTCACGCCCCTCTTCCACGGCCTGGACGCTGTCTTTTTCGGCCTGGTCCTCCAGGACCTTTTCAACGATCTTGTTCCTCACGATGCTCCTGAGGCTCTGCGCCTGCATTTCCGCGAAGGGAATGATCAGGGCAAGGATCAAAACGGTCAGTAAAATCTTTTTCATGGCATGCTATTTTATTGTTGAGGTTTTCCAAAGGCACTTACCCGTCCGGGCAGAATGCAATTTACAAACTATATCCCTCATGAGGCAAGGATCGGATTTTGATTTTGACCACCGAACCGAATTTTAATGCCAATCCGCCGGGATATGGCTATCTTTGCCGGGTCTGTTCATTCACGCACCAGTGCATTTCGAAAAGGAACTCATCCCAGGCAGGCTGATCAGGCGCTACAAACGTTTCCTGGCGGATGTGCGGCTGGATGACGGGAGGGAGGTGACCGCCCACTGTACCAATTCAGGCTCCATGAAAAGCTGCCTGGAGGAGGGAGCACCGGTGTTTCTTTCGCCGGTGGAGGATCCCGCCAGGAAGACCCGCTTTACCTGGGAGATGATCCGGATCGGGGGCGACTGGGTGGGAATCAACACCTCCCGGCCCAACCAGCTTGCCAGGGAGTGGATCGGCCGGGGCATGATCCCGGGACTGGAAGGGATCACCGGGCTGAGGAGCGAGGTGAAGTGGGAGGACAGCAGGTTCGATCTGTACGGGGAGTGGAAGGGAGGAGAGTGTTTTATCGAGGTGAAAAACGTGACCCTGAAAGAGGGGGATCTTGCGCTCTTCCCCGATGCGGTGACCGTCCGGGGCAGGAAGCATCTTCAGACGCTTGTCCGCGCCCGGAGGGCGGGATACAGGGCGGTGATGCTCTATGTGGTCCAGCGGATGGATGTGAAGAAGTTCGCACCGGCAAGGCAGATCGATCCCGGATATGGAATAGCCCTTGACGAGGCGGTGCGCCGCGGGGTGGAGATCATCGTTGCACAGGCCAGGGTGACCCCTTCGGGGATTGATTTCCACAGGGTCTTGCCCGTGGTACTGTGAACTTAATGGCAAAGAGGAAGCTACAGGACCTCCGCCGCCTCCACGAGCATCAGCCCTTTCTCTTCGGCATACTGGTAGGCCTGGTGCATGAACGCCTGGAGCCGCAGATCGATGGAGGCATCCTCCTGTCCGTCGTAGGCAATGCTCACATGGGGGATGTTGTGCTTGTCCTTCCGCAGCTGGTCTGCCACGGCGGTGACCAGGGTGCCGGGCATGCAGGTGAACGGGAGAATGTTCGCGATTCCCGAGATCCCCTTGTCCGCCAGAATGGCCGAAGTGCCCAGGTTCAGGGCCGGGTCGCCGTCATAGTGCCTGTGAACATAAGGTCCGCACGCGTCCAGCATCTCCTTCACCGACACTTCCTTGTCCTCGTCAAACAACCCGTGGAGCTGCCGGTTGAGCTTCTTCGCCACATAATCCTGGGAGATCTCCTGGATCTTCGACTTGATGACACCCTTGAAGTCCCGCTTCCATTTGCTGTCGCGGGTATACCGGATCGTGGAATATGCCAGCCATTCGCCGAAGGGAGCGATCCAGGTCTCCGCCCCGAATTTCTCCAGTCTTTCCACAAGGTGTGCGCTGCAGAAGGGATTGTCCCGCATGAAGATCTCTCCCACCACGGCCACCACCGGTTTCCGTTTCCCGTTGGAAAGCGGGATCAGTGTGAATTCATGCCCGATCCGGGCCAGCACACCGGTGAGGTCCTTTCCGCCGTTTTCCATGCAGGCGACCAGATCCGACAGCGCCTTCCGGTACACCTGGTCCGTATTGCCCGGGATCAGTTCGTAAGGCCTTCGTTCCTGCCTCAGCTTCCGCAGGATATCCACGGCCACAAATCCTTTCCAGGCGTTGATCCGGAAACGGGTTCCGTGTCCGGCCGAGATCTCCTCGTAGGAGCTGTCGTTGCTGGGTGCGATGATCTCGGTCTTTTCGAAACCAAGCCGGTCGAACAGGACCCGCTGAAAGCGGTTGTACTGGCCGAACCTGCAGGGCCCGTTGTGGTCGGGCATGAAGAAACTGACCTTTTGCGGATCCACCCCCGGTTCCATGAGCTTTCTCAGGAAACTTCCCGTGGTGGCGATCATGGGGAAGCACTCCCGGGCCGAGGTGTACTTCCGGGCCAGGTCCAGATCCTCCTGCGTCTGCACCGGGAGCGACTCGGAATTGATCCCGAAACTCCGGCATACCGCTGCGATCACATAGGAGGCATCGTTCATGTAAGGAAAATAGAGCACCCGGTCCTTCATGGGCGAGCCTTTTTTCACCCTGGGAACGTAGACCTCCTTTTTCCTGTCGCTGAACTGCCTGGATCCTTTCAGGCTGTCCAGGAACGCCTCGTACCGGGTGATCATCCCGGCATCGGCGCTGTGCTCGTCTATCTCGATCTCCATGTAGGGCTTCCCGGACATCTCCTCGTGCACGAAGTGGGCCAGGAAAGAATCGGGCCCGCACCTGAAATTGCCCATGTACACCCCGTGGAGACGGTCGTCCCGCGCAATGATCCTGGTTGCGGCCAGGATCTTCTGGCCGTTGGGCCAGTACATCTTGTCATAGTCGGCCGTGATATGCTCCTCATGCAGCGGCAGGTAATCCATGGGAATAGGGAGCACCTCCAGGTTGATCAGCTTCTCCACCATGCTCAGGTTGAGGGCCGGGTCGCCCGTATTGTAAGGCCTTCCCATGATCACCAGTGTTTCCCTGTCCTCCGGCAAACTGGCCATCACCTCGCGTCCCCGCAGCCTGACCCGCTCTTCAAAGGCGGTCTGTTTCGTCATTGCTGCCTCCATGGCGGCTGCGATCTGTTTCCTGCCGAGACTGAATTTCTTTCCGAAATATTCATACAGCTCATCCTCCACCACCTTCCCGTAGTAGCGGAAGTTCAGGGCGGGGGTGAGCAGTTTGTCCCTGAGGTTTTCCGGGAGGGAAGCCCGGACCATGAAGGGGGCGGTCTGCACCCAGGGACAGTTGTAGTTGCTGGTGGGATTATCCGGCGCAGCTTTGGAATTGATCAGGAACGGGGTGAACACATAATCCGCCTCCCCTTCCAGCAGCTCGTAAATGTGACCGTGCATCACCTCCACCGGGAAACAGGTCTCGGCCACGATCAGGCTGAGTGATTTCTTGATTGTATTGTTGCTGGTTTCCTCCGAAACGGCCACGTTGAACCCGAGTTCTTTAAAGAAAGTGCTCCAGTAGGGGAACTGCTGGTAGAACACCATGAGCCCCCTGGGAATCCCGATGGTGATCTTCCCGGGATCCTTCTCCGGGGTGAAACCGTCCGTCAGCATCCCGATCCGCTCCTCAAAATAGTTGGGGATCCCTTCTCCTTTCCCCTTGCGCTCATCCATCTCGTATTTTTCACAGCGTCCGCCGTAATAGAGGGGCTTTTTCTCCCCCTGGATCCTGACCCTCCGGATCTCGCACTGGTTGGAGCATCCCTTGCAGGTGAAACGGTCCACCGTGTAAGGGATCTTGCTGATGTCCCATCCCTTGAAACGGGTCTCCAGCCGGTTCTCCTTTACATAATCCCTGGCAAGCATGGCCGCCCCGATGGCCCCGGTCACGTCAAAATGCGGCGGGATGTGGATCTTTTTGCCGGTGACCTTCTCGAAAGCGGCCACCACGGCCCGGTTGTTGGTCACCCCGCCCTGGAACAGGATGTGGTTTCCGATCCGCTTTTTCCGGACCACCTTCTGAATGTAGTTGTGGACAATGGAGTAGGCGAGTCCGCCAACCAGGTTGGGGGTTTCCACGCCGCGCTGCTGGAAGGCGTTCAGGTCCGATTCCATGAACACCGTGCACCGGTCTCCCAGTCCCGCCGGCCTGTCAGCCCCCAGGGCCAGGTCGGCGAATTCCTCCACGATGTTGATCTCGAGTTTTTCCGCCTGCTCCTCCAAAAAGGAGCCGGTCCCCGCGGCACATACCTTGTTCATCTCGAAATCCACCACCACCCCGTTGTCGATACTGATGTACTTGGAGTCCTGTCCCCCGATCTCAAAGATCGTATCCACCTCGGGATCACAAGCAATGGCGGCGGTCGCCTGTGCCGTGATCTCGTTGCGGATCACGTCGGCTCCCACGAAATCACCTGTCAGGTAGCGTCCCGATCCGGTGGTGCCGGCACCCTTCACCACAACCCTCTCGCCCACCTCCTCAAAGATCTCGGACATGCCCTGCCGGATGGCTTCAAGGGGCTTGCTGGCGGTGGGGAGGTAGCGCCGGGCGACCACCCGGTTCTGATCATCGATCAGCACCACATTGGTGCTCAGGGAACCGATATCCAGCCCCAGGTACACTTCGTATTTATCCCCCGATTCAGGGATCGGGTAAATCTCCTTGTTGATATCCGATTGCGGCGGGGTGAGGGATTCGAACGATTTTCCCTTGGACTTTTCCCCGGTGAGGTAATCTTCCAGTTCGGCCGTCCCTTTGTAAGAAACCTTTCCGTTGGCGTGATCAAGGTTGTAAAGCACCGCCCCGATGGCGCCCATGGACCTGTTGTGTTCCGGGATCAGCAGCTCTTCCTCATCTGCCTTGAGCTGCTCCCTGAACGCCCTGACCATCCCCATATTGGATGACACGCCGCCCTGGAACATCACCGGGAAGCGGATGGTTTTTCCCCGTCCCAGCGAACTGATGAAATTCCGTGCCACCGCGAAGCACAATCCCGCCACGATGTCATGCACCGGGGTGGCGATCTGCTGCAGGTGGATCATGTCGCTCTTGGCGAAAACACTGCACCGGCCTGCGATGCGGGGCGGATTTTCGGATTTCAGGGCGAGTTCCCCGAACTCCTTTTCGATGGACACGCCGATACGCTTCGCCTGCTGGTCCAGAAAGGATCCTGTCCCCGCCGCACAGAGGGTATTCATTTCGAAATCGGAAAGCCTGGACACATTCCCGTCCAGCTCGTCCATGAAGATCAGCTTGGAATCTTCCCCGCCCATCTCGATGATCGTCCGGACATGCGGATATAATTTAGAGACGGAAGTGGACTGGGCCACGATCTCGTTCACATAGGTGCCGCCGATCAGTTCAGCGGCAAGTTTGCCGCCGGTTCCCGTAAAACTGAACTCCCCGTACTGATCCTCTCCGTATATCTCTTCAAGAATATCAAGGATCTCCTTCAGCTTCCGGAAGGGTTTGCCGTGACAGTAATCATACCGCTCGCGAACGATGTTCCCGCCGGAATCTGTGACAATGGTGTTGATGGAGATGGACCCGATATCAAATCCGAAATGGTATACCTTGCTCATAAAATCGCTTTAGGGTAAGAATAGTCTCACATCTCGCTTAACGTGAGAGAGCAAAATAATGAAAAAAAACGATGCTGGCGAAGGAAAGAGCCAGGAATATGGAGATTATTTTTAATGAGTATAAATAAATTTTACCTAGAGGGTAGACAAAAAATCCACCACCCGGTCGCTGTCCCCCGCCGCATCCACCTCTGCGTCTTTGTAGATCAGCGTCCCTTTCCGGTCCAGGATGAAGGTCCACCGCTGGATGGTGGTTCCGCGTTCCAGATCCCAGGTTTTTCCCCCGATCTCCTTCTCAATGTGGCCTCCCTCGTTCCTGGGAACCCCGAAAAGATCGGCAATCTCCCCCGTCTGGTCGGACAGGAGTGTGAAATTGAGGCGGTACTCACTGGCAAACATTTTCAGGGTCACGGGACTGTCGCCGGAAATTCCCGCCACCTCTGCACCCACGGCTTCCAGATCGCCCTTCTGGTCCCGGTAGCTGCAGGCCTGTGCCGTGCATCCCCCGGTGAAGGCAACCGGATAGAAATAAAGGACCAGGTATTTGGCCGATTTCAGGTTCTTTTTCAGGTGCCATGTGGCCCCGTCCTGGTCAATGGCCGTGAAGTTGGGGACTCTCTCCCCCAGCTTTACCTGGGATGCTGCGAGGGTTGCCGTCAGGAGAAGGACAGCGGACGTGATCATCGTTCGGTTCATCTGCTCCGGGTTTTATACGATCGTTCAATATAACAATTGTCAGACGGATATGTTGGGTACATCGTTACATGAAACCGTTTTTTCGTAATTTTAATGAAGCGTTCGGATCCCCGGCTGGATGCCCGGGGATCCCCATAAAGAAACATACGGATTCCGGATCAGGCCATGTATCTCCTTAAAACGATCATATGCCTCGTGACGGCATACCTGGCGGGAAGCATCAATTTCGCCATCCTGATTTCCCGGTGGGCAAAAGGCATTGATATCCGGCGGGTGGGGAACAGGAACCCGGGGACGTCCAATGTGGGAAGGGAAGTGGGAAAAGCCTGGGCGGGACTTGTGTTCCTGGGCGATATGGCCAAGGGGCTGCTCCCCCTGCTCATGGCAAAAGCGTTCTTTTTTCCGGGCGCGGGCGCACCGGAGTATCTTCCCCTTTTTCTAACGGGAATGGCCGCCATCGCGGGACACTGCTGGCCGCTTTTTTTTCAGTTCAAAGGAGGAGGGGGACTGGCGACTTCCATCGGGGTGTACATGTTTTTTATCCCCGTAGAATTTCTCCTGACGCTGCTGGTCTGCTTCGGGGCGAACCGCCTGCTGTTCCGGACCAGGAAATATTCTGTGGGACAGCTGGTCCCCATGTGCTTTGTTCCCCTGGCGCCACTGATGACGCTGGTCAGCGCGCTTTTTGTGAGGATCCGTATCACGGACGGATTGATCATCGGCGGATACCCCTGGTACCTGGTGGCGGGCGTCGCCCTCCTTTCCGTCTATCTTTTTATCATTAACCTGAACATCGTCAGGGAGAGATTTTCAAAAGAAGGTACAGATTGAACGCGATGGAAAAAAGTCCCTGTCTCCTGATCGTGGCTGCCGCAATGGTCATCCTGCCCCTGGCCGGAGTCATTTTCCTGTTTCGCAGAAAAGGGATGGCAGTGAAAGGGAAGGATGTGGAGCTCAAGAAGTGGCGGATCATCGCCCGTCCCTTCGCACTCCTGTTCATACCCATTCATGTATTCATGGGGGACCGGGTGCTGCTGTACCTGCTGGGGGCCCTGGCCATCGTTTTCATTGCCACAGACCTCTACCGTTTGTTTTCGAGGCGGCAGCTTTCTCTGTTCTACAAAAAAACCGAGATCCAGCGGTTCTCCTCCATGACCTCTTTCCTTGTGGCTGTCTTTATCATCTTTCTTTTGTTTCCGCCGGAGGTGAGCTACCTATGCCTGACGTTCATCGTATTCGGCGATTTGGCGGCCAAGATCTCGGGGCTGAAATTCGGCCGGATCAAACTCATCCACGGAAAGACCCTGGAAGGGTCGCTTGGATTCCTGACGGGCTGTCTCTATGCGGGATCCGTGATCTGCATGATCTTCGGATTCTCCTGTTCCTACCTGCTGATCGGTGCCCTGTGCGCCACCCTGGCCGAACTGTTCACCTTTTATGTGGATGATAACTTCACCATCGGCATCCTCACCGGGGTCACCCTGCAGGCGCTGCAATATTTCCAGGTGATCTGATCCGCCTGAAATCACTCCAGCCGGTCCGCCATCCGGTTTACAAAACCCCGGCAGACCGCTTCCACCGGACTGTTGCCTGTGAAGTTGGCGGACACCACGATCTCCCCGGTTGTGATATCCGTGATCGTTGCCGAAAAGTTTGTAAAATCGTAGTGTCTCGGCAGACGCAGAAAATCCAGGTACACCTTCCCCGAAAACTCGAGCACATAGACGGAATTTAATTCAACGACCCTGTAAAGCTCGGCGTTCATCTCATGGGCGGCACCTTCCGTATCCGGGGATCCCTGTACGTATTTGTAGACGGTCCTTGCAGTGGAGCCGGAGATCACATGGAATCCCTCCCCCATCAGGAGATTGGTCAGGATGCCTTCGATCCCCGCGGCATCTTCGAGGTCCAGTTGATTCATAATGGTGATGGTGTCAACGGTGGAGAAGGAGGTTCCCGGCTTGACCACCACGTTCAGACCGGTCTCAGGCTCCTGCGCACCGGTGCTGCTGTCTGCGGCTTTCTGCTGGCTCGCGCAGGAAATGAACAGGACCATGATCAGCATGCCGCCGAGGAGTTGAAGATTCGATCGTTTCATCGTTGACTATTTTTATGGAAAGATGTGAAATTTATCAAATGCAATGGAGAATATCAAGGGTGAACATCATCCCGGCAATTCCAGGAGGAGGGGACCATAAAAAAACCGCCTGCCGGAGAATCCGGAAAGGCGGTTGATGAGGTTTGAACGATGACTACAGGTGGAAATCAACTCCCACGGCCATGATCATGGTGTTCTTTCCAAAGGTGTTGGTAAAATCTACCGGGGCCGGGAATCCTGTTGGCTGATAGGATTCTGCCTTGGTGTAGTCCTCATACATGACATACACAACGCCTGCGTTAATGGTCAGCTTTTCACCCACATCAATGAAAACACCGCCCGCAACCGTATTGCCCTTGTTTGCATAGCTCAGGTCAGATTGATATCCGTCATTGACACCCAGATTCCCGGTGGAGAATCCGGCGCTGACCCCAAGCATTCCCAGTAACTTATATTCGAGGCTTGCTGACAGGGAATAGGCGTTGGCGTCGATGGTCGATTCATTGTTGGCCTGCACAAATGAGATCCCGTCTTCAGCCATGACCGGAACGCCCGCCTCCAGCTCAGGATTTCCGTAATAAGCCGGCCTGTCCAGAAAGTAATTGAATCCCACGCTGGCGGTAAGTTTATGCAGCGGCTTCAGTTGTACACCCAGGGAGAACATGCCCGGAAGGTCGGCCCTGCTGACAGCCCCGTCGGGAAACATTCCCACATCATCCACAGAAGTCTCATTGGTCAGTTCAATCTTCGTATGGTGTTCATATTTGGCTGCGATATTGACCATATCCGTGAAGTGGAGGTTCACTCCAATGATGGGCGTGAAACCTGTCCCCGTCTGCACGGCATTCAGTTCTGCATCCGCAGTGGCCCCGTCCAGCGCAGTGGCAGTGCCATTCAACAAAGCAATGGTCATGGCATCCAGCCCGGGTACCCCGGCCACGGTCCTCAGGTAGTTGCCCGGAGCCTGTGTGCCCCCGTAGGCTGCCGGCGCATCAATGGTTACCCCGCTTAATGATCCTTCATAGGTGTTTTTTGCAGAAACATATCTGGCACCGATGGCGACGGAGATCATCTCATTGATGGCGTAGGTTGCTCCGACCTGGAAGCCCATATACATGGAAGAACCGTTGAAAGAAGCGTCCACATTGTATCCCGTCACATTGCGGAATCCCGGATCAGGGTAACCGGCACCGGTAAAGCCTGCATCAATGGGGGCCAGGCTGCCCTGAAGCATGGGTACCAGAGAAGCAACAGGGATCTCAAAGGAGGGAAGCCCTGTTTCAAAATTGGCTGTGCCCCCGCCGCCAATGATATTGAAACCGGCGGAAAAGGCCCATTTATCCAGTTTATAAGCTGCATAAATACCCGGGAACAGGGGTGCGGTTAAATTGGCTTCGTAGGTTTTGGGAGTACCTGAAAGATAGGGATAGTCGCTGGTAATTTGTCTGGTCTGAAAAATAAACTGGTTGGACAGTGACAGATGGAGTCCGTTAGAAAACACTCCAAGGCCGGCAGGATTGAAATAGATGGCATCAACGCCAAGAGCTGCTTCACGTGTGAGCGTCCTGGCCCAGGCTGCGCTCTGGTTCGTATTGGTAACCAGTCCCCCTGCCCAAAGCAAAGGCGAGGAAAACAGCCATGCAAGCACAAATAATTTAAGTCGTTTCATAGGTGGTAGTTTTAGTTAGCAGGTGCAAGAAAAGAAAATAATTTGAATAATGAATGGATCTCATGATGTTAGCTGACCGGATTTTTGCCCGACGTATAACCCGTATCCGAAGTACTGATCAAGATTTTTGGGTGTGACACCCTCCTTTTTCACTTTCTTTACAAATGCTCTGTATGAGGGATTTTTTATATACAATGAAAGCATCCTGAACATAACGCCCATCATCCCTGCAAAGCCATAGCGGCGGAACAGGCCTCTGGCCTCATTTTTCACATCGATCTCGAAAGTTTTCACCTGTATCTCGTTCAATCCGGCATTTTTTAACAGGCCGGTCCATTCGTCGGAAGACAACGGGCTTGCATTCGCACCCACTTCCCGGGATACCCATTGAAGCAATTCAGGAGGAGGAGGAACTTTCAGCCAGGTAGACTCATTCAGCCCAACATATCCCCCCGGTTTGGTTACCCTGACATATTCATTCACCGCTTTCTGCTTATCTTCCGGAAAGGCAGTTACAGATTCTGTAATGACAGCATCAAAGCTGTTGTCGGAAAAAGGGAGGTCCTGGGCATCTGCGACCAGGAATTCGGTACTGTCCGCGATCCGTGCCCTCTTTGCCCTTTCGCGGGATCTCATCACCATTCCTTCGGAAATGTCAACACCGGTCACCCTGCAGCCATACTTGCCTGCAATCATCACGGGGGTTACCCCGACGCCGCATCCGACATCCAGCAGGTGGTAGTCTTTTTCAAGGTGACATAACCTGAGCAGTTCCGATGTAGCCTCCGACTCTCCAATGTGTTTTGTAAGGCCCACCGCTGCCGCAAAGTCGAAAAATTTTTGTTCCTCTGCCATGATCAGGATTCTTTTTGGTGCTGTTCAAATGTTCACTTCAGGTATTTGGGACACTGGATGATGAATGGGGTACTAAATTACAACAGAAAACATTGGATGTCAAGCAGTTTTTGAAAAGTTGAACATGCCCCGGAATTTTATCAATGAGGCTGATCGTTTATATCAGTATTTTTCGATGAAATACATTTCCTGTGCCTGATTTCAGATATCTTTTGAAACCAAGAGCCAGATCCCTATCATTAAAAACGATTTGTTCAGAGCGTGTAAGGTGTCTGAACTAGGAAAGGAATTATAAAAAAAGAAAGCCCCCTTATGCCAAGGCTTCGGGGGGCGGGGGTGGAGCATATCGGAATCGAACCGATGACCTCTTGACTGCCAGAGAATATACTTGATTTTCCACTGGACTCCATTATGCTATATTACAATACATTACAAAAAATAGTACAGTTCTTTTTCTATATACTACACCTGTTTTCCGTTTGGCTGGCAAATTTTCTTGCATTTTTTACCCAGAAGTCAAGAACGAATAAAGCCTTCGATTTCATCAGCAATGTACTTTGCTCCCAATGAATTTTGATGTATGCCATCAGTTAATAATAAGTATCCATTTTTTCTGGAGATTTTATCTAAACTCATGAATAACAGATAGTGCAAGAGTAGTGATGAATATGCCAGTTTTTGTCTGTTGATGTAGTCTCAGAACTCCTGATCTGGTGACATAAAATTAGGCATTTCCGAAGGTTTTATCGCAAAAAGAAAATGCGGTATATTTGGAATATGCAACTACACTTACCAATCTTCCCCAGAGAAGCACGACTTATCA